>Ga0302325_10013433_pt1 | contig 17465 bp, 14 predicted proteins | sample Palsa_T0_2_FD_201948 | JGI IMG/M metagenome (GOLD analysis project Ga0302325, IMG submission 201948) | Peat permafrost microbial communities from Stordalen Mire near Abisko, Sweden - Palsa_T0_2 | ecosystem: Environmental > Terrestrial > Soil > Palsa > Peat permafrost | place: Sweden: Abisko... | reverse complement strand
TCCACCCCCCCTTCAGATCGTCCTCCGCAGCCGCCACCCGTTTCTCGTGACCACACGCACGTGGTCCCCTTCCAAGCCGGCCGGTGCCCGTAGGCTGAACGGATGATTCCGAAGGTTTCTCGCCGCACAACCGCGCTGCTCCTCGCTATCGCCGGTACCCCGCTACTGCTCGGCGTCCTGTCGGGTACCGCCGCCGCCCAGGACACCACCACGACCACGGCACCAGTGACGACGACCACGGCGGCACCGACGACCACGACGACCGTCCCACCCACGACCGCGCCGACGACGACGACACTTCCGGCGACCACCACGACGCGAGCACACGCGACCACGACCACGTCCCACCCCACCACCACGACGACGACCACCGTCCCGGGAAAAACGACGTCGAACTCCAAGACGTTGGGCTGGGTTCTCTTGGCGGTGGTCATCGCCCTTCTGGCACTTTTTGTCGGCCTCCTGATCGCCCGGAGCCGGCGCCAGGGGCGTGAGGTGGACTGGGACCGCTCGGTGCGCCCAGCCCTCGCTGCAGCCGAATTGGCGCGGGAACTCATTCTGTCGCAGACGGACGCCGACGATGCCCAGCATCGGGCCACTGTCGCAGTGCAGGTCGACGACGCGGTCGGGGGTCTCGAGCGTGCTGCCGCGGCGGCGCCCGATGACGTGCACCGATCGCTCTGCATGCGTTGCGCCAACAGCCTGCGCGGCTTGGCCTTCGCCGTCGAGGCGGACCACCTCCTGCGATCTGGCGGCAAGACCCCTACCGGAGAGCAGTTGGCCTCCGCCGATTCGGCCCGGCGGAACCGCTCGTCCGAGTTGAATGCTGCGCTCGAAAACCTCAAGCTGGCGATCGCGCCCAAGAAGTAGCCGTCCCGCCGCTGTGCGACGACCTGTCCATGGGCGATGGAACCCGACGACTCCTACTCCGCCCGCAACAGAGTGGCTGTCGGCGTACGCGCCGCACTTCTGGCCGGTAGTGCGGCCACAAGGTTCGCCAACAGGACCGTCCCCACAGCAACCAGGACGATTGCCGGGACGGACACGGTCGGATACGGCACCGCGTTGATCTGCTCTGCGAAAAGGTCCCAGAGCCAACGCCCGACAACGAGCCCGAGAGGGATCCCGATCACGATCCCGACGATGGCCGCAGTGGTCGCCTGCCAGGCCACAGCCGCGGCCAGTTGGCGTCGTACGAAGCCGATCGTCTTCAAGAGCGCGAGGTCTCGGCGCCGCTGGCGGACCGAAGCAACGAGAGTCAGTGTCAGGGCTGCGATGGCGCCGATGACCAGCCCCGTCACGAGGAGTGCAGGCGTGAGCCCGATCGTCTTGTAGTTCGCGATCTCGGCCGGACGCTGAACACCCTGCACGACGATGGCGTTGCCGGCGGACCCTCCCGGCGCTGCCGCAAATGCGCTGTCGGCGGCCGCGACGATGCGATGGAGGCCCGCGAGGGCGGCGGCCGGCGACGCGCCCGTCCGGATCCGGACGAGGACCAGGTTCGGCCCGACGAGGGCCGGATCCGGCCCGCTGTCAATCGCGGCCACGAACGGCTTCGGCAGCGCCTGGAACGGAATGAGCACACCAGTCCCCATGGAGGTGTGGTCGGACACCGTGCTGGCGAAGCCTATGGCGGGAAACGTCGCCGTTCCGACGATCCGAAGGCGCGTGGGGGGGATGTAGACGGGCGCATCGGCTCGAGCGCCGAAGGAGATCGTCACGTTCTCACCGACGTGCTTGTGTAGCTGCGTCATCGTTGCCGCGCCGAGGACGAGCTCGTTTCGTCCCTGGAGCCCGTGTCCGGTCAGGATGGGCGGCGCGACGGCCGCCTCCTCGTTCTCGAGGAGGAACGGGACCTCCTGGCCGTCCACCTGCAGGTCGTTGAAGGACGCTCCGGAGTATGCGGCAACGTCCTTGTCGTGCTTGAGCATCGTCAGCGCGACCTGGGGAACGTCACCACCACCCGATCCGACCGGGTTGAGGATGTACGTCCAGTTCCATCCGTACAGGGGCGGGTTCGATACCAGCGTGTGGAGGCTGCTGCCGAAGGTCAGGGTCGTGACGACGAGGGCCACCGCCAGCACCGACCCGAACAGTGCCGAGCGCACGGGCACCGTGGCCCGGCCTTCACCGGGCTCGAGCGCCATCCGAACCCCGACCACCCCCGAGGCCGGCAGCCCGGCGCGCGCGGCGGACTCCACTACCCGTGCGCCAGAGGTCGCACGGAGTCGGGGCCGGAACGCCGCCCGGTGCGGCGCAGTCGTGTACGCCAGCAGGGCGGCGATTCCGCCGAGGATCGTGGTCAGCGCGAGAACGCCGAACCCCAGGACGGTCCAGTCCCATGACAGGCCGCGGTCCGGATAGACCGGGGCAACGGGACCGAGTGGCGACAGCGGTGACAGCGCGACCGCAACGAGGGTGGCCAGAACCGACCCCAGCGCGAGTGCGAATTCAAGTCCGATCAGACCGTCGAGGATGGTGTCGGCGGGGTCCGCACCCAGCGCCCGGAGGATCTGCAGGTCCTCGCGGTCGGCGCGGAGCCGGCGCGCCATGAGCTGGGTCGCGACGAGGACGGCGGCGAGAAGGGCGATCGCTCCGAAGACGCTCATGGCGATGGAGATCGGCTTGAGGGAGCGGTCCGCCTTGGCAAGGACGGGCGTCAACGCGTGGTCGGTGACCTGGTCACCGGGTGGGGTGAGATGAGCGATCTCGCGTTCGACGAGCGGCACCGTCGATGACCCCCCCGACGTCTTGATGCCGAAGCTCACCGCAGTCGACAAATTCCCGTGGTCCAACGCGACTCGGGCGAACGCAGGCGTCAGCGGGATGAAGGTGGGAAGGACGTCGACGTCGTCCTCGACGATCTCCGAGTTCAACGACGCCAGGCCAACGATCTTCATGTTCATCCGCAATGCTGGCGGCACCGCCTTCGTCCCGAACCCGGGCAAACCCTGCTGCACACTTGAGTAGAATCCGAAGGGGACCACCTGGCCGACGTGCCACCCGAGGAGCCTGGCCACGACAGGTGCAATGACGATCTCATCGGCACGCTGCGGCGACGCCATGCGACCCTGGTTCACCACCATCCGATCCTGGGTGAAGAAGAGCCCGTCCACGCTGGCCACGGGATACGCCAGTCCGGTGACCCGGATGCGTGGGGATCCGTCGCGGGTGAGGGGTGCGCCGGTCACGACGAAGCCGGCAGCCACATGGCGGACGCCCGGCAGCCGTGCGATCTTCCGAGCGAGCGCTGCCGAATACTGGACGTTCTCGCCGCCGACTCCACCTGTGTAGATCGACACCTCCAGATCCGATGGGTTGGTCGTGGCGAGGAGCACCGAGAACGACGACTGCGTCCGCCGGGCGGCGGCCAGGCTGCCGAGGCCCAGGCCGCCGATCAGGCCGACGAGAACGACCAAGGAGAGGAGGCCCGGCCAACGGTGGCGGAAGGTGGTGCGAGCTCGGTAGCGGACCACGCCGAACCTCCGCTCGCTCACGGCGCTGATTCTCCCCCGTCGTGCTGCGTCACCGGTATGCAGTCTTGCCAAGCAGGAAGGAGCCACCAAGGGTGCCACCCCGTCGGGACCAGGGGTGCCAGCACGAGGTTCCCAAAGCTCCGACCTGGGCACTTCCGACCGTACGCGCTACCGTACGCTTCGCATGGCGAGCATCAGGGTGGTACTGGCGGAGGACAACGCACTCCTGAGGGAGGGCATCTCGCGCATCATCGACGGCGAGCCCGACTTCGAACTCGTGGGGCGGGCGGCTGACCTTCCCGAACTGCTGGCGCTCATTGAGGAAACCTCGCCAGGGGTCGTTGTCACCGACATCCGCATGCCGCCGACAGGGACCGACGAGGGAATCCAGGCTGCCTCGTGGTTGCGGGAGCACAAACCCGAAGTGGGAGTCGTCGTGCTCAGCCAGTACACGACGCCGTCCTACGCGCTGGCGCTCCTCGAGACCGGGTCCGCCGGCCGGGCTTACCTGTTGAAGGAGAAGGTCGCGGGAGCCGACGAGTTGGCCCAGGCCATCCGCACCGTGGCCCAATCGGGGTCGATGATCGACCCCCAGATCGTCGACGAACTGATTGAGGCCAAGTCGAACCGGCGGAAGTCGGATCTCTCCTGGTTGACGCCACGGGAGTCAGAGATCCTGGGCGAGATGGCCAAGGGGAAGAGCAACGCCGCCATCGCCGCGTCACTCCAGGTCTCGGAACGGGCGGTGGAGAAGCATACGAATTCTATTTTCTCCAAGCTCGGCCTGACCGAGGAGCGCGACGTGAACCGTCGGGTCAAGGCCGTGCTGGTCTATCTCAGCGACCCTGCGGGAGGGTGACACCACCCCCCTGCCATGTGTGGCACCACCACGGTATGCCCGGCGACACCGTGCGACAATGAGCAGATGAGCGATCGGCTCCCTGTCCTGATCGTCGACGACCAGGCACCGTTCAGAACCGCTATGAAGGCCGTGCTGAAGCGGACCACCGAGTTCGAGTTGGTGGGCGAGGCCGCCAATGGGAGCGAGGCGGTGGCACTCGCGGAGGAACTGAGTCCCGCGCTCGTCCTGATGGACATCAATATGCCAGAGATGAACGGGATCGAGGCCACTCGGACCATGGTGTCCCGGCACCCCGAGGTCGTGGTGATCCTGTGCTCCACCTACGACGCCGGCGACCTGCCACCCGAGGTGGCCACGAGCGGCGCCCGCGCCTACCTCAACAAAGAGCACCTGGGGGCTGACACACTCCGCCGGCTCTGGGAAGGGCGGAACACGCAACCTTTCGTCACCACCTGAGCAGCCATCCCTAGACGAGCGGTACCGAACCCCGCACCTGGGATCCCTTCCCGACCTCGGAGTCCCAGCGCACCGTTCCACCGATGGCGCCAAGACGGTCCGCCATGTTGATGTAGCCATGACCGCGTTGCGCGGAGTCCGGATCAAAGCCGGGCCCGTCGTCGGCCACCGTGAACAGCAGACCACCGGATTCCTCCCACAGATGGACCTCCACCGTTGCGTCCGGCGCGTGTTTTGCCGCGTTCTGCAGCGCCTCGAGGCAGCAGAAGTAGACAGCCGCTTCCGTCTCGGACGGGTACCGGCCGATGCCTTCGGCGCCAATGGTCACAGGGAGGGGGTTACGGTTCGCCGCCGCACGCAGTGCCTCGACGAGCCCGCTGTCGACGAGAAGCGGTGGGTAGATCCCGTGCGCCAGCTCCCTGAGCTCTTGAATGGTCTCCTGGACCTCGCCGGCGAGTTGGTCGAGCATCTCCATGCCGGCTTCCTGGTCGTCGACGATGATGTCCTTGGCCAGCCGGAGGTTGACGGCCAACGCGACCAGATGTTGTTGCGCGCCGTCATGAAGATTGCGTTCGACCCGGCGACGCTCGGCGTCACCGCTGGCGACGATCCTGGCGCGGGACTCGCGTAATGCGTCCGCCTGCTTGCGGACCTCGTCCAACGTGGTCTGCAGGGCGGTGTCGAGCTGGGAGTTGTGGAGGGCCAACCCGACCTGTCGGGCCAGGTCGGTGAGCACGCGGTCGTCGTCTTCGGAGAACGCGCTGGCCATCGACGGTCGCTCCACGACGATCAGCCCCAACAGATCCCCCGCATGGCTCACGGGCGCGGTCCGGATCTGTTCCGTTTCGCGCCCCTTGACGAGCGCAGGAAGCCACACGGAGGCCCAAGCGGTCCCCGACACACCGGCTCGCGTCACAACGGGACGCTCCCGCGGTGACACGACGAGCGAGCCGGGGCCGAGATCCGGCACCGAGGCCGTGCGCTCCAGCACCTCGCCCGTCCCCGTGTAGATCTCCGCCGAGACCAGACTCATCGTCTTGCGCAGCGATTCGGCCAGCTGCAGCAGCAGCTCGTCCATCGGGATGGCGCGGGTGAGCCGACTGCCGAACGTGCGGAGCACCTCGTCGGGAGCCTCACGTGAGCCGTAGACGAAGCGGGTGGCGGAATCGAGAAAGCGGGCACGCACGGGCACGAAGATCAGAGCTGCCACCCCGGAAGCAACCATGGAGAGAGCCAGCACGTCTTTGTCCCCGGAGGTCTTGGGTGCGTGGCCGAGGCCGAGCACGACCACCAGGTAGATGGCCGAGACCACCACGAAGAACCCGAACACCGCGAGAACCTGGACCAGGACGCGGCTGGCGTGCGGCCCCATCCTCTTGTTCTCACTCGCCAGCAGAGCGAGCGGCACGAGGACGGTCGCTCCCGCTGTCACCGCACCGAGTTGCCCGGGCCAGCCGACCAAGAGGTGAAGGACCGTCGCCACCAGCGCGAGCGTGGCCGCAAGCGTCACTCCGATGCCGAACCATTCCATCCGCTCCCGGTGGTAGCCCATTGTCCCGATGTAGCGGCTGCGCATCGGTGCGATCGCCAGCACTCCTGCGATGGCCCAGCTGACCGCGCCGTCAGCGAGGCTGAATGGGCGGTGGTCGATCACGAACACGAGTCCGACGGCGACGGCCACGAGGTAGCCGCCGACCGCCATGACGCGCCGGATCGAGTCGCGCAGGCGCCCGTCGGGGAGAGCAAGAAGGAAGTGGAACGAGATGGCCGTCACCACCAAGGCGGCCAGCGTGGCAACAGTGCGTGCGCCGCTGGACGCATGCACCATCTCGGCCTTGCGTCCGGCCGTCAACGCCACGGCGGCGACCAAGGCATCGGTCGCCGCCAGCAGATGGAAAGGGGAGGACTTGCTCCCGCCACGTTCCCGGGCCCGGGTGTCGACAATCCCGACCAGCGCCCAGGCCAGCGTCAGTGCGAACGCCACGCCACTCGCTGGCGCCATCCCGTGGGGAACCGTGATCCGCCAGCCGATGACGACGCCCACCACCGTCAGCCCGAAGAGAAGGGCCTGGAGCAGCCTGAACGATCCGAAGGCGCCCGACACCGGAGCAGGTGCGGCGACGGGGGGTTGACTGTCCGTCTCGACCTCTGCCGCGTCGCGCACCGTCATGGAGATCGTCCCGCTAGGACTGGACGGCCAAGGGGATCTCCGACTCCTCGTCGACGGCGATCCTTCCGTCTCGCATGCGCACGATCCGCTCGGCGGCTGACGCGACGCCGGAATCGTGCGTGACGAGGATGATGGTCTGCCCCCCGGTGTGGAGGCGGCTGAGGAGTTCGATGACCTCCTGGCCGCCCTCGGAATCCAGTGCGCCGGTCGGTTCGTCGGCCAGCAACAGTGTTGGCTCGTTGGCCAGTGCGCGCGCAATGGCCAGCCGTTGGCGCTGCCCTCCCGAGAGCATGCCCGGCACCGTTCCCGCCTTGTCGCCGATCCCCAGCAGATCGAGAAGATCGCGGGCGCGGCTCTCCGCTGTCTTGCGCTTCCGCCCGGCGATGACCGCCGGCAGCGCCACGTTCTCCAAGACGGTCATACCCTCCAGGAGATTGAAGAACTGAAAGACGATCCCGATGTGGCGCCGACGGAGCTGTGAGAGCTCGTCCTCGGTGCGGCCCGTCACGAGCTCGCCCGCCACGGTGATCGTCCCCTCGTCGGCGACGTCGAGCCCGGCGACCAGGTTCAGGAGCGTCGACTTGCCGCACCCCGAGGGGCCCATCAGCGCCACGAAGTCCCCGGACGGGACGACCAGGTTGGCCCCCCGCAGTGCCCGTACCGGCGCATTCTCCGCCTCGAACGTCTTCCGGACTTTCTCTACGACCAAGGCATCCATGTCAGTTTCCCTCTTTCGCCAAGACTGCGCCGGACCGTCTTCCGTCATCCACCAGTTTGTATGCGATCACGGGGGTGTCGCGTCCCTTGACCAATTGGGCCGGCAGAGGGACCGTCTCCCGAGCCACCTCCCAGGCGGTGACTGTGCCCTGGGAGACCACGGTCTCGCCCGCATCCGCCAGCTGCTGGAGCCGCTGGGACATGTTGACGGTGTCTCCGACGAGCGTGTATTCCAGCCGCTCCTCAGACCCGAGCAGGGCCGCCGCAGCCTCTCCGGTGGAGAGACCCAGGCCCAGGCCGAAGGGGGGCAGCCCCTCCTCCTCCCATCGGCGGTTGATGTTCGACTGTTTCTCGTGCATGGCCAGTGCCGCCCCGACGGCCCGGTCGGCATGGTCCACCTGCTCGAACGGCGCACCGAAGACGGCCATGACGGCGTCCCCGACGAACTGCATCACCGTGCCGTTCTCGCCGAGGATGGCGTCGTTCATGGCCGCCCGGTGGATATTGAGCTGCCCGGCGAGCTGGCTCGGGTCGGCGTGTTCCGCGATGGTCGAATACGAGCGGATGTCGCTCATGAGAACCGTGACGACCACCCGCTCGGTCTCCCCGATCTGGCGTCCGTCGCGACGGAGCTTCTCGGCCAGGCCGCCGGGAAGGAGGCGCGACAGCGTCTCCCCCTGTTCCTCGCGGTCCACAATCGCCTTGTGCAGCAGCCGCAGGCGCTGGAGCGCTCCTTCGGTCCCGGCGGTGACGCCCTCCGCCAGCTTGACGAACACCGCCTCGACTTCGGCATCGACCGCTTCGGGCGGGAGGCGTTTTGCGGCGGCGATGGCCTTGATCGGCTTGCCCTCCGCCACCATGCCGAGCAGCTCCTCCTCCGGGGGCGAGAGACCCCCGTTCGCAGTCATCGGCCGCAGGAGTGCGTCCACGATCGCCGGATCGAGAGCGTTCCCGCCGGTGGCGACCGACCGGATCGCATCCACCAGCTGATCGCCCTGCGCGATGTGATCCTTCAAGAGGTACCCATAGCCCGCTGAGCCCTCGGCCAGCAGGGACACGGCGTACTCAGGATCGTCGTACTGGGAGAGGATCACGACCCCGGTCCCCGGATGCCGTTTGCGCACTTCCTTGGCCGCGTCGATGCCTTCGCGGTTGAAGGCGGGGGGCATCCGGATGTCGGTGACCAGGACCTGGGGCTGCAAGGTTGTGGCCCCGTCGACGACCTCGTCGTAGTCCGCAGCCACGCCCACGATTCGCAAGTCCGCGTGCCGCTCAATGAGGGCCTTGACGCCCTCCCGGACGATGAGGTTGTCATCGGCCAAGAACACCGAGATCGTGCCGGCACCATCCGCTGCGTCATCCACGGTTCTAGTTCTCACATAGGCCGTGTTCCCCGAACAGGTGGGGACCATCCCGCACCGGGTGGTGCTAGGTACACCATGCGACGCCTGTCACCACACTCGTCAACGCAGTTCCACCGGTCAAGGCTGTCTGGCATGACCACAGAAGGGCTGACCCGCCACACCGGTGTCGTCACCTCGCTCTCCTGGATCCCCACGGAGGCGATCCAGGGTGCTCAGCGCCTGCCGTTCGACTCGGGTATCACGCACTATGACCCCCCTCCCCCGACCGAAGCCATGGACGTCGCCCGACTGCGGGATGAGGACCGGTTCCGCTTTGCCAACGAGTTGCGCGCCTTCGTGACGGTGAACGACGGACGGATCGTCGACTGCGGGTACGAGGGAGGTGGTCTCATCGGCACCACGCTGGTCAATCTCGGCGCGGTACGCCACCGCTTCCAGGCCGTGCAGCTGCCGGACATTCAGCGCGCTCCAGAACGGGGGGACGGCTGGGTCAGGTTCGTCCAGACCTGCGGTGGTCGCACCGGCGTCCCGGCGCCACGACGGGTGCGACGGCGCCCCTTCGTGCAATGGCAGGCCCCATTGGTCTGGACCACACTGTCGTTGACACTCCACGCGGACGGAAAATCGGAGCACGCCTTGATCGGAGCCAGCCGTTTCCCACGGCATTGGGTGTACGGCGCCGACCACACGCTTTCGCACAAATCGGGTCTGACGGACTTCAAGGACTGGTATCGCAAGTCGTTCGGCAAACACAGCCCTTGGGGCGACGAGGACTCCGAGGCGCTCGTGTCCACCGTCGAGTCGGCGCTCGAGACGGCCCTGTCGGCGCGGCTGATGCAGAGTGGAGGCAAGCGCCGGATCGAGCGCTTCCCGGCCGGCTCGATCCTGTTCAACGAGGGCGAGCCGGGGAACGAGGTCCTCCTCGTTCTCGACGGCATCGTCCGGGTCGAGCGGGGCGGGGAGCGGTTGGCCGAGTACGGACCGGGCGCACTCCTCGGTGAGCGGGCGCATTTGGAGGGAGGCATCCGCACGTCGAGCAACATTGCGGTGACGCCCTGCCGCGTCGCCTTCTTCGACGCCGACCTGATCGAGCGTGCGCACTTGGAGGAGCTGTCCGCGGGGCATCGCCGCGAGGACCGGACACGAGACTGACGAGGTGCGCGTCACATTTTGCGGGACCAGGGGGTCGACGCCCGCACCGGGTCTCGACTACATCCGCTTCGGCGGGCACACCTCGTGTGTGGCGCTGTCGCACGACGGCGGCGGCCCTGCGGGCCGGCCATCGCTCCTGCTCGACGCCGGCACCGGTCTCCGACGCCTGCCCGGGCTGCTCGGCGACTCGCCGTTCCGCGGCACCATCCTCCTGAGCCACCTGCACTGGGACCACGTGCAGGGGCTGCCTTTCTTCCGCTCCGGCGATCGCGAGGACGCTGCGGTACGCCTGCTGTTACCGGACCAGGGCGACGACACCGACGCGGAGGAGTTGCTGGCGCGCATGATGTCGCCACCGTTCTTTCCCATTGGGCCGTCGGAACTCCGGGGCGACTGGCAGTTCGGCGTCGTTCCCGGCGAGACCTTTACGGTCGAGGGCTTCAGCGTCCTGGCCCTCGATGTCCCCCACAAGGGTGGGCACACCATCGGCTTCCGTGTCAGCGACGATCATTCGTCCGTCGCGTACATCCCCGATCATTGCCCGACTGCCCTCGGACCCGGCCCCGGTGGGATCGGCGAGTACCACGAGTCGGCGCTCCAACTGGCGCACGACGTCGATCTCCTGATCCACGACGCCCACCTCAGGTCCGAGGAGGTGGAGGTCGAAGCTTCGTTCGGCCATGCCGCCGCCGAGTACGCGGTCCGCCTGGGGACCATGGCCGGGGCGCGCCAGGTCGCGCTCTTCCACCACCGACCGAACCGCACCGACAGTGAAGTCGAAAGGACGGTCTGCCGCTTTGCGGAGAGCCCGGTGCCCGTCTTGGGAGCCGCGGAGACCTTGACCGTGAAGCTGTGATGGAGCGATGAGGGCGGCGGATGCCATCGTCGTGGGTGCAGGCCCCAACGGGCTGGTTGCCGCGCTCCTCCTGGCCCGCGCCGGCCTGGCGGTCGACGTCTACGAAGCAGCCGACGAACCCGGAGGCGGCTGCCGCACCGCCGCGCTGACACTGCCCGGCTTCCGTCACGATGTCTGCTCGGCGGTGCACCCGTTGCTGCTGGCCTCGCCCGCGTTCCGAAACATCGATCTGTCCGCCCACGGGGTCCGGCTGCTGACCCCGCCCCTCGCCTTCGCCCATCCTCTGGGCGGAACCCGAGCCGTGTCCGTCGGTCCCGACGTCGCCGACGTGGCCCACGGGCTCGGAGCGGACGGGCAGGCCTACACTGAACTCTACGCGCCCCTCGTCCGGAACCTGGACGAGATCCTGCCCGCCTTTTTGGGCTCCATGCGCGACGTGCCTCCCCACCCGATCGCGGCGACCGGATTCGCATTGCGCGGGCTCCCGTCGGCCCAGCACCTTGCCCGACGCTTCCGAACCGAGGAGGGGCGGGCTCTCGTGGCCGGCACCGCGGCCCACTCCATGCTGCCGCTGACGGCGCCCCTTTCCGGCGTCTTCCCGCGGCTCTTCACTGCGCTCGCGCACCGTTACGGCTGGCCCGTGGTGGAGGGTGGGAGCGCCGCCATCGTCGATGCCCTGGTCGCGGAGCTCACGGCTACCGATGGACGGGTGCAGACGAACTGTCTCGTCAAGCGATTGGACGAGCTGCCGCCGGCACGCGCCGTCGTGCTGGACGTCACCCCACGCCAGCTCCTCGGGATGGCGGGCGACTCGCTCCCGTCGGGGTACCGGCGCGCGCTCGCCCGCTACCGCTACGGGCCCGGCGTGTGCAAGGTCGACTGGGCCCTGGTCGGGCCGGTCCCGTGGAGCGCCGAGAGCTGCCGGCGGACCGCCACCGTGCACGTGGGCGGGAAGTTCGAGGAGATCGCCCGGAGCGAAGCGGACGTCAACGCCGGCCGGCATCCGGACCGCCCGTACTGCCTGGTCACCCAGCCCTGCGTGGTGGATCCCGGGCGGGCACCGGAAGGCCGGCATACCTTGTGGGCCTACTGCCACGTGCCCAACGGCTCGCCGGTGGACATGACCGAGCGGATCGAAGCGCAGGTCGAGCACTTCGCCCCCGGCTTCCGCGACCTGATCCTGGATCGCTCGACCTTCACGGCCGTGGCCACCGAGGAGCACAACCCGAGCTACGTCGGAGGGGACATCAACGCCGGCGCCGCGACGCTGCGGCAGATGGTCCTCCGGCCGACCGCACGCTGGAACCCCTACCGTACGGCCATGAAGGGCGTCTACCTGTGCTCTGCGGCCACGCCACCCGGGGGTGGCGTCCACGGCATGTGCGGGCTCGGGGCGGCCCGCGCCGCGCTGCGCGACCTGGGCCTCGACGGAGCGAACGCGGCCTGACCTGATGAGCGGCCCGATGGCGTACGCCTGGTACCGCTTTCGCTCCACCATGAGGTCGGAGCTCTCCTACTTCCTCTCCGTCATCCTGCTCGTGGGTGCGCTCGGGGGGCTGGCCCTCGGCGCCACCGAGGCGGCGCGGAGCACCGAGTCCTCTTTCGCCGACCTCGTCACGAGCTCGCACGTCCCGCAGCTCTTCGTCTTCGACGGCGTCATCAACCCGGGCATCGGGCTCGACTCGGCCTACAACCCCCGGCTCCTACGGACTCTCTCCCACCTGCCAGACGTGGAACGGGTCGAAAGCACCGTGGAGCTCAACATGGGTCCGCTCACCCCCCGAGGGAAGCCGCTGCCCGAGGAAGCTTCTTCCCCCACCGCTGATGCCAGCGTCGGAGGACTCGACTTCAACGAGGATCCCGTCAAAATCATCGACGGGCGAATGGTCGATCCCCACACGGCCGACGAGGTCGTGCTGGATGCGGCCAGCGCCAGGGAACTCGGCTACCACACGGGCGACGAGATCCCGGTCGGGTGGGTAACCAACGCGCAGACCTCGTCGGGCAACCTCGACCCGAACCAGCCGATCCCGGTTCGTCAACGTGCGATGGTGAAGCTCGTCGGGATCGTCGGCGGCCAGGCGACCACCCTTTTCCAGGACCAGGACAACGCCGATGGGCAGTCGCTCATGCTCTTCGCACCCGCTCTGACGAACAAACTCCTCGCCTGCTGCAGCAACGACATGATCAGCGCGCTGACGTTACAGGGCGGCGACCGCCACCTCTCGGCCGTGGAAGCAGCGGTGAAGGGCGCGCTCCCCAAGGGGCTCCCGTTCGTCTACCAGGAGTCCCAGAGCATCATCGCGACGGCCAACGCCACGCTGCGCCCGGAGACGATCGCACTCAGCGTCTTCGGTGGGATCACTGGGGTCGCCGCCCTGCTCATCGCCGGACAGGTGATCAGTCGCCGGGTCCGCCTACGGGCACCGGAACTCGACATCGCCCGCGCCCTCGGAGCGGACCCTCCGATGTGCCTGTGGGACAGCCTGCTCGGTTCATTCGGCGCCCTACTGCTCGGTTCGTTGCTCGCCGGCGCGGTGGCTGTGGGTCTCTCGCCACTCGGGCCACTCGGACCGGTGCGGCCGTTCCTCAGCGTGGCGCTGCGCCCGGACTGGACGGTGATCGGGATCGGCGTGTTGGCCCTGCTCCTCGTCCTCAGCGGCGTGGCCGTGTTGGCCTGCCTCCGCTCGCTGCCCGACCGGGCCCGCAGTCGGGCCGGCCGGTTCACGTCCTCCCGGGTGACGGCTGCTGCCTCTAGGGCCGGCCTCCCCCCTGCGGCCGTCACCGGCGTGCGCTTCGCACTGGAGCCCGGCGTGGGGCGCAGCGCGGTGCCGGTGCGGTCGGCCATTTTGGGCGCCATGCTGGCCGTGACTGTGGTGGTCGCCACGGTGACCTTCGGGTCGAGCCTCAACACGCTTGTCTCGCACCCGGCGCTCTACGGCTGGAACTGGAACTACGACATCGACGGGGGCGGCGGCCTCGGCGACATCCCCGGCCCGACGGCGGCGAAGCTGCTCAACGCGGACCCGCTGGTGGAGTCCTGGACCGGCATCTACTACTCCACGCTGACCTTCGACGGGGTGAACGTGCCGGTCATGGGCGCCACACCCGGAGCGCATGTCGCCCCGCCCCTCTTGAGCGGTCACGGCCTGCAGTCGTCCAATCAGGTGGTGCTCGGCGCATCGACGCTGCGCACACTGGGCAAGCAGGTCGGGGGCACCGTGCAGGTGCGCATCCACGGCGAAAAGCCGGTCACTCTCACGATCGTGGGAACGGCGACGCTCCCCCCGATCGGGGTCGTGGGCTCGTCGCACCTGGAGATGGGCAACGGCGCAGTGCTCTCCTACCGGATCATCCCGCCTGCGGCACGGAACCTCTTCGAGAGCAACAATCCCGGTCCGAACGCCATTCTGGTCCGGACAAAGGGGGGCAACAGCCGCTCCGCTCTGGCCTCGCTGCAGTCAATCGGGCGCCGGGCGGACATCGGCCTCAACGGGGGCACAGTGTTCGGGCTGGAGCGTCCGGCCGAGATCCTGAACTACGGATCCCTTGGCACCACGCCCCTGCTCCTGGGAGCCACACTGGCGGTGGGCGCCGCGACCGCTCTCGGCATCACCCTCGTGACGTCGGTCCGCCGTCGTCGGCACGACCTGGCCATCCTCAAGACGCTCGGCTTCACCAGGGAACAGCTCGCCCTCGCGGTTGCCGTGCAGGCGGGCGTCGCTGCCGTGATCGGCTGCGCCGTCGGGATCCCCGTGGGCATCGCACTCGGCCGGGTGCTGTGGGATCTGTTCGCCCGCGAGATCAGCGCTGTCCCGGCGCCCACGGTGCCGGGCGGCACGATCGTCGTGATCGGGGTCCTCGCCCTCGCGCTGGCAGTGCTGGTCGCCATGATCCCCGGCCGCCTCGCGGCGCGCACACCGACGTCGCAGCTCCTGCGCGCCGAGTAGCCGCCCGCGCTCAGTCGCCGAATCGATCGATCAGCAGCTCGCCCACCTGGCGCACGGTGTCCGGTGAACCGGTCGGCATATTGAAGATGAAGTATTCGACACCGGCGGCCGCCAGTTCCTCCACACGGGCCACGAGCACGTCGGGCATGCCGATGTCCGAGGTCGTCGGCTCCTCCCCGGTGACCTGGCGCAGAAAGTCCCGGGTCGACGCGGTCTCCTCTGCACTGCCGGTGAGCACCAGGGTGCTCAGCCGGCTGACCGTGACCTCCGACGGGTCGCGTCCCAGCGCCTCGCAATGGCGGTGGAGCACGTCGACCTTGTGGGCCACCGTGGCCGCGTCGCCGACGATGTTCGTCATGTCGGCGTAGCGGGCCACGAGCCGCAGCGTCCGCTTCTCGCCGCCGCCGCCGATGAGGATGGGCGGGCCACCCGGGTGTACCGGCGGCGGCACGTTGCGCACCTCGTGGATCCGGTAGTAATTGCCGTCGAATGACGGGGCCTCTTCGGTGAACATGGCCCGGCAGATCTGCAGCGCCTCCTCCAGGCGGTCGAGCCGCTCGCCGGCCGGAGGGAAATCGAAGCCCAGGCCCTCGTGCTCCACGTCGTACCACGCCGCCCCGATGCCCAGAATGGCCCGTCCCGCGCTGATGATGTCGAGCGTCGTCACGATCTTGGCCAGGTGGGCCGGGTTGCGGTAGGTGACACCGGTCACCATGGTGCCGAGCCGCACGCGCGACGTCTGCGTCGCCAGGGCACCGAGAAGGGTGTAGGAGTCGAGCATCGGTTGGCTCGGCCCGCCCAACGGAGGCAGTTGGTAGAAATGGTCCATCACCCAGACGGAGTCGTAGCCGGTCTCCTCCGCGGCGGTCGCCATGGCGACCACCCCATCGAAGAGGACACCAGGTGTCTCGTCGGTGATGAAGTTCGGGATCTGCAGTCCGAAGTGCATACAACGGAACCTACTTGGACGCCGCCGGGGTCGCGCCCGGCTTCACCAGCCTTTGAGGCGACGGAGCCAGGCCAGCGCCACCGCGCCCTGCGCGGCCTGGAAGGCCCGGAGCGTCGGCAACCCGGGCGGGGGTGGCCGCAGCGAATGGCGCACCAGGAATCCACCGAACGCCGCGACCAGCGGCGCAACGGCGTCACGGTCGATCGCTGAACCGGAAGCCCAAAGGGCGAGGAGCTCTTCGGGGGCAGGCCCGCCCTCCAGCTCCACGGACGGCGCCCAGGCCACCAGGTCGAAAACCGGGGCGCCGACACAGGCGTGCGGCCAGTCGACGAACACGACGCCAGCGCCGGTGACGAGCAGGTTGTCGGAGCGCACGTCGCAATGGAGGAGCGTCGACCCCGCCAGCGCGCCGGGCCATTCGGACTCGAGCTCCGCCAGGCGGCTGAGATTGCGGCCGCTCCACTCGTCGAGCCCCGCGGGCGGCTGGACCATGGCCTCCAACTCGGCCCAGCCGCCGAAGAGGCTCTGCAGCTTCTCGGCCGCCGGCTCGACGCCGGCGACGGGGTTGGGAGTGAGGGCTTCGTGCAGCTCATGGAGCCCGCGCACGGCAATCCGGAGCTCGCGTAGGTCCCACGGATGCACCGGCGGGCGGCCGTCAATGGCCACGAAGGCCAGCGCCACCCAGTCGCCGTCGTCGTAGACGTCGAGCAACCGCGGGAACTGGGGCGATGCCGGCAACGACGCCGACACCACCGCCTCGCGCCGGTGCAGCTCGGGAGACTCGGGGTTCAACCCCGCCCCGACCGCCTTGACGAAGATGGCTCCCCGCGGGCAGTCGAGCACCGCTGTGGCGCCCGGAGAGAATCCGCCGGGCAGGTCGCGCGCCGTTGCCGGCGCGCCGCCACCACCCACCCGGTTCGCCCACGACCGCACCGCCGCGGGCACCGCGGCCCACGGCAGGTGGACGCCGGCCGCCGGCCCGGTGGATGTGGTCACAAGGCGGCAGCGCCCGCAGCGGCCAACGCCTCGTTGATGCTCTGGACCAGGCGACGCGCCGAGTCCGCGCTGAGCTCGACGGCGACGCGGGCGCCGGGACCGCGCCTGGGGTCGGCGAAGTCGATGTTCAGTGTGTGATCGAAGGGCGCATGGAACGGGTGGTCGAAATACACGCTGGCCGACGTGACGGGCGTCCAGCCCTGCGCTCCTTTGGCGCTGCCGGCGATTTCGGTGGCGACGGTGAGGTAGGAGCACATGGTCAACTCCCCGCCAGGTAGCGGCCGTACCACCCGAAGATCCGCTGCCAGCCGTCGACCGCAGCCTCGGGTCGATAGGCGGGCCGGTCCACGGAGAAGAACGCGTGCCCTGCGCCGTCGTAGCGGTGGAACTCGTAGGTCTTGCCGGCCTCCTTCAGCGCCGCCTCGAGCTCATCGACCTGCTCGGGGTTGGGGAACTGGTCGTCGTTTCCGAAGAGGCCGAGCAGCGGGCAGCTGAGGTCCGGCGTCCGGTCCACCAG
>Ga0302325_10013432_pt1 | contig 17465 bp, 21 predicted proteins | sample Palsa_T0_2_FD_201948 | JGI IMG/M metagenome (GOLD analysis project Ga0302325, IMG submission 201948) | Peat permafrost microbial communities from Stordalen Mire near Abisko, Sweden - Palsa_T0_2 | ecosystem: Environmental > Terrestrial > Soil > Palsa > Peat permafrost | place: Sweden: Abisko... | reverse complement strand
GGTGGCGGTGGCAACACCGGGCCGTCGGCGGAGGTTGGGGGACCTGTGCCGACGGCCCGTCGCCATGTCCGGGGTCCGGGCGGTTAACGCCGGCCCGAGCGGGGATCTGGACAAAGGGAACAACGAAGAGGCCTCCTATGCCCAAAGTTCTGATCGCCACCGGTGACGCCGCCGAGTCGCTGGAAGTGATGTACCCGTACCAGCGCCTGCTCGAAGAGGGCTACCAGGTCGACATCGCGGCGCCGTCGGTCAAGAAGCTGCAGTTCGTCGTGCACGATTTCGTCGACGGGTTCGACACCTACACCGAGAAGCTGGGGTACACCTGGCCGGCCGACGTGGCCTTCGCCGACGTCAACCCGGCCGACTACGTGGCGCTCGTCATCCCGGGCGGCCGGGCGCCGGAGTTCATCAGGAACGACCCGGACCTGCAGCGGATCGTCCGGCACTTCATGGAGGCGGATCTCCCGGTCGCCCAGCTCTGCCACGGACCGCTGGTGCTGGCGGCCGCCGGAACGCTGAAGGGCCGTCGCAGCGCCGCCTACCCGGCGCTGGCCCCGGACGTCGCGGCGGCCGGAGCCGAGTTCGTGGACGGCGCGGCCGTGGTCGACGGGCAGCTGGTCTCTGGCCGCGCCTGGCCCGACCATCCCGCCTGGATGCGGGAGTTCATTCAGATCCTCCGCTCGAAGGCGCCGGCCTAGATCCGCCCGCGGCTTTGCGCCACAGAAAAGCCTGCCAGGCGAGCCGAATCGGCCGCCTGGCAGGCTTTGTCTTGGATGGCCGCTAGAGCGTGGTGTTCTCGTACCCGTCCGGTTTCCCCTCGAGGACCATGAACTTGGTCTCGAGGAAGTGCGGCATGCCCTCGTGCACGCCCTCGCGGCCGATGCCGGACTGCTTGAACCCGCCGAAGCTGACGCCGAAGTCGGTCCGCATCGCGTTGTGGCCGACGGTGCCGGACCGGAGCCGCCCGCCGACCTGGCGGGCCCGGTTGACGTCGTTGGTGAACACCGACGCGTTGAGCCCGTAGATGGTGTCGTTGGCGATCCGCACCGCGTCGTCCTCGTCGGCGGCCGGGATCACCGACAGCACCGGGCCGAAGATCTCCTCCTGGGCGATGACCGAGCTGTTGTCGACGTTGCCGAAGACGGTCGGCTCGATGTACCAGCCGCGGTCGAGGTCCTTCGGACGGCCGCCGCCGGTGGCGAGGGTCGCGCCGTCGGCGATGCCCTTGGCGATGTAGCCCTCGACCCGGTCCCGCTGCCGCTCGGCCGCCAGCGGCCCCATCTGGCTGCCCGCGGCGAACGGGTCGCCCACCCGCACCTGGCTGAACGTGCCCGCCAGGGCCTCAAGCAGCGCGTCGTGCCGCGACCGGGGGACCACGATCCTGGTCAGCGACGAGCAGACCTGCCCGGACAGGAAGCACTCGGCCTGGGACAGGGTGCGCGCGGTGGTCTCGATGTCGGCGTCGTCGAGGATGACCGCGGCCGACTTGCCGCCGAGCTCGAGCGTGACCCGGGCGATCCGCTCGCCGCAGATGGAGGCGATCCGCCGTCCGGCGGCGGTGGACCCGGTGAAGGTGATCTTGTCGACCCGCGGGTCGCGGACCAGCAGCTCGGAGACCTCCCGGTCGGCGGTGACCACGTTGAGCACGCCGGCCGGCAGGCCCGCCGCCTCGGCCGCCTCCGCGATCAGGTACCCCTCCCCGGGGGCTTCCGGCGACGACTTGAGGATCACGGTGCAGCCTGCCAGCAGCGCCGGCGCCACCTTGTTGCTGATCAGGCCCATCGGGGCGTTCCAGGGGATGATCGCGCCGACGACGCCGACCGGCTCGCGGACGAGCAGGCCGAACTGGCCGGCCGACGGCTTGACCGGCTCCTCGAACGGATAGGTGGCGGCCAGGGCGGCGAACGCGTTGAAGGTGGCCTGCGCGCCCCGGCCGCCGTACTGGGCGACGGCGTGCAGGACGCCGGACTCGCGCGGCCAGATCTGGCCGAGGTCCTCGGAGCGCTTGCTCAGCTCCGACCCGATCGCGCGCAGGTACTCGGCCCGCTGCTCGTGCGTCAGGCGCGGCCAGGGGCCGTTGTCGAACGCGTTCCTGGCCGCCTCGACCGCATGGGAGATGTCGGCCGCCTGGGCCTCGGCGACGGTGAAGTAGAGCTGCTCGGTGTCGGAGTCGATAACGCTGATCGTGGAGTCCGATGACGGCGCCACCCACTGCCCGCCGATGTAGAAGCGGTCGGTGTTGCGAATTGGCGCGGTTGGCTGGCTCATACGTGATCCTCTCTGATCAAGGCTCCTGGGTCCGGATGCGGCCGGGCACGCCGGAACGTGCAGGTAGTCACAGTGTTACTTCCGTACCCTAGGCCGCGCCCGGCCGCCTGTCATGAGGCCGTCCGACAAGTCGGGAATGCGGTGATTGGAGCTGCGGACAGTCAGGGACGTGACGTGACCAGGATCAGAGAGCCGTCGAGGGCGGGCTGGGCGCGCAGGTGGCCGTGCCGCCGGTCCCACGTCCCGTCGGCCAGGTCACGGCCGAGTTCCCTGGTGAAGCGGTCGTGCACCTCGGGTCCGGGGAAGCTCCAGGCCGAGCAGGACAGCCGCGCGGCCGGGTCGAGCAGTGCCTCCGGCCGGCCGTAGTAGGCCTCGTTGAACCCGTCCGTGCAGTCGAGCGGCACCGGGACCTGGCCGATGGTGACGACGCCGCCGAGACCCTCGGCCAGTTCCGCCGTGGCCGGGTAGCGGCGGGCCTCGGTGTCCAGTACCTCGGGCGCGTACTCGTACAGCCAGAAGTCCCGCACCAGGTCCGGGTCGCAGGTCAAGATCACGACCGGGCCGCGGGTGACCCGCCGCATCTCCCGCAGTCCGGCCCGCGGATCGCCCCACTGGTGCACGCTGAACGTCGTCATCGCGGCGTCGAAGGCGTCATCGTCGAATGGCAGGCTCTCGGCGGTCGCGTCGACGGCGGTCGCGAGGTGGGCCGGTCGCTTGGCCCGCATCGACGCCGACGGCTCGACCGGGGTGACGTCACGGTCGGACGGCTCGTACGAGCCGGCCCCGGCGCCCACGTTCAGCACCGTCCGGGCCGCGCCCAGCGCCTCCGCCAGGTGCGCGCCGATCCGGGGGTCGGGCCGGCGGTACTGGGTGTACGCCTCGCCGATGGTCGCGTAGTTTGCGTCGCCGGCGCTGCCGTCGGCCATCCGGGTCACCATGATCGTCAGATTAGGGCCAGAGTCGTTCGGTCATCCAGCCGTTATCGGAGCGCCGGTACCGCAGCCGCACGTGCTGCCGCTCGCGGTCTCCCTGCCAGAATTGAACCTCGGCCGGGGTCAGCACGTAGACGGCGTGATCCTCAGGGACCGCGAGCGGGTCCTCGGCCAGCCGCTGCCCGGCCGCCTCGATCTCGAGCGCGAGCTTGCGCGGGTCCTCGAGCACGGCGCTCTGCCGGCCGACCAGCCCGGCGATCCGCGATCCATCCGGCTTGGCCAGGAAGTCGGCCGCGCTGAGGCTCGGGTCGGCGGGCGCCACCGCGCCGCGGACGCGGACCTGACGGCCCTGCTCGCGCCAGTGGAAGCTGAGCGCCGCGTGCGGGCTCGCGGCCAGCTGGGCGCCCTTGGCGCTGGTGGCGGCGGTCGCGAACTGCCAGCCTGCAGGGTCGACGTCCTTGAGTATCAGCACCCGGGCGTCCGGGTGCCCCTCCCCGTCGACGGTGGAGAGGGTCATCGCGTGCGGTTCGCTGACCCCCGCGTCGATCGCCTCCCGCAGCCACGACAGGAACAGGGCCGACGGCTCGCCCGGCGCCGACTCGGGGTCGAAGGCCGGCAGCGGGCGGTCGAACACGGGCAGGCCGCGGAGCAGATCGCGAACCGTCATAGCGTCTCCCTCACCATCGTCTCTGGGTCCGCAGATCACGCTACGGCACCGCGAACGCCGGTGGCAAAGGCCTTTTGGCGGGTTGCGAGGCGCACCAATCTGACGCCCGCACGGCCGCCTGGTCGCCCGCCCGACGGACGACAGGCAGCTGGCGAGCAGCCTGGCGCCTGCGGCGGTCGGCCGACTGACCACATGTACCCGGCCGCTGAACATGTCGTCGGGCTGGATACTAGAGTTTGCCCTGGTTTCGGCGGATGGGGAGGACTTAGTGCGCGAGTATCGGCAGTACATCGGCGGCGAGTGGATCGGGTCGGCCGAGCTGTTCGACGACCTCGACCCGTACCGCGGCACGGTCATGGCCCGCATCCCGGCGGGCACCCGTTCGGATGCGGCCCGCGCCGTCGACGCCGCCGCGGCGGCGTTTCCCGCCTGGGCGGAACTGCCGCCGGCCGAGAAGCAGACGCTGTTCCTGCGCGCCGCCGACATCGTCGAGCGCCGTCGCGGAGATATCGTCGACCTGCTCGCGACCGAGACCGGCTGCGCGGCCGGGTTCGCCGGGTTCCAGGTGCTCACCGCCACCCGGCTGCTGCGCCAGGCCGCCAACTGGGGCTACCTGCCGGTCGGCGAGGTGATCAGGTCCGACGTTCCCGGAACCTTCGCGATGGCGCTGCGGCGGCCGCTCGGGGTGGTGGCCGGGATCTCGCCCTGGAACGGCGCCCACGTGCTCGCCTGGCGGACGGTGGTCAACCCGCTCGCCTTCGGCAACACGGTGGTGCTGAAGCCGTCGGAGGAGTCGCCGGTGTCGGCCGGGCTGCTCATCCCGGAGATCATGGAGGAGGCCGGGTTCCCGGCCGGGGTGATCAACGTCGTCACGCACGCCCCGGGCGAGGCCGTGCCGATCGCCGACGAGTTCTTCGAGCGCCCCGAGGTCCGCTGCATTAACTTCACCGGCTCCTCCGCGACCGGCCGCATCCTCGCCGAGCGGGCGGGTCGCGCCCTCAAGCGCTGCGTGCTCGAGCTCGGCGGCTACAACCCGCTGATCGTGCTGGCCGACGCGGACCTGGACTACGCGGTGGAGGCGGCCGCGTTCGCCGCGTTCTTCCACCAGGGGCAGATCTGCATGTCCGCCCGGAAGGTGCTGGTCGAACGGCCGGTCTACGAGTCGTTCGTGGACCGCCTGGTCAAGCGGGCCGCCAGCCTGACCATCGGCGACCCGGCCGCCGACGGCACCGTGATCGGACCGCTGATCAACGCGACGGCCCTGAACCGGGTGTCCGACGAGGTCCAGGAGGCGGTCGACGCGGGCGCCCGGCTGCTGACCGGCGGCAGCGCCGACGGGCCGTGCTACCGGCCGACCGTCCTGGCCGATGTGCCGGCCGGGGCGCGCATCCACACCGAGGAGACGTTCGGCCCGGTGCTCGTCGCGCAGCCGGTCGCGAACGCCGACGAGGCGGTGGCGATCGCGAACTCGACCAGGTACGGCCTCAGCGCCGGGCTCATCACCGGCGACAACCAGCGCGGATTCGCGCTGGCGAGACGGATCGACTCCGGCGTCGTGCACGTCAACGACCAGACCGTGGCCGACGAGCCGCAGCTGCCGCTGGGCGGGATGAAGGACAGCGGCTGGGGCCGCTCCGGTCCCGCCTCGATGAACGACTTCACCGAGATCCAGTGGATCACCACCAGGGAAGGCACCGGCACCTTCCCCATCTAAGCCGCGTCAGCTCGGCCCGCTCTCCGCCGCCGAGACCGCGCAGTTCAAAGAGATCCTGCGCATGCTGCTGGAAGACGGTCAGACGGATTCACAGGTTCTGTCGGAATGATGCGGGCATCATGCGGTCATGATCGGACGTCTGCACCATGTGATTCTCGACTGCCCTGATCCCGGAGCCCTGGCCGCGTTCTACTCCGAACTCCTCGGGCTGCCGATTACCTATCAAAGCGACGACTGGGTCGTGGTCGCCGCGAATGAGACCTCATCTGGTCTGGCCTTTCAACTCGCCCCGGACCACCGCCCGCCCAGTTGGCCAGACCCGGCGGTACCGCAGCAAGTTCACCTCGACATCATGGTCGAAGACGTGACCACTTCAGGGCCGCATGTCCTCGCCCTCGGCGCTTCAAGGCTCGACGGCGAAGACGTGTACGCCGACCCGGCCGGTCATCCCTTCTGCCTCATTCGGCGGCCGGGATGGGCACCACCGATTCCCCCGTGACCATCGCCCGGAATCCCCGGCTCAGGCACGCGCGGGGGGCGGCGTCAGTCGGCACTGCGCTGAAGCAGCCACGCTTTTTCGAGAGCATCCTCGACCGCCCCGGCATCGCCGCCGGCGAGGTCAGCGACCACCATCATGTGCTTGGCGTACCGAGTCGGCACGCTGAAGGTGGCGGGATGCTGCCGCAGTATCAGGTCGCGGTAGTCGAAGTCGGCGCGGATGACAATATGCGCGTCGTCTAGCTGACGGGCGACCAGCCGGCCGTGATACCGCCAATCGGCCAGCCCTTCCGCTGTCCTGCGGCGCACGCCGGTCAGGGCCCCGGCCAGGCGGGCTACATGATCGATGTCCATGAACGCCCACTTCCCGGTTAGGCGCCGATCTCGGTCCTCACCGAGTAGATCTCGGGGAAGAACGTGAGGTCAAGCGCGCGGCGCAGGAACGAGACGCCGGAGCTGCCGCCGGTCCCGGGCTTGAACCCGATGGTGCGCTGCACCGTGCGCAGGTGCCTGAACCGCCAGAACTGGAAGGCGTCCTCCAGGTCAACGAGGTCCTCGCAGGTGGCGTACTCCGACCAGTAGGTGTCGGTGTCCTCGTAGATCGTCTTGTAGATGCCGACGAGCTCGGGCGTCTGCACCCACGCCTGGCTGACGTCCCGGTCCAGGACCCCCTGCGGCACCGGGTGACCCCGGCGGGCGAGGAAGCGCAGGAACGCGTCGTAGACCGTCGGCGCCCGCAGCGTCGCCTCGAGCATCGCCTCGGCCTCGGGCCTGGACTTGAAGACGGCCAGCAGCGCCTCGTTCTTGTTGCCGAGGATGAATTCCACCGCGCGGTACTGATAGGACTGGAAGCCCGAGGAGTTCCCGAGCACGCCACGGAACTCGGCGTACTCGCTCGGGGTGAGGGTCGCGAGGACGGACCATTGGTCGGTCAGCGTGCGGAAGATGTGCTTCACCCGGGCCAGGCCCTTGCGCGCACGGCTGACGTCGTCGGCGTCGAGGTTCTCCCGTACCCCGACCAGCTCGTGCAGCACCAGCTTGAGCCAGAGCTCGCTGGTCTGGTGCTGGATGATGAACAGCGGCTCGTCGTGGTGGTCGCTGATCGGGTGCTGCGCGGAGAGCAGCGTGTCCAGGTCCAGGTAGCCGGCGTAGTCCGTGCTCCGGCTGAAGTCGGTCTTGATGCCGTCTTCCAGAGCGCGGACGCCGTTCTCGATCGACATGGGTCCCCTTCCGTGCCTTGCCGCCCGCCGCCTGTCGCTACGCAACGTCAAAGGACCAGGCTAGTGCCCCGGCGGTCCCGTCACGGACCGTCACTGGCGCGTCCTGCCCCGACGGGCCGACGCAGGGTACTACGAAACGTAGTAACGTGTCGTCTGTGAACGGTGCCGTCCCAACGACGATCATTGTGGTCGGTCTCGGCCTCGCCGCCTACGCGCTGCTGACGACCGCCCGCAACCGGCGCGTGGGCCTTGGCTTGCTGGTCGTGCTCGGCGTCCTCGAGATCCTGCTCCTTGTCCTGGTCGGCCTGATCGTGGCCCGGCTGGCCGGCGGCGGCCGCCCGACGGGGATGGTTATGCTCGTCGGGTACCTGATCGCGATGCCGCTGGTCCCGGTGGTAGCCGGGTTCTGGGGAGCGATGGAGCGATCGCGATGGGGGCCGGCCGTCTACGCCGTGGCCGGGCTGGCCGCGGCCATCCTGATGGTCCGGCTCCACGAGATCTGGGCGGTCATTCATGTCTGAGACCGAAGCCTCGCCTGAGACTGCCAGTGCGCCCGTGACTGCCGCCGCGCCTGAGACCCAGGCATCGCCTGGCACCGCGGCGTCGCCGCCGGAGTCGACCAGGACGGGCCCCGGTCGGCTGCTGGTCGCCGTATACGGTCTGTTCGCGCTCTCCGCCTGCGCGCGGGCCGGCACCCAGATCGCGACCGAGTTCAGCCGCGCCCCGGCCGCCTACGTGCTGTCGGCCCTCGCGGGTGTGGTCTACATCGTCGCCACGGTGACCCTCGTCAACGGCAGCCGCACTGCCCGCCGGATCGCCTTCGTGTCCTGCTCGGTGGAACTCGTCGGCGTGCTGGCGGTCGGCACCTGGAGCGTGCTCGACCCGGCCAGCTTCCCCGATGCCACGGTGTGGTCGACCTACGGTGTCGGCTACGGCTTCGTCCCGCTTGTCCTCCCCGTTTTCGGCCTGCTCTGGCTACGCCGCTGGGCCCGGCGGCGGCCGGTTGCGGCGGATGCGCCTGACCTCGGGCGTCAGTAGGACCAGCAGCGGCAAGGGCACGCGCAATCGCGGTAAAGATGGCGCCCTGGGTCTTCGTCGCGATCTATATCGTTGAGATCATGCGCCAGGTGATCCGATGAGCTACCTCGACCAGCTGGCGGCCGAGATCGCGCGGCAGATCTCACCCGATGCGCTCCCCGATCCCGATACCAGCCGCCTGTTCCGCCTCTACGCGCTGCTCGCGCTGGTCAAGGGGACCGACGTCACCGCGGCGGACGTGCACGACGCCTGGTCGGTCTGGATGCTGGAGCTGGACCCGGGGCACCGCTCGATCAGGCCGTTCGAGGAACTGGACGCCGACACCCAGGCCTCCGACGAGCCCTATGTCGCCGCGATCAGAGCGGTCGCCCGGCGGCACCGCCGAGGCTGAGCGTCAGCCAGTCGCCGATGTCGGCCACGACCTCGGGGTCGAGGTGCTGCGCGGCCGCGAGCTCGGCCGGGCTAGACGGGCCGCGGCCGGGGAAGAAGAAGTGGTTGTCGGCCGGGTACACGCGGATCGTGACATCCGGCCGCTCGCCCAGCCCGGCCCGCCACCGGCTGAGGTCATCGGCCACCGTCGCCTGGTAGTCCCGGCCGCCCTGGACCAACAGCATCGGCTGACCGAGGCCGGCCGCGACCGCGACCGGGTCGTAGCCGCGCAGGTCGAGCCAGTACGGCGCGGGCACGCCGAACGGCAGCTCGGCGTCCGGGGTCTCGGTCGACAGACCGGGGCTGTCGACCTTCCTCGCCTGGGCGGTCAGCGCGTCGATGCCGGGCTGGGACGCGGCGGCGGTGGCAGGGGCGAGCGAAGCCAGGTAGCTGATCTGGCGGACCGCCGCCCACTGCAGCGGCTCGGCGCCGCCGGCCAGCAGGACCAGCCCGGCGACCGACGGCTCGGCGGCGGCGACGCGGGGCGCGACGGTGCCGCCGAGGCTGTGGCCGGCCACGAAGACCCGGGCCCGGTCGACGGAGGGGTGCCCCTGCAGCAGGCCGATTGCGGCGAGGGCGTCGGGAAGGTACTCGTCGGCCACGGTGAAGGCGCGGTTCTCGCTGACCAGGTCGGGGTGAGCGTGGGTGACCTTGTCGAACCGGAGCACGGCGACGCCGCGGCTGGCGAGGCCCCACGCGAGGTCCTTGAGCGGCTTGCTCCGTCCGATGCTGCCGTCGCGGTCCTCCGGTCCCGAGCCGCCGAGGAGGACCAGCGCCGGGTGCGGCCCGGGCGCAAGCGGCAGGCTGAGCGTGCCCGGCACGGCCAGCGGCCCGGTCCCGAGGGTCACGTCCGACTCGTCGAAGCGGTCGGGGTCGGCGTAGCCGGGCGGCTCCCACGGCGCGGCGGGCTCGGCGTCGCCGGGCGGCGCGAGCTGGATCCCGGCTAGCTGGCCGTCCCTGGTCAGGTAGACCGCAAGCGTCTCCTGGCCGCGCTCGAAGGCCACCGGCACCTGCACGGTGACCATCGCGCCGTCGGCCGGATCGCTGATCGCGGCGCCGACCGAGGTGAGCTGGCCGTGTTCCGCCAGCACCGCCTCCCAGGCGGCCCGCAGTCCGGCCGCGGTGACCATCGGCCGCAGCCCGGGCGTGAACAGCTCGCGGATCTCCTCGAACTGCCCGGCCCGGGCGAGTTCGACAACGGCCATGGCCTGGTCCTCGGCGCTCGTCGCGAGCGCTTCCGGCTCGGTCGGGGTCACTGGCTCTCCTCATCTCTGGTGCCGCTCGCGCCCCCGGGGCCGGGGTCCTCGGGCGCGGGCAGCATGACGGTGTACAGCATCCGCCGCCGTCGGCCGTCGCCCGGGCCGTTGGCGAGCCTGGGCGCGGTGATGGCGGCGAGGTCGCGCCGGTAGTCGGCCAGCTCCGCGTCGGTCAGCCACATCGCCGCGACCCGATAGCCCGCCCCGTCCCGCGCGGGGCTCTCCGGCTCGGTGGCGAGGTAGCGGTCGAAGTCGCCCAGCAATCCGGCGACGTAGGCGAGGAACGCGCTGCCGTGCTCCTCCTGGCTCATGGCCGCGACCTCACCCGGCTGGATCTGGGCGGCGAGCAGCCGGAGCATGTAGGTGCGCTCGGTGATGCCGCGGACGCGCCGCTCAGCCGCCACGTGCAGCACCCCGGCCTCGGCCAGGCGGCCCACGTGACGGTAGACGCTGGCGGCGGGCACGTCGGGCAGTTCGGCGGCGAGCTGGCGGGTAGTGAGGGCCCGGTCGCCGAGGAACGCCTTGACGATACGCAGCCGCACCGGGTGCAGGAGCAGGTCAGCGCTAGCCACGAGCCGAGCCTAGCCCAACCATTCCATTAATGCTAACGTTCTTAGTAATGGATCATTCGAAGCGAGGAGGCTGACCGAACATGGCTGACCTGCGAATCGACGGCAGTCAGCTGGTGCTGCACCTGTCCGCGGCGGAGAAGGTCGAGGGAGTGCACGGCGACCTGCGGGCGCCGCTGTCGGCCGTCCGCGGGGTCGAGGTCCTCGACGACGCCCACGGTCCGGTCGGCGTTCGCGCGGGGATCAAGATCGGCACTCGCATCCCCGGGGTCATCGAGGTCGGCATCGTGCAGGGCGCGACCCAGCGGCTGTTCGCCGCGGTCCATCGCGACACGCCCCGGGGACTGCGCGTGCGTTTCGAGGGGACCGACTACGACGAGTGGATCGTCGGCTGCGCCGACCCCGAGTCCGTCGCCGCCAGACTCGGACTGCCGGCCTAGGTCGACGCGGGCAGCCCGTCCAGATCCTCGGGGGAGAGCCGGAGCGCGGCCGCGGCCACGTTCTCCTCAAGATGGGCGACGTTGCCGGTGCCGGGGATGGCGAGCACGTTCGGGGACTGATGGAGGGTCCAGGCCAGCCGGATCTGGGCTGGCGTCGCACCGTGCCTGCGGGCCACCGCGAGCAGCGGGCCGGGCGCGGGCGGGCGCGCCCCGCTCTGCCGTGACTGGCCCGCGATCGCGAAGAAGGGCACGAACGCGATGCCCCGCTCGGCGCAGGCGCGCAGCACCGGGTCGTGCTCGCGCAGGTCGAAGCCGTACCGGTTCTGCACGCAGACGACCGGCGCGATCAGCAGGGCCTCGGTCAGCTGATCGACGCTGACGTCGGAGACGCCGAGGTGGCGGATCAGGCCGGCCTGCCGGAGATCGGCCAGCGCGCCGAAGTGCTCGGCGATCGACTCCTGACCGGTCCGGCGGCGCAGATTCACCACGTCGAGCTGGTCGCGGCCGAGCTGCCGCAGGTTCTCCTCGACCTGACCGCGGAGCTGATCGGGGCGGGCCCAATGCCATTCGCCCCAGGTGTCGCGCTCTTTCTTCATCTTTTCCCGGCTGTCGCCAGCCTTCGCCGGACCTCGTCCCAGTCGAGCGGCAGATCTCCGCCGGAGATCTGGAAGAACTCGAAGTGGCTCTGCCCCATCTGCGGCTGCAGTTCCTTGGCGAGCGTGCGGTGCGGGTCGGCGGCCGCGAACCTGGACAGGCTCAGCTCGTCGGCCCAGACCGAGATCGTCCAGAACGTCTTGCGGGCCGGCTGGGCGTTGAGCGCGTAGCCGATCAGACCGGGCGCGTGCGCCAGCTGACCGCGGATCCGCATCGCGTCAAGCAGGAACCCGGCAATGCTGCGGTGGGCGAGCAGCGGCAGCCGCGAGGCCATCGCCGCGTAGTTCCGACCGGGGTCGACCGCCTGAAATTCCTTCCACGGCAGCGCGGGCATCTGAGGTTCCCTCCGGGGGCTTGGGCAGGCGAGGCAGGCTAGGGCCGGTACGAGCCGGGCTCCCAGGAGCGGGTGGCGACCCCGACCGCGTTCCAGGCGTTGATCATGACGATGAGGCTGATCAGGGCGGCCACCTCCTGCTCGCTGTACTCGGCGGCGATGGCGGCGTAGGCCTCGTCGGGGACGTGCGTGTCGGCCAGCAGCGTGACCGTCTCGGTGAACGCCAGCGCCGCCCGCTCGCGGTCGGTGAAGAACGGCGTCTCCCGCCAGGCCGGCAGGGCGTAGATCCGCTGCTCGCTCTCCCCGATCGCGCGCGCGTCCTTGGTGTGCATGTCGATGCAGTATGCGCAGCCGTTGAGCTGGGAGGCGCGGATCCGGATGAGCTCGCGGACCCGGGGGTCGATGCCCGCGAGGTCGAGTTCCTTGGTCGCCGCCCGGTCCAGCTGGATCATCGCGCGGAGAAACCCGGGCGCGCGGCTTCCGAACGGGAGTCGGCCGGTGGTTCGCCGGATATCGTCGGTCGTTGTCACGTTAGTGACGCTAACGGTTCAAAGCGGCCCGGAGTAAGGTCCAATTCTATGTCGGAAACGTGGGCCAATGGTCTCGGCCTCCAGCTTGACGTGTCCGGAACCCGGGTGCGCCAGCGGCTGGAGGCCGCGCTCCGCGACGCGATCAGGTCCGGCCGGCTGGCCGAGGGCGCCCGGCTGCCGTCCTCCCGCATGCTGGCGGCCGACCTCGGCGTCGCCCGCAACACCGTCGCCGAGGTCTACACCCAGCTGACCGCCGAGGGCTGGCTCACCGCCCGCGGCGGGTCGGGCACCACCGTCGCGCCGCTGCGCGGCCCGGCCCCCGACCCCGGCCCCGGGGCGGCCGAGGCGGCCGCGCATCCCCGCTACGACCTGTGGCCGGGGGAGCCCGACCTATCCGCGTTCCCGCGGGGCGAGTGGCTCGCGGCAGCGCGCAAGGCGCTGCTCGACGCCCCCGACGCGGTCCTCGGCTACGGGAACCCGCGCGGCCTGCCGGCGCTGCACGGCGCGCTGGCGGAGTACCTCGCCCGCACCCGCGGCGTGGTCACCACGCCCGGCGGCGGCAACATCGTGATCTGCTCCGGGTTCGCGCACGGCCTGGAGCTGATCGGCCGCGCGCTGCGCGCGGCCGGAGCGGGCACGGTGGCGATGGAAGAGTACGGCCATCCGGGGCACCGGGACATCATCACCCGGCAGGGGCTGAGCAGCCGGCTCATTCCGCTCGATGACCGCGGCGCCGTCATCGACGCGGCCGGCGACGCCGACGCGGTGGTGCTCACGCCCGCCCACCAGTTCCCGCTCGGCATGACGCTCGCGCCGGACCGCCGCCGGTCGTTCGCGGAGTGGGGCGGCACCGTGATCGAAGACGACTACGACGGCGAGTTCCGCTACGACCGCCAGCCGGTCGGCGCGATGCAGGCGCTGGCGCCCGACCGGGTGATCTACTGCGGGACCGCAAGCAAGAGCCTGGCCCCGGGCGTGCGGCTGGCCTGGCTCGTCGTTCCCCCGTCGCTGCTGGACGGGGTGACCTCCTGCCTCAGCGGCGGGCCGTCGGCGCTCGACCAGCTCACGCTGGCGGAGTTCGTCACCTCGGGCGCCTACGACCGGCAGATCCGCCGCGCCCGGCTGGTCTACCGGCACCGCCGGGACCGGCTGATCTCGGCTCTTGACCAGCTCGGGCTCCGGGTCGGCGGCATCGCGGCCGGGCTGCACGTGGTCGTCGACCTGCCCGCCACGACGGCCGAGGCCCGGGCCGTCGCCCGGGCCGAGGCGCGCGGGCTGGCGCTGAGCGGGCTGGGCTGGTACGACCTGGCCGGCCGCGCCGCCCGGGCGGGCCTGGTGATCGGCTACGCGCGACCGCCCGAGCATGCCTACACGACGGCGATCGCCCGGCTTTGCGCGGTCCTCGGGTCGTGACCCCGATATCAATGCCGCTAACATTTGCGCGGCGAGCTGTTCGACGGGCAGATTGAACAGGGCGTGTTCTTCGGACCTGGCCAACCGGGAAGGTGTGGCATCGGTGACTGTCACTTCTGGCGGCGTTGACCTGCAGGACATTAACAAATCGATTAGCGGCCAGCTCGCATTTCAGCGGCGCTGGCAACTGCTGTCGATGACCTTCTATGTTGTGGCCACGGTTGGCACGCTTGTCTGCACGTCGGCGGCCGGCTTGCTGGCCGCCATGCATCATGACGAAGCCGCGGCTATCTTCGCGGGAGTCTCCACGGTCCTCGTCGGCACCGAGAAGAGCCTGCTTTTCCGGGAGAAATGGAGGTTCCACTTGACCGTGCGGACGAAGCTCGAGCTGCTGCAGACGGCGATCGTCACCCAAGGGCTCGACGCGGCCACGGCCGGGCGGCACCTTGCCGAGATCATGGAGCTCTACGCGAACAGCCTCCCGGTCGAAGCTCGCGGGAACTGACCTAGCCGTCACGAGATAAAACTGCGAGCATGCGAGCCATGGGCGTTAATCAGCGTGCGCAGATTCGGATGAGCGATGACGAGGCGGGGTCGTTTCTCCGGCAGTCGCGGACGGCGACGGTCGCGACGATCGGGCCGGGCGGATTCCCGCACCTGGTGGCGATGTGGTACGGCCTGACGCCGGACGGACGGGTGGCCCTGGAGACCAAGGCCCGCTCCCAGAAGGTCGTCAACCTCCGCCGCGACCCGGCCATCAGCTGCTCGGTCGAGGCGGGGGAGTCCTACGACCAGCTGCGCGGTGTGGCCATCGAGGGATCGGCCGTCATCAACGACGACACCGCGAGCGAGCGGTACTGGGCGGCGGCGGTCAGCATCTTCGAGCGGTACCAGGGGCCGTACACCGAGGAACTGCGGCCGTTCCTCGAGCAGATGATGAACAAGCGGGTCGTCATCGAGATCGTCCCCGTGCGGGTCCGGTCCTGGGACCATCGCAAGCTGGAAATCGGCGCGATGCCCGTCGCCGGTTCGACCGCGCGCTACCTCTGACCCCTTGCCGGTAACAGCGGGCTGCTAACGCCGCTCCGCTCACACCGGTCCGCTAACACCGGGCGGCGAGCCAGGCCAGCGCTTCAGGCGCGCTATCGAGGACGGTGACGTGACCCGCGTCGGGAACGATCCGCGCTTCGGCCGTCGGGCAGCGGCCGGCCAGCCATTCACCGTGCGCGCGCGGCACCATCTTGTCGTCCGCCCCGTGCATGATCAGGACGGGAACGCCGATGCCGTCCGGCCCGAACCCCCACGGCCGGACGGCGGCCAGGGTGTCCTCCAGGTAACCCTCGTCACCCTGCTCGATCGCCTGGCCGGCCACCCCCGCCAGCCATGACCAGCCGCCGCCGAGGGCGGCCAGGTCGGCGTCGGTGAAGAAGGCGCTCATATCCTCCGGTTCCGCCTCGGCCCCGTGCGCCTCGAGCGCCGCGCGGCCACGCGCCGCCGCCCGGTTCTCCGCCGCGATGCCCGGCGACCAGCCCGCGAACCAGTCCAGCCCGTCCGCGTCGTACGGGGCCGGCCCGGACATGCTGACCGCGGCGATGACGCGGTCAGGCAGTAGCGCGGCGCAGGCCAGCGCGTGCGGGCCGCCGCCGGAATGGCCGAGCACGGCGAACCGGCCGATGCCGAGCGCGTCCGCGATCGCGGCCACGTCAGCGGCGGCGGAGCCGACGGTCCGGCCGTCATGCGGATCCGAGCCGCCGTAACCGGGCCGGTCGTAGGAGACCCAGCCCAGGCCGTTGGCCCCGGCCGCCGCGAACAGCGGCTCCGGCGGCGAGCCGACATTGGGCGAGCCGTGCAGCCAGAACACCGCGACCGGCGCGCCCGGGGCGTTGGCGCTCCCGTCCGCGCGGGTGTCATAGGCGTGCAGGGTCCGGCCGTCGGGCAGCCGGATGTCGGCCTCGGTGATCATGCCGGCGAGTCTACGGGGCGGCGTCGCTGACTTCTTAGCAAAGCATTACGTGATCGCCGGACGGCGAACCGTTCCGCGACCGGACCCGTATCAAGGGACGTAAGGGATCGGACGTCCCGGCGGCCTGGGCGTGCGTGTCGATCGGCTCGTTTCTTTCCTTGCCGGGCCTGGAGGGAGCGCTGTGGCATATCCGGATAGCCGGTACTCAGGCGGTCGATCGGGGACGTGGCCGGAGCACCCCTCTGGCCCGCTGCCCTCGGTGAGGAACGCCTGGCCGGCCCAGCCTGCTGGATCCTCCCCGCCGGGTCGGCGGTCGCCCCGCCTGTCCGGGCCGATTCGCACCGGGCCGACCCCGACCGGGCCGTTTCCGGCCGCGCCGCATCCGTCCGGGCCGATGCCGACGCAGCCCGCCGCGCCCCGGCCGGCGCCGGCCCCGTCGGCCCGGCCGCTGCGGCCCGGTCGGGGGATCGCCCGGCTGGTCCTGCCCGTCCTGGTGCTGTCCCTCATCGGCCTGGGCGCGCTCGCGGTGATCGGCCTGTGGTGGCAGAGCACGCCTCGGCCGACCACCACCGGCGCCCTGATCACCGACGCGGGCGACGTGCTCGGCCTGCTCGCCGGGTACGGGTTCGTCATCCTGGTCGGGCTGATGGCCCGGCTGCCGCCGCTGGAGAAGGGCATCGGCTCCGACCGGCTCGCCCGCTGGCACGCGATGGGCGGCCGCTACGTCATCACGCTGGTCTCCGCCCACGTCCCGCTGATCGTCTGGGGCTACGCGGTCTCCGCGCACGTGCAGGTGACAAGCGAGACCGCCACGCTGCTGACGACCTACCCGGACGTGCTGATGGCCACCGTCGCCTGGTTCCTGCTGCTCGGCGTGGCCGCCTTCTCGGCCCGGGCCGCGCGGCGCCGCCTCGCGTACGAGACCTGGTACTACGCGCACCTCTACACCTACCTGGCGATCGCGCTGGCGTTCAGCCACCAGTTCGCCGACGGTCCCGCCTTCCAAACAAACGCGACCGCCCGGATCGCCTGGTCGGCCCTGTACGCGACGGTCGGCGCGCTGATCGTCTGGTACCGGGTCATCACCCCGCTGCTGCGATCCGCCCGGCACCACTTCACCGTGGACTACGTCCGGCCGGAGGCGCCCGGGATCGTGTCGGTCTTCATCACCGGCCGCGATCTCGACCGGCTGCGGGCCGAGCCGGGGCAGTTCTTCCGGTGGCGCTTCCTCACCCGCGAGCTGTGGTGGCAGTCGCACCCGTACTCGCTGTCGGCCATGCCGTCGCCCGATCAGATGCGGATCACCGTCAAGGCCAGCGGCGACCACAGCGGCTCGCTGGCCGACCTCGCGCCGGGGACCCGGATCTTCGCCGAGGGCCCCTACGGCGCGTTCACGCCGCTGCTGACCGGGCGACGGGTGCTGTTCATCGCCGGCGGGGTCGGCATCACCCCGATCCGCGCCATGTTCGCCGCGCTGCCGAAGCGCATGTCGGGCGGCATCACCCTCCTCTACCGCGCCAGCCACCCCCGCGACGTGGTC
>Ga0302325_10013431_pt1 | contig 17466 bp, 13 predicted proteins | sample Palsa_T0_2_FD_201948 | JGI IMG/M metagenome (GOLD analysis project Ga0302325, IMG submission 201948) | Peat permafrost microbial communities from Stordalen Mire near Abisko, Sweden - Palsa_T0_2 | ecosystem: Environmental > Terrestrial > Soil > Palsa > Peat permafrost | place: Sweden: Abisko... | reverse complement strand
CTCAATCCCGAGCCAGTTCACCTTGATCCAAATGAATTTTCATAAAGCGAGTGTTGACAGTACCAGCAAACCAACTGACAGCAACTCTTTACAGTCGCGCCTTCATCGTCCGCACGTCGAGAGAGAGAGGCTCTGACTGAGGTGTTCTTTTGTGAACAGTTTCTTCAGTCTCGACTAGCTAACCTCTCTTAAGCACTGGGACTTAAAAATGGGAAGTCTCCACTGATTCGCATAAACCAGTGATCCCGATTGAAGGATCTCTAATCTATTCGATGGCATGAAAAGGAAGCCTAAAGTATTGTCCCGCTGGATCAAGATTGGCGGACTGTTGGCTCTAGGTGTGATCGGCGGCGCCATTGTGTTGCTGCTAATCCGATGGCCATTCAAGCGGGATACCGTCGTCCGGGCCCTGCAGGAACAGTTCTCCAGCACAGTCGAAGTGAAAACGTTTCACGCGACGTATTTCACCCCAGGGTGCGTTGTCGAAGGAGTAACTTTCCGCCGTAACAGTGATGGAGACGCTCCGCCGATCGCTACAATCGAAAAGCTCACCATCCAGGGTGCTTACTGGGAGTTTTTCAGCGCTCCGAAGCGTGTTCGACGTGTCAGGATCGAGGGTTTGCACATATTCGTGTCACCCCGCAGTGAACGCACCGGCAACGCAGCGCGACCTACTGGCCCGGCGCAATCTACATTGATTATCGACGAGATCATCGCGGACGGCGCCGTGGTGGAGGTTGCTTCCGGCGAACCCGGGACAGAACCCCTCAGGTTCGAAATCCACAAATTGGCGCTGAACTCTGTGGCCGAGGATCGGCCAATGTCGTTCCACGCCGCGCTACTGAATGCGAAACCTCCCGGAGAAATTCGCACGGACGGGCAATTCGGCCCCTTGCGACCGCAGAACGCCGGCCAGACCGTCCTTTCCGGCTCCTATGTGTTTCAACGCGCCGACCTGGGCATATTTCCAGGCATTTCAGGAACGTTGTCCTCCACCGGCAAATTCAATGGTGTGCTCGAACGGATCGAGGTCGAAGGCAGTACCGACGCGCCCGATTTTCAGGTAACGCGACCCGATCATACGGTACATCTGAAAACGCAATTCCATGGGATTGTTAACGGGATGGATGGAGACGTCTCTCTACAATCTGTGCAGGCACAATTTGAGCGGACGTCACTGGTATCGCAAGTCGAAGTGGCAAAGAAAGCGGCCTCGGGAGGCAAGACCGTTTCGCTGGGCGTGACGGAACTGCAAGGCAGGATACAGGACTGGTTACGCCTCCTCTCCGTGGGGGATCCTCCGGCTTTGACCGGAGCGATGAATTTCAGAGCGCAGGTCCGGGTTCCCCCCGGGAAAGGACGCTTCATTGAGAGGATTAACCTGCGGGGAGACTTTGGCATCGATGCGGCGAGTTTCATCCACCCTACGACGCAGGAAAAGGTTGACAACCTCAGTCAACTGGCTCAGGACGGGAAGGAGAACGACGATCCGACTAGCGTCGTTGAAAATCTGAAGGGACACGTCGCGCTCAACCAAGCGATCGCGACGTTCTCAGATCTCTCCTTCAGTGTTCCGGGAGCGCTGGCCCATATGCATGGCACATACGGCCTGTTGACCCAGCAGATTGACCTTCACGGAACCTTGCAACTCGATAACAAGCTTTCCAAGGGATCGAAGGGGGTGAAATCAGTTCTACTTAAATCTGTGGAGCCATTCTTAAAGAAGAAGAATAAGGGAGAGATCGTGCCCATCAAGGTCGGGGGGACCTTCAGGCAACCATCTTATGGACTGGACGTGATCCCGTAATGAACCGAGAAGACGACTGCCTCGTCAATTCGAAACCAATCGCTTTATCGCCAACAATCTTCTTGAGCCACCGCCAAACCCATCGCTTTCATTGACTTGAACGTCTCACCCACGTAAGATTTGCCCCTATGATCGGCCAAAACATCTCGCACTACCGCATCATCGAGAAGCTGGGCGGCGGTGGTATGGGCGTAGTTTACAAGGCCGAGGACACCAGGCTCCGCCGCTTTGTTGCCCTCAAATTCCTGCCCCCCGAGTTCTCCCAGGACCCGCAGGCCGTCGATCGTTTCCAACGCGAGGCGCGTGCCGCTTCAGCCCTCAATCATCCTCACATCTGCACCATCTATGAGATTGATCAGGCCGAAGGCCAACACTTCATCGCCATGGAGTTGCTTGAGGGTGAGACGCTCAAGCACCGCATTGAGAGCAATTCGCCGAAGCTTGATCAATTGCTGGACTTGGGTATTCAGATCGCAGACGCATTGGACGCGGCTCACAGCAGCGGCATCGTGCATCGCGATATTAAGTCCGCCAACATTTTCGTCACCAGCCGAGGACACGCCAAGATCCTCGATTTCGGCTTGGCCAAGCTCATTCCGCTCGCCCGGCTTGCGCCCACAACCGGGAGCAATGATATGCCCACTGTGGCCTCGGAAGCTCTTCTGACCAGCCCAGGATCGACGGTGGGCACCATCGCCTACATGTCGCCGGAGCAGGCCCGCGGCGAAGTCCTGGATGCTCGTACCGACCTGTTTTCTTTTGGGGTAGTGCTTTACGAGATGGCCACCGGCAGGCAGCCGTTTCCCGGTAACACTTCAGCCATTATCTTTGAAGCGATACTGAACAAAGCGCCGACTTCACCGATCCAGCTAAACCCCGGATTGCCGCTGCAATTGGAAGTCATACTGAACAAGGCGCTGGAGAAGGATCGAGACTTACGTTGCCAAACTGCGGCTGAACTTCGCGCGGATCTGAAGCGCTTGAAGCGGGACATGGAGTCGGCCCGGGTGGACGTTATTGGTCAGAAAGCGAGCGCAGCCATATTGGCCGCCTCGCCGCCAGCCCCGCGGAAGAATCCGCTTGTTCCCGTCCTCGTCGGCCTCGGGCTCTTGGTTGGAGTGGCTGTTGGGCTACTTGCGGGCAAGCGCCTTTGGCAAACAGCACAATCAGCGCCGCTGTATCACGAAATTACATTTCGCCGGGGTGTGATTCCTACGGCACGGTTTGCTCCTGACGGGCAAACCATCTTGTACAGCGCTGCCTGGCAGGGAGATCCTGCGGAGATATTCACTGCGCGCCAAGGGTCCGTCGAATCCCGCTCTCTGGGGCTGGGGAACGCCCAGCTTTTGGCGGTTTCGTCCTCCGGCGAAATGGCGTTGTCGTTGGAGAGCCATGTCACCAGCACCTGGGTAAGTTCGGGAACCCTAGCCAGAGCGCCGCTGGCGGGCGGTGCGCCGCGTAAGATTCTCGAAGACGTCCAATGGGCCGATTGGTCTCCGGACGGAAATGATTTGGCAGTGGTGCGTGACGCGGGCGGCCGCAACCGGCTGGAATACCCGATTGGCAAGGTCCTCTACGAGGCCAGCGGGAGCTGGATCAGCCATCCACGTATATCTCCCAAAGGCGACATGATTGCGTTTCTCGACCATCCCGTGCAAGGCGACGACAGTGGGTCCGTCATGGTGGTAGATCTGTCGGGCAACCGGAGGAAGTTGTCGCACGACTGGTATAGCTCCCAGGGCCTTGCCTGGTCACCCGATGGCAAGGAGGTCTGGTTCACGGCCCGGGCAATGGGAGCGGACCGTTACCTTTCCGCAGTTGGCCTTTCCGGAAACGAACGATTGGTGACGCGGATACCCGGCACGCTCATTTTGTTTGATATTTGGCGAGACGGGCGAGTGCTGCTAGCCCGCGCTAGCCGGCGCCGCGAAGAAATGGGCTCAGCCGACGGTGCCAAAGAACGCGACCTCTCTTGGCTTGATTACTCCTGGCCCGCCGATCTCTCCGCCGACGGCAAGACGCTGCTTTTCGACGAGGAAGGCGTGGGTGGAGGAGTGCAATTCGGCAAGGGGCAAGAGTTGACGTACGCGATTTACATGCGCGGCGTCGATGGCTCAGCGGCGATCCGGCTTGGTGAAGGCGCCGCCGCGGCTTTGTCCCCGGACCAGCAATGGGTGATCGCACAAACCCCTGGCATTCCCGCGCAATTTCGCCTGTTACCCACGGGCGCAGGTGAGCCTAAGGCGCTTACCAACGACGCCATTAACCACGATACAGCGCGCTGGTTGCCCGACGGAAAGCAGTTTGTGTTTGCGGGGAATGAACCCGCCCACGGCGTGCGCCTTTATCTGCAGGCTGTCTCCGGAGGTAAGCCGCAGGCCATCGCTCCAGAGGGAGTGAATGGAACGAACTTTGCGGTTTCACCCGATGGCCGACTCGTTGCCGGTATCGGTCCGGATGGCAAGGGTTATCTTTATCCGATTCACGGCGGAGAGCCCATTTCGATCTCAGGTCTGCTCCCTGCGGAGCAGCCTATAGGCTGGACCCTGGACAGCAAGTCTCTCTACATCTACAGACTCGGTGAAGTTCCGGCCAAGGTCTATCGCTTAGACCCGGCCACGGGACAGAGGACAGCTTGGAAAGAGCTCATGCCCGCTGATCCTGCCGGCGTGGCAACTATAGGGCCCATCCTGATAACACCCGACGGGAAAACGTACGTCTATGGTTTTCACCGAACCCTAGCAGACCTCTACCTCGTCGAGGGCCTGAAGTAATCTTCCTTCAGACCCCGGATTCGACGCCTGTCACTCATATAAACTTGCGTATTGCCCTACTCTGCCGAGAGGGAATGAAATTGCCCTAGGAGAAAGCGGTTTGTCACTAAATAAGGATGCGCTTTGGTACAAGGACGCGATCATCTATCAGGTGCACGTCCGAACTTTCCACGACGGCAACGGTGATGGTATTGGTGATTTCCAAGGGCTTGAACAGAAGCTCGATTACCTCCAGGAACTTGGGATCAGCGCAATATGGCTCATGCCATTTTTCCCCTCGCCTCTGCGCGATGATGGCTACGACATCGCAGATTACAACGCAGTCCATTCAAACTATGGAACGTTGGAGGATTTTCGCAAGCTCCTTGAGTCGGCCCACGGGCGAGGAATCCGGGTCATCATCGAAATGGTGTTGAACCACACATCCGATCAGCATCCGTGGTTTCAAGAGTCGCGAAGTTCGCAGAACAATCCACGTCGCGATTGGTACGTCTGGAGTGATACCGACACGCGGTACAAGGGAACCCGCATCATTTTTCTCGACACCGAAACGTCCAACTGGGCATGGGACTCGACTTCGAAATCGTTCTATTGGCATCGCTTCTTTAGTCACCAGCCCGACCTCAACTACGACAATCCCGCCGTTCGGGAACAGATGTGGAATGTGATGAAATTCTGGCTGGAGATAGGTGTGGACGCCTTCCGGCTCGACGCGGTGCCGTACTTGGTGGAACGGGAAGGGACAAATTGTGAGAACTTGCCGGAGACCCACAATATTCTGAAGGAGTTGCGGCGGAAACTCGATGAACAATTTAAGGGCCGGATGCTTCTAGCCGAGGCCAATCAGTGGCCCGCGGATCTTCGCCCGTATTTCGGTGACGGGGATGAATTCCATATGGCGTTTCATTTTCCGCTGATGCCGAGGATGTTCATGGGGCTGAAGTTGGAGGACCGCAAGCCCATCACTGAAATCTTGCAGCAGACACCGGAAATCCCGCCCTCATGCCAGTGGTCCTTGTTCTTGCGCAACCACGATGAACTGACCCTGGAAATGGTAACCGACATGGAACGCGATTACATGTATGACATGTACGCCGCAAGCAAGACGATGCGGCTGAACCTCGGAATTCGGAGGCGGCTCGCTCCCTTGTTGAGTAACGATCGCAGGCGCATCGAGTTGATGAACGGTATGCTGATGTCGTTGCCAGGCACTCCTATCATCTACTACGGGGATGAAATCGGAATGGGCGATAACATTAGTTTAGGTGACCGAAACGGAGTAAGGACTCCGATGCAATGGAGCGGCGGATGGAACGCCGGTTTTTCTACGGCGGAGCCGGAGCGCTTGTATGCTCCGCTCATTCACGATCCCGTGTATGGTTATCCCGCCGTGAACGTCTTGTCGCAAAGAGAAAGCGAACACTCGCTCCTCCGTTGGATGCAACGCATCATAACGGTGCGCAGATCGACCGGAGTGTTCGGAAGAGGATCGATTGAGTTTCTGCATCCAGCCAATCACAGGATACTGGCCTATTTGCGGAAACTGGGCAAGGATGTTGTGCTGGTTGTCAACAATCTTTCGAGCACGGCTCAAGCTGTCGAACTGGATTTGCGGAGCTACAAGGGAAATATCCTGATCGAGATGTTTGGCAACAATATATTTCCGCGGGTGGGGGATCTGCCCTATTTGCTAACGATGGGCCCTTACCAGTTTTACTGGTTCCGGCTGCGGCGAGTTTAGCCGAAACTAGATACTGGAAACGATGTCACGTGGCGCGGCTTACGAGGACGTGCGGTGGTAATTCGCACGAGTTGAAATTGGAAGATGGGACTTTTCTTACCGATGATTTTCTTCGCCAGCTGATCAACGTCGGCGAGGTAGATATCCTTGTGGGTTTGCCCACTCACAATAACGCCAAGACTATCAGATCGATCGTCCATACAATTCAAAGCGGCCTCCTACGCTTCTTTCCGCGGGAGCGAGCCGTAATCATTAATGCCGATGGGGGGTCGCGTGATGGCACTCCCGAACTGGTCACGGGCATCTCGATCGATGACGTGCGCCCTGCTCCCAATCTGAACGCGCTCCGCACGCTGCACTCAATCAGCACAAAGTATGCGAGCAGTCCGGAGAGCGGAGTCGCGTTGCGGACTATTCTGACTGCGGCCGAACTGCTCCGCGCCAAGGCCTGTATCGTGATGTCACCCGAGTCCGCGAATATTGAATCCGAATGGCTCTCAAGCCTTCTGCTCCCCATTTGTCGCGACGGCTTCGATCTGGTTACTCCCACATATCGCAGACACAAGTTTGAAGGACTGCTGATGACGAACTTGCTGTACCCGATGATCCGCGCACTCTACGGGGCAAGAATCCGTGAAGCGTACGCGCCTGAGTTCGGATTCTCCGGCCGTCTCGGATGCCAATTCCTTGGCCAAAATGGATGGAATGATGGAACCGACGGGGCTGGTACCGAACTCCGCTTCACTCTGGCTGCGATCACGGGAGGATACCGGGTCTGCCAGTCCTTCCTTGGAGAAAAGGATCACATCGACCGACACGCCGCTGATCTAGTGCCGACGCTGCGGCAAACTGTGGGCGCGTTGTTCTCTGCATTAGAATCTGACTTTCCGGCCTGGAGCACCGTGGCCGGCTCCCAGCCGGTTCCTACTACCGGCCCCGACCTGGAAGTGGTCCTGGAGGGAGTGCGGGTAAATCGGAAACGGCTGCGAGAAATGTTCTCGACTGGAGTTGCCGAATTGGAGGCCGTCTATCAGTCGATTCTAACCCCTTCCACCTTGGCAGAACTCCAGCGAATCGCACGCTTGGGAGAAGAGGATTTTCATTACTCTGCGGAATTTTGGGTCAGGACGGTTTACGAGTTCGCAGCCTCGTATCAGAAATCTGTGATCAGCCGGGATCATATCATCCAAGCCTTCGCCCCGCTTTTTCGCGGGAGAGTGTTCACGTTCCTGATCGAGAACCGCAACAGTTCTGCGAACGACGTCGAGAACAATATCGAAGGCTTATGCCTTGAATTCGAGCGATTGAAGCCGTATCTGCTGCAGCTTTGGAAATCGAGAGAGTGAGGCAACTATGCGGGAAATGATTATCAGCGAACTTACTCAAGCGCTGCACGAGCTAGCCAGGGGTTTCGCCCACTACCTTCCTCGTCTCATCGTAATGCTGATCCTTGCATTTGTCGGCTGGGTGATCGCGTACGCTGTAAAAGTGGTTCTCCGCAGCATTCTGAGGCTCATCAAGTTCGACAAGCTTTCAGAAAACGCAGGCGCTTCTCAACTGCTCAGCAAAGCCGCCCTGCCTTCGGCGACGGAAATACTCAGCCGGTTCATCTTCTGGGTGACTTGGCTCGGCTTCATTCTGCTGGGTGTGAGTGTGCTCGGGATCCTTGGCCTGCAGGAGCAAATCGCAAGGTTCTTTCTTTTCATGCCGCGCCTGTTCGTAGCGATGTTCATCACATTTTTCGGACTGCTGGCCGCAAGCTTTTTTTCTCGCGCTGCACTGCTGGCTGCAGTAAACGCGAATGTGCCTTCGCCCCGGCTTCTGAGTCTTGCGGTCCGCAGCATCATTGTCGTTTTTGTACTATCTATCGTCTTTGAAGAACTCGGCCTGGCGGAACAGACCATGCTGGTTGCCTTCGGAATCGCTTTCGGAGCCCTGATGCTTGGGTTGGCAATCGCATTCGGCATGGGGGGCCGAGAGTTGGCGCAACGTCTTCTGGAAAAGAAGTTTGTTCGCGGGAAAAAAGAGGAGAACGAAGACGAACCGTCGCCCCTCTAGAGCTGCTTAGAGCTGAAGAACAGGCGCGTTCATGCGTAGGCATCCTAGGGCAGGTTCCGGTTTTTTCTTCGGTGGACTCGCCAGCGGAAGGCGGTTTTGATGAATGCCAGACGCAAAGACTGTCAACGATCGTACAGAAGTGTTAGCCTTCGTAACTGTTCACCGATTTCCTTCGTCAACGCCTTCTGTTTATAACGCCATTTCCAGTTTCCACTCACTGTGCCAGGTAAATTCATCCGGGCGTCACTGCCCAGACCCAAAATATCCTGCAAAGGAATAATGGCGATGTTTGCCACGGACGCCAAGACCGTACGAATGAATACCCAGTTGACCGGCTCGTTATGAAACCCCAAGTAGGCCCGCGTAAAGTCGCGTTCGTCGCGAATGTCTTCGGCGTTTCGAGTGCTTTCCCCCACACCCGCACTGGTCCACCACCCCACAGTAGTGTCGTTGTCGTGTCCGCCTGTGTACGCCACAAGCTCGCGAGAATAGTTGTGAGGGCGGAAGGTGGGTCCTTGTGGATCGTTTCCGAAGGCAAACTGGAGCAGGCTCATGCCGGGGAAACCAAACTGCTTGCGAAGAGCTTCTACTTCGGGAGTAATCACACCGAGGTTCTCAGCAACAAATGGCAGCTCTTTCAATTCAGTTTGCAAGATTCGGAAAAACTCCGCACCAGGGCCCTGTACCCACTTGCCTCCAGACGCCGTCGAGGCACCCCCTGGGATCTCCCAATAGGCCTCGAAACCCCGGAAGTGATCCAGTCGCACAAGATCGAATAGTTTGAGCGATGCTCGGACGCGATCAATCCACCACCGGTGACCAGAAATGGCAGATACGTCCCACCGATAGAGAGGGTTTCCCCAAAGTTGACCCGTTGCGGTGAAATAGTCCGGCGGAACGCCTGCAACTGCAGTGGGCTTGCCTTGCTCATTCAAACGAAACAATTCAGGATGGGCCCACACATCAGCGCTGTCGTGAGCGACGTAGATCGGGATGTCGCCCATAATCCGTATGCCGCGACGAGTGCAGCGAGCTCTGAGATTCTCCCACTGTCGGAAAAATTCGAACTGCGAAAACTTGTGAATCTCTATCTCGGACGACAATTCGTTTTTCCATTTTCTTAGAGCGGCTGGGTCCCGCCGTCGCATTCCCGCGTCCCAATGCACCCACGCCGCGTCCTTGTGGACTCTCTTGCACGCCATGAAGAGCGCATAATCGTCCAGCCAATCGCTGTTATTCTCGCAAAACGTGACGAAAAGGCGACGGTCAGTCTGGGCACTGCCCTCCAGAAAAGCCCGAGCGGCTGTGCGAAGCAGACCCTGTTTGAAGTCGATTACGCGGTCGTATTCGATGTACTCCTCAGGGAACGTCGGTGCATTGGTCAAATCGTCAGCGGACAGAAGACCTTGCTCAAGAAGAGCTCTCAAATCGATGAAAAGCGGGTTGCCGGCGAATGCCGAAAAGCACTGATAAGGGGAATCGCCGTATCCCGTAGGGCTCAATGGCAATACTTGCCAGATTTTCTGTCCTGACTCGGCCAAAAACTCCACAAACTCGTGAGCAGAAGTTCCGAGATCGCCAATACCGTGGCCACCGGGCAGAGATGTGACGTGGAGCAGGATTCCACTACACCGAGGAAAGATCACCCGACTAACGTTATGCCTCTGCGAGCGGCCAAGCAAGAGGGGGCCCCACGGGAGTGACCCGCAACTCGCAATTTGCTGTTACCTGACGTAGAAGTGGTCCTGGACGACAACCGTCGGACCTGTTCCGAATCTTCGGCCCTCCCTCACCAACGCCTTAATCGCATGATTGCGACCTGTGCCGTGTCAGAAGTTGCGTCTAGCAGAACTCCGAATTTCGCGTATGACGAATGCCGTTGACTTCGATAGTCATCTTTTGCTGTACTTGAGCCATTAACCACGGTGAAGGAGTTCACCACCAACCGCTGTCCCAACGCTTAAGCCGGGCACAGCTGATGACTCCTGACAAGCGGGACTTGTCGCGGAGTCATGGTGCCGGCGAGAATCCGCAGAAAAAGTCGAGGTGTCGTTCTATGCAGAACGTCTGGGTTCTTGCGTCTGTGTGGGTGGGTTTGGCCCTCGTGGCGACTCTTCTCGCTATTTGGTTCAAAATCTCTACGGCCCTCACCGAAATTGTTGTTGGCACGGTTGCCCAGCTCATCTTTGGCGCTTTTATTGTGCAGGGCGGTCTCGGCGCCAAAAGTGACTGGATCAGTTTCCTGGCCGGTACTGGTGCCATTGTTCTCACCTTCTTGGCCGGCGCCGAACTCGATCCCGCCATCTTCCGGACCAAGTGGAAAGAGTCAACGGTGATCGGCCTGGTGGGATTTGTCTGCCCGTTCCTGGGCTGCGCGGCAGTCGCTCACTACGTCTTGCATTGGACGACCCGATCGAGTTGGCTGGCAGGAGTTGCTTTGTCCACGACCTCCGTAGCCGTCGTTTACGCAGTGATGTTGGAACTCGGTTTCAACGTCACAGATTTCGGGAAGGCCGTTCTGGCAGCCTGTTTTGTGAATGACCTGGGAACCGTAATCGCGCTGGGCCTCATCTTCTCGCCGTTCACAATCAAGACTTTGATCTTCGTCGGCGCGAGCGTGGCTATATTCGCGGTCTTGCCTTTCCTCACCCCGTGGTTCTTCAAAATCTATGGAGGGAGGGTCTCCGAACTCGAAGCGAAGTACTTGCTGTTCGTGTTGTTCGCGATGGGCGGATTGGCAGTGTGGTCGGGGAGCGAAGCTGTTTTGCCCGCATACATCATCGGAATGGTATTGGCGGGAACCGTTGGTAAAGACCATGTTTTGATACGGCGGCTCCGCACTCTCACGTTCGGTCTCCTTACACCGTTCTATTTCATCCGGGCTGGATCATTTGTTTCGGTGCCAGCGCTTAGAGCCGCTCCGCTAGTGTTTGTCGCGTTGTTTTTCGCGAAGATGATCTCCAAGGTGGTGGGACTGTTCCCCACCGTGAAGGCATTCCAGTATCAGCGCGAGGAAGGCTTGTACTTCACGCTGATGATGTCCACCGGCCTCACCTTTGGAACGATTTCTGCTCTTTTTGGCTTGAACCACGGCATTATTGATCAAGTGCAGTATTCACATTTGGTGGCGACAGTCATCGGCAGCGCCGTCATTCCGACTATGATTGCGAATGCCTGGTTCATGCCGAGACACTTGCTGCAGAAGTCAACCGAAGGAAAGCCTGCGGTGTCTCAGGAAGTCACCTTGAGTGCTGGGTGAGGACTTCATGAGTGGCAAAGGAGAGGTCCCTGGGAAACCAGGAACTGCGAACCGCAAGACGAAGACAATATTCGCCGCGACTTGGAAGCACTAGAAAGCGCACTGCGAGGGAAAACTCTGGCTTCGTGACGTGTGCGGCTGGCTGTACATGAAGGGGAAAGGAACAGAGTAACTTGCTGAAATATGTGATGGTTGGCATTGGAGGCGGTCTGGGGTCGATTCTGCGCTTCTGGCTGGGCAGTTACGTCGGCAGCAAAATGGGAACTCGTTTTCCCTATGGAACGCTCGTGATCAACATCACGGGTTCGTTTTTGATTGGCCTTGTCTTTGCTTTGCTGACGATGAGAACTCATTGGAGTCCCAACTGGCGATACCTGATCCCCATAGGGTTCATCGGGGGCTACACGACCTTCTCCAGCTTCGAGTATGAGACGCTGCGGACGATCCAGGATGGGCAGATCGGACTGGGACTTCTCTATGTGGCAACGAGCCTGGTTTTCGGGTTTGTTGCAGTATGGGGAGGCGTGATCGCGGGGAGAGCGATCCCATGAAAGCTGAAGCTTCTCCCCACGCCGCAAGCATGAGCCAGGCCCTTACTAAGGGAGCGTGTCCAATCTGTGGGAAGGAGCTCGAAGCCTTCCACGAGCAACTCAAACAAGAAGGGCATGCCGGAGGCGGACTGCTTGGCGCGTGGCAGAGTTTCTGGTTGGTCAGAGAGGACTCTAATTTCAGGAGGACAACATGCTCGCAGCCGGACCGGGTAAGAAGGTCGGCATTTATGTGGCTGAGGACCAGCAGTACCACGGGAGCGCGGCCTATGCCGCCATTCTGGATTTTCTCTTTTTCCGTGGCGTATCAGGCGCGACGGTGACGCGCGGTATCGCCGGATTTGGGGCAGATCATCACCTTCAAACGACCAGACTCGTGGACCTGGCAGTGCATCTGCCTGTCAAGATCGAATTCATCGAAACCACGGAGAAAGTAGAGGAACTCCTACCGAAACTGCACGCCATGGTGGGTGCCGGACTGATTGAGATGCACGACACCACAATCGTCAAGCCTGCTGAAAGCAAGCAAGACCAGACTGCGCCGGATGGGCCCGCCTTGAAGCGTGAAGGCAAAGCCAAGATGATGCGGATCTACATCGGCGAAAACGACAAGTGGAACGGAAAGCCACTGTATGAAGGCATCGTCAATGGCCTGCGATCGAACGACATCGCCGGCGTAACCGTTTACCGTGGCATTCTCGGTTATGGCGCCAATCGGAGAATTCATAAGGATGCTACGCTGAGCCTTTCGCATGATCGACCCATTCTGCTGTCGGTAGTTGATACGGAAGAGAAGCTGAAAGCGTTCATGCCTATCCTTGACCAGATGGTGCAGCAAGGGCTGGTCGTGCTATCCGACGCAGACGTAATCAAGTACACGCATAACTACGCGAAGGCCGAGCGGCGGCAGGAGGCCCGGATATGAAACTCGAAGGAAAGGCCAAAATGCTTCGCATCCATTTTGGCGAGGATGACAAATGGCACGGCAAGCCGCTATACGAGGCGATCGTAGTCAAGTGCCGGGAACTGGATATCGCCGGCGCCTCGGTGTTCCGCGGGATCGAGGGTTATGGAGCAAGCTCGCTGATTCATAAGAAGCATCTGCTTCGGTCCTCGGATCGACCGATTATGGTGTCTGTAATAGACACGGAACAGAACATCGACAAGCTCTTGCCAGCGCTAGACGAGATGGTGGATGAGGGCCTCATCGCCATGTCCGAGGTCGACGTGATTCGCTATGTACACCAGGAAGGGTTGCGCTCTCCAGCGTTGTAGTCACGGTACAGATTAAGGAATGAGATATGGGGCCAGACTCCAAAGAGAGTTCGTTGCTTGAGAAGTCGGTTGCCTCGCTGACAACCGCGATCCAAAAGTAGTTGACATTGTCCATCAATATGATGGACGATTGCTTGCATGTCTGTCGTTGACTCAGGCCCTTCGCTTAATTCGAGTGTGGCGGCCTTTCGACGTTTCAACCGTGTATACACCCGCTTCATTGGAGTGCTAGATGAGGAGTTGCTAAATAGTGGGTACAGCCTGGCGGAGGCTCGCGTGCTTTATGAACTTGCGACGCGTCACACGCCCACGGCGAAGGAAATCGCGGTGGCTCTCGGTATGGACCCGGCCTACTTGAGCCGTATCCTCGCTCGGTTCGAGAAGAGCTCCCTGCTGAAACGCACGACCTCGAAAAAAGACGCGCGCTCGGCGTATTTAGCACTCACGCAGAAGGGAAAATCCAGGTTCGAGAAACTCAATGCGCTTTCAGAAGAGCAGGCTCGCGGCATCCTCAGGGCACTGCCTCCGACCGGTCAGACCAACCTCATTGGTTACATGAGCGATCTCGAACGCCTGCTGGCGCCAAACGCTCAGGAAGGGGCGAGGTACGTTTTGCGTCCACATCGGCCAGGCGATATGGGTTGGGTCGTGCATCGGGAAGGCGCACTCTATACCCAAGAGTATGGATTCGACGAGACATTTGAAGCATTGGTGGCGCGCATTGTTGCCGATTTCCTCACGGAATTCGATCCAAAGCGCGAACGTTGCTGGATCGCGGAAGTGAATGGACAGAACGTGGGACACATCTTCTTGGTCAAGCATCCTACTGAGCCCTCTACCGCGAAGCTTCGCCTCTTGCTGGTTGAACCGAGCGCGAGAGGACTGAGATTAGGATCTGCGCTGGTAGAAGAATGCGTGAACTTCGCCAGAGACGTCGGCTACAAAAAGATTACCCTCTGGACTCAGAGCATTCTCGTGGCAGCTCACCGCATTTATCAAAAAGCGGGATTCCGCCTCGTAGAAGAACAAGCCAACTGCAAGTTTGGTAAAGATCTGGTGTCCCAAACGTGGGAATTGGAACTGACGAGCGGCCTTCGGAAGGTTGAACGCCAGGACGGGCGCACGGGATGAACCCCGACGAACGTATGAGATCGCTATCGGTATCGAGCAGGATTCCGTGGTCCGCAGCTTTTTGCAGCAGCGCCAGTTGGGTCGCTTGGTGGTGTCCTAACGGTCCGTTGCTGGAGGCAAGAAAAAACCCTGACTCCTTTTGTTCCCCTCTGGAGTCAGGGCTGGCCGTAATCGTTCCTTCGGGACGTAATGCTAGGCACAATACCGAACGATAACAAGAGTCTTTCGGGTCCAATGGTGGCCCGGGATTTTGAACGGACCGTCGCTGTGCTGGCCGGTCAAGGGCAGCTCTGACGTTGCACCGATTGCTTTCGATCCCCGGAAAATTACGGAGTTTAACGTTCGAATCAGACCTGGATGGTTCCTTTATTGACACTGGCGTTGGCAACATCGGTCTCTGGCTATGGCCGCAATTCTTTACGCAGGAGGTAGTACTCATTGATGGGCCGGTCATCGCTGAGGGCGGGTGTGGAGGGAGATGCGGAAATGAGCTGATCGATGGGCAGTTCGTTGTGCAGGAGGTGTTCGAACCGGGCTTCTGCGTTGGGGTGCGGGGCCCACTCGATCAAATCGTTAGCCGCGGTGGCCGGGAGGCGCTTGGCTAATTCGTTCGCGGTGCGATTGGGCAGGGGCCGGTCGCTGGCGAGAAAATGAAATCCCCAATTTTTTCCAAAGGCAAACACGCGGACATACGGGAAGGATCGGCGCAGGGCGAGTGCGACGGCCGCCAGGTCTTCCGCATCGCCATTCGGCAGCCACTGTTGCAGAATGCCTCCGGGACGAAGATGTTTCCGCAGGACGGAATAGAAATCTTCGGAATAGAGCAGGCCGGAGCCAGCGGCCTCCACGGGCGGCGGAGGATCGATTGTGATCACGTCGTATTGCTGCGATGTGCGTTCCAGATAGCGGCGGCCATCGTCGATCACCACGTGGGACAAAGGAGAACTCAGAATCTCGGGACCATCGCTGTGGAAATAGGGGAACAGGCGCGGCACGCTGGGAACCAGTTCCACCGCAGTGACTGGAATTCCCCAGGAGTGCAATGAGCGAAACGTTGTCCCAATGCCAAAGCAAATGACCAGAGCATCTTGAGGGGGACGGTCAAGGTAAGCTAACGGGAGGTGCGCCATCATTTTGGAGATTGGCGTCGGCGAGGCAACGCCATAGCCGTTAACCAGCAACAACTTATTCATGCCAGTTCCGGCTGCGATAACAGTGGCTGTCGAGTCACGCAGCACCTCGACGCTTTTGCCGTACTGCCCTTCATAGTCCTTGCCTCCCAGGAAGAGTCCGAGAGCCAGCGGCAATAATAAATAAGACGCGGCGCGCTCCGTGAAACCAGGCGCCGATCCCGGCAGGCGCATGGGGCGGATGCCAAGGATGAGCCACGGCAGCGATAGCAGCACCAGCGCCCAGCGCTCGCTCATCCGGGGCAGAAGCACGAATCCGGCAAGCAGCGGACCGAGGATGCAGCCCAGAACGTTCACCGCGTACGCCTTCCCTGCCTTGGCAGGATTGCCCCCCGACCAGCGGTCGACCAGCATGGGCGTCAGGAACCCGAGCAGGCTCGTGAAGGGCGCGATGCCCAGCACCAGCCGCGGACCCTTGGAGAGGACAATGCCGGGGCTGGTCATGACCAGTGGGAATAGTGCGAAGAGCGCGAGTAGCGTCCAGAGCACGGGACTTTCCTGATGGCCCCGCGTGCTCCAACGGCGGTAGACGCGCGATCCGATAAAGGTCGCGGTCAGGTAAGTGGCCAGAATTGACGCGAAGGCGTATACCACCGTTCCCAGGTAAGGCGTGAATTGACGAACCCAACAGACTTCCATCCCCATGCTCGTCAAACCGGTAGTGAACAGCAAGGCGAGCAGAGATCCTCCACCGGTTGCAGTGGAGGCGCATTCACTCGCAGGTTGCGGAGCTTCCCCAACTTCCTTCCGCCGTGCTGTCTTCGACACCACCAGCGCAAGAACAGCGATCAGGACGTTGCAGGCAGCACCGACCCTCAAAGTCCCGTGAAATCCCAGCAGCTCAATCAGAAGCAAAGGAAGAGCCGTGCCCGCGACTGCGCCAGCGACGTTGGCCGTGTATAGATAGCTGAATGACCGCGAAGATTCTTTGGGAAACATTCGCTCGATCGCGAACATGGCGACCGGGATGGTCGCTCCCATCAATGCGCACCAGGGAATCAAGGTGAAGGCAACCCAGATGCCGGAGACGACGTAATACTCCACCGAGGAGGTGGATTCCAGCCGTTCCAGGAGGGTCCGTCCCAACCCAAGCTCATAGGGAACGAGGATTCCGGACGCGCCGATCAGCAACTCGATCGCAGCGTAAAGGCGGAGGGTTGGGAAGAAGATTGTTTCTCGATGCGTGCGGATCCATGCCCCACTGGTCCACGAACCCAGCCCCAATCCGGCCATGAAAACCGACAGCACGATCGAGACCATGGCGGTGGTAACGCCGAATTGCGCCATAGACAAGCGCAGCCATACGAGTTCGTAGAGGACACTGCAGAACCCCGAGATGAAGAAGAAGGTGAAATACCAACGCATGAAGCCGCTCTTGTTCCTGCCGGATCGCTCCGTCGCTTTGTCGCTTTCAAGTTCTTTGCCTGATGATATTGGCACAAGGCCCTAACGCCTGTTAAGACAATTGGGTCATTCGTGGCTCATCTGCTGGGCGGAGGATGATAAGGCGTACCAAAAGAGATAACCTCGTTCTCGCGCTGAATCGGCCTATCATCCCTAAGAACAGTCAGTAGGAGCTACTCACATGGCAGCGAACCAAGTAGTCCTTTACTTCGACAAGCAGGAGGATGCTCTGCTTTTTACTCTGGCTGCCAGTTCCGTTATGTCAGCAGAAGGGCCGGT
>Ga0302325_10013430_pt1 | contig 17467 bp, 12 predicted proteins | sample Palsa_T0_2_FD_201948 | JGI IMG/M metagenome (GOLD analysis project Ga0302325, IMG submission 201948) | Peat permafrost microbial communities from Stordalen Mire near Abisko, Sweden - Palsa_T0_2 | ecosystem: Environmental > Terrestrial > Soil > Palsa > Peat permafrost | place: Sweden: Abisko... | reverse complement strand
CCGGCACAGCTCGCGCTCGCCGCGGCGATCTATTGCCTCGTGCGCGCGCGCGACGATCCGCGATGGGCGGGATACGCGGGCTTCCCGCTGGCCTTCGAGGTGATTACCCGCCCCGCCGATACGCTAATCGCGGCGCCGCTCGGCCTCTACGTCCTCGTCAGTTACCGGCACGAGATTTGGAAGTTCATCGCCGCCGCGACTCCGCCGATTCTGTTTCAACTTTGGTACAACGCGGCCTACTTCGGCACGCCGTTTCGACTCCAGTTCTTCACTGAACCGGTCGCCATCGGCGGCCAGCGAGTACCGTCGGCCGGATTTTGGGCAACCCCGCTCGCGAATGGTCTGGCGCTGGTCGTGCTGAGTCCCGGCCGCGGGCTGCTGTTCTATTCGCCAATTTTCGCGCTCGCATTTGTCGGCCTGGCGATGGCGTGGAGAAAAAACGGCGACGCACTTCTGCGCTATCTCGGCGTCGGCGTGCTACTGAGCATCCTGCTGGTCGCGAAATGGCATAAGGCATCCGGCGGCGAGTCGTTCGGTCCGCGACTGCTGGCAGATCTGGCGCCGATTATGGCGTTCGCACTATTCCCACTGGCCGATCGTATCCGCGAACGCCGCGCAATGGCCGCCGTATTCGCGATACTCGCCGCATGGTCGATAATCGCCAACGCGTCCGGCGCATTCATCAGCTACCGGGCGTGGAATCTGTGGGCGCTCGGCGATCCTGCGCGAATGTGGCTATGGACCGACAATCCGGTCGTCGATCCTGGCAGATGGTCCTATGACTCGGTGAGAATCGCGCTGGGGCATCTTGCGACCAGCCGCAACTCGCCCGACCTGCTGGGCGGCGGGCTTGGCGTCCGCAGTCCACAGTCGATCGTCGCGCAGCCGGGAGCGCCAATTCACGTCGCGCTGCATGCGGTCAACAGCGGCAATGCGGTGTGGCTGGCAGCGCGCTCAACCGACGGACGTGGAGCGGTCAGCCTGGGATGGGAATGGAAACGCGACGGGCAAGTGCTGGAAGACAGCGACGCGCGCCGCGATCTCCATCGGAGCATGTTTCCCGGAGAATCGCGGGATTTGGAGGCGTCGACCGTCGCCCCCGACGCGACCGGTCAGTATGAACTCGATATCTCGCTGGCAACTGCAACCGCCGGCGGCACCGTTCGCACGATCGGCGAACCCCTCAAGCTGCCAATAACAGTCGCGCCACCTGAAGTATCTCCAGGTGGCGCTCCGTAAGAGTCAAGATCAGATCAGAGTTCTGATTCGATCATCAATTACTTGGACGAGGAGGACGACGGCGGCGAGCCAGACGACGATCCACCACCAAACGCTCCCGCTCCGGCCGCTGCCCCGATACCAATACCGCCCGCTGCGCCTACTCCAAGAGCTGCTGCGCCGAAGGCACCCAATCCGCCTATCCCCGGACCGCCGAGCCAGAACGCGCCGCACCGGACCTCGGTATGATGACCGGACTGGACCTGCTGGCATTGGGGGGGCGAAGCGGTATTGCAGACCAGCACGGTGCCGTCCTCAACATCGACCTTGGTGTTCTGAAAACAGCCCTTGCTCTTTTCCTGTTCGTCGTAATCAGTGTCCCACTCGGTTCCTCGGACCGCTCCGATGGCGTTGGGCGTATTCACCTGGAATGCGGTTGAACTGCCGCGCATCGCGCCGACGATTATCGAGTGCAGATGGCCGCCCAGCAGTCCGACCTGGCTGGGTGCGCCAACGCCGTTCACCAGGACGCTGTTGTCTATTGTCAACGTCGTCGAAGGGCCAAGTTGCAGAGAGCTGTTATCGACCAGCCCAATGGTCATCGACCCGCTCGCGTCCGTCACGATTTTGTCGTGCAGCATGATTGGCAGGTTCGGCACCGCTGCCACGGTCGCGCCGTTGCGCTGAATATTCGCCGTTCCCTGAAGCTGGGTGATGGTACCAACGGTATTTTGTGCGCTGGCGGCCGGAGCCAAAGCCGCAATGCACAGCAACATCAGTCCCAAGAACGTCGCGATTCGCAAGGAAGTCATATTGCTCTGCCTCTGCTTCTAACCATCATAGCTAATCCTTCGCTGGCGGACGTGGGTGCCAAACTATGACACACGGCCAAAATTGACGAAAACCTCTGTATCCGCACAGCTCGGCTCTGAGCTGATTCCGAACCCTTGGTCCAGTGTTGCCTGAGACGGCGCCTATGCGCGCCTAAGGTTTCTGTGGACGACGATAGCAATAAAAACAACTAACTGAAAGCTCTCTCCCCTTTACACCGGGACGTACCGGTCAATGTCGCCAAAACGACCATTCTATGCGCTCGACGCCGCCGCCTTGCGCAGCATATTAGCGCTCGGAACACCCGTCGTCGCGAATGATTTTTCGCAATCCGCCGTCGACGGACCGCGCATATTGCCTTCCATGTACGCGAGCCCCGGGCATCGGCTGCATCCGCCAACGTGCGCGCAGGTCGAGCATACCGGCAGATCGCGGGACCGGATCGAGCGGACCTCCGCGAGCTGCGGGGAGTCTTTCCATATGTCGATGAACTTCTGCTGGCGGACGTTGCCGCTCGGCAGCGGAAATTGCACGCATGGATAGACGTCGCCGTACGGCGATACGTAGCACGCGCTGTGGCCGGCGCTGCACGGGATGTTGTCCATCACGTCTTCGTCGGCGCCCGGAGCCACCGCGATGAACTGGTCTTCCACGGCGGCGCTGGTGATGCTCTTGTCGTTCATAATCACGCGGAGATCTTCCCGCGAGACGTTGAGCTTAAGCAACGACCGGTCGCCATTGATGTGCGGCGTGATGGTCGGGTCGATCGTGAAGTGCGCGCCCAGTTCGGCCGCCAGTGCCTGTACGCCTGGGTAGTCCCAGCGGGTCTGCTTCATCACGACATTGGCCATCGTGACCTTCAGCCCCTGCGACACCATGAAGCGGATCGCGTCGATCGAGCGCTGCAGCGATCCTTTGACCTTGGTGATCGCGTCGTGAACTTCCGGCCGATGCGAATAGACGCTGACCTGGACCGTCTCCACGCCGAGATCACGAATAAGCGCGGCTTCCTTTTCCCGAATCAGGATGGCGTTGGTCTTGAGCTTGACGTTGAACATCAGCGCGCGCGCGCGCCGGATAATATCGAACAAATCGTGACGCAATAACGGCTCGCCGCCGCTGAGCGTCAGGAAGAAGACGCCCGCATCCGCCATCTGCGTCATCAGGTCGTCGATCTCTTCGTAGGTCATCTCGCCGAGGTCATCATGATCGAGATAGCAATGGATGCAGCGCTCGTTGCATCGCCAGGTGAGGTCGAGGTGGACGCCGAGCGGAATTCCCAGCGCGACCGCTTTGGTGTTCATGTTTTCGAGAATCGTGCTCACGCGCCCTCCTTTCCGATAGGATGATCGGCGAGCAGCAGGATGCCCTCCTGCGCGAGTTCCTCGACCAGTTCGACCGCGTCCTGGTAGGCGGTATCGGCGTCGACTTCGAATTCCGGCACTACGTCCCGCGCTACTATTTCGCGCAGCGAAGTTGCGCCGTCGGCAGCGCTCCAGATGCGAGTGGCGGTGGGATTGAGGCTGAACACCTTTGAATCCTTGACCGACATGATAACCATCTCGTCTTGCATTCGTCGCGCCGCGATGTCGCGGCTGGGCTTTATATAGATGTCGCCGGAATTCACGCGTTCTCGCTCATCCAATTATATCCCAGATTTTCTCATCGGGGCGAAAAGTTAATTCATAAACCGGAACCCGCGACACGAACTCGCAGGCCGAACCAAAGAGATGCTCCACCCGGCCCGCGTCGTCCGAAAAAAACAAAATGTTGCGCAGCAAGCGCCGCGCCGCGTCGGCCGCCCCCATCAGGCTCGCATGATTGTGGCGTCCCTGGACCAGCAAGTACAAGCCCGCCAGCGGCGCAGAAATGTTCTCTCCAGAACGTCCCAGGTCACCGGCGAAGGGCGTGCCGCACGCTTCGTAGCCCTCGCCGACGCGCCGCACGTACGAGATTTCATCCGTCAGCAGCGTCGCGTCGGGCGGGGCCAGGCGTGAGATAGTGGTCTTGCCCGCGCCCGATACTCCCGAGAACAGAAACGCCCTGCCCTTGCGCACAACGCTCGCCGAGTGCAACAGGAAGCCGCCCCGTTCCGCCACGATCAGCGAGTGAATAATCCGCATCACGGAATCGATCGCGTACGGATAGGCGGACTGGCGCACGTGTCCGCGCAGACTCACGGGATCCCATTGCGCACGAAAGTCGCCCCGGTTGATAGTCCAGCGGCCGTCCGTGAAGCGTACTTCGAGGTCTTCATCGTCGTCGCTTTCGCCGTCATCGACAGGCTCAACTATCTCGACCTCGAGCCGGATGCTGCCGCGGGCGGGCTCGCCGACAAAGCCGGCGTAACGCAGCTCGAGCATTTCGATGAAGCTGCGATTTTCGGATTGAATGTTGATAGGCAGGCCGCCGATGACGACCGCTACCTGGCCGCCGCGGCTTTCGACTACCGCCTCGCCTAGTCTGTCCATGACCGTCGGCGGATGGAGTGGATCTTCAAGACCGCGCGGCGGAAAAAATCAGAATGTCGGATTGTGAACGAAAAAAACCTGCTGGCCGGCGACGAGGAGACCTGGATTTCACGCCCGCCGCGTGTGATCGACCCAACCGTACCGAGAATTTCAGACGCTGCCATCGGTGGATCGCTCGCGGCCGCGGTGTCGCCGCGCAGGATCAGTTGCGATGCGCCGGCGCCGTCGAGCTTGTCTATCAGCCGATGGGTGCATAGGCGGCCGTTGCGCACGAACAGTACCAGTTCTCCGCGTGACGGCTCTGCGAGCCCAGGCGCGCGGACTATCAATTCGTCGCCGGGCCATAGCGTGGGCAGCATGCTGCTACCGGCTACCCGTACGCGCACGTCATTGCCGGCGCGCGCGGCCTCGGCGATGAGCTCGCATCCGATGCGGTCGAGATTATTTAGCCCTGCTTCCAATCAGCACCGCCGATTTACAGACCTGATTGCGCCGCCTGCACTGCCAGGGCCGAGCCCAACGTCGAGAAGTACACCTGCGAAGCGCCCGCCGTCGAGGATGAATTGTCGATCACAATTCCGCTGGTGCCGCCCGTCTCGGGCAGTGACGCCGAGGGAGTCGCCGCAGCCGCCAGAGCCGTTGTGATGTTAAACGACATCACGCACCCGCCGCCGCTGCATCCCGCCGGGCGCCCGCTTGCCTCGACGCTGACAAAAGCCTGATCGACCGCACCGTTGAGGAACTCCGACACCGGTGAGCAGGTGGTGCTCGCAGTAGCCAGGGTCGTTGTGATGGCGACCGGGGTGCCCATCGCGTTCGAGGCAATCGGTATCCTGTAGAGCTGGGGCTGCCCGCCGGCATTACCGCAGACATAGAGATTGCCGCTCGGATTGGAGGACGTGGCTGACGAAAAGTAAATGTTGTCGAACGTGCCCGAAAAGACCGTTACGCCGGTAGTCGAGCCGGTTCCCACCGTGACCTTTGTCGGAGCGGTGGTGACGGTCGTGGTAAACTCATAAACCGCGCTGCTTGGAGTATCGGCGCCATCGCTCCCAATGAACTCGTATTCGCGCGCGGCGGCGGGATCCACTATCACCGCGTCGACCGGAAGCACCTGGCTCCCGGTGGTCGGGCCAAGTTGCTCGGAGGCTGCGACGGTAACCGGCGAGGCGGTGGTGTTCACCGAGTGAAGCCTGGGACCGTTGAGATCGCCGTCATAATTGTCGCTCACGAATACCAGGCCGTTGCTGTAAACCGGACCGGCCAGTGGCGACGACGCGACGACCGCCGGCCACCCGCCCGTGGTTGATTCGACCGGGCTCCCGCTGAACACGCCCGTGAACTGGTGCATGTAGGAGCAGTTGGCTGTTGTGCCTGGGCAGTTGCCCCCTTCAGTTGTCGGCGCATCGCCAACGTACAGCTTGTCCGTACCGGAGTAATCATAAAAAGGCGTCGAGTGCGGGTCGTTGTGCCCCACGCTGAAAGTCAGGCTCAGCAGGCAGGATCCCGCGCCAGCCTTGCAGGTCGAATAGCAGCTGCCCGTTGTGCAAGTCGTATCGGGTGTCGCTGGCGATGCTACCGTTCCCTCGCCGTTTACGGGGCGCAGGATTTCAAGGCTCGAAGCGCCGCTGGTGGGGGTATGGACGAACGCCACCTGCGTGCCGTCGAGTGACAGCACCACCGATGTCACAACCGTGCCGCCGGTATTGTAAGCCCAGGCGGTGGAGGGTGTGCCGGCGTTACAACCGGGAGTGTACAGGTTGTTAAAGGCGACTATGCTCGGTTGCCCGTTCGCGCCGCCGGCGAGAGTCGTGCCGCCCCAGCTGAAGGCGACCAGCGTTTCGGTGGTTCCAAGGCTGTTGCCGGCGGTTCCTCCGACGGAGGCGGTGACGTGGACAACGTTAGTTGTCGAAGTAGCGGTCACTCCCGTGCTCGGGTTGTTGTTGATGGCGGTGGCGAGATTCGTGGCGGCAGTCGTGGTGTTGGTCGAGAGCGCAAAGTTGGTGCCCGTAGTCGATGGGGCCGAAATCGACCCCAACGGCGCCAGAAGCTCGTTGGGAGAAGTTGCCACCCAGCTGATTGCGCTGGCTGTCGTATTCGTCACGATGGCAAGGTTCGCGCTGGTGGTGGCAGTCGCTCCGGGATTCGCGGCCGTCGCAATGCATTGGGTGGCGCTGGAACAGGTATTGTTGATCGCCGCCGCGAGATTGGTCGCGTCGGTAGTTGTATTGGTGGTGCGGACTACGCATGGAATGGGATCGGTGACCACGCAGGTGCTGTGCCAGGTATAAGTAACGCCGTCGATCGTGGTCGTCGATCCGACGCCGGGCTCGGGATTGATAGTATCGGTGCCGATGCCGGTTGCAGTCAGCGTGACGCCGTCGATGGTCACCGTGTTGCCGGCGACAGAAGTAGCGGGAGTCGAGAAAGTCCCGGTGCCGGTGGCGGCGACCGGATTGGCGCCGGCCAGGCTCGTGTTGTAAACGATATAATCGGTGCAGCTGGCGTTAGTCGTTCCGAAGGTGAACTTTGCGGGGAAATTACCGGCACCTGCCGTGCTGCCGGCGCCACCGAGCGATACGCTCCAGTCTTTCTTGATCTTGGCCTTCTTTGCTTTCGTTTTCTTATTTTTCTTGGCGTCCGAAATAGAGCCAGCGTCCGAATCCGCTGCTATCGAGTCATCGGACTCGGGCAGCGCGCGCCGAATCTGCTGCAGCCAGTAGCGCGGGTCCTGCTGAACCTGGTCTTCAGCGTCCGATCCGGCCTCGGGAGCGGAGAACACGACATGCCTGCTGCTCCAGTCCGTCGGGACACCCACGAACGAATTGTGTGCTGCCGATTCGAAGCCGTCGATCTGAGCGGTCAGATCCGTAGTCGCAGTTTCCTGCGCGCGCGCCGGCATCGCCACCAAGCCGAGCATAACAATGCCGGCGAGAATACTAACCAGTGTTCTCAACACGATAGTCTGCTAGCTCCCGATAAGCTTGAGCAATTGAGGGACCGGATTCACGCTTTGCATGCGACAATTGCTGGCGCTTGCATTTCGTCGCCTATCAAGAGGCCTTGCGGCTCTGATGGCACCCGCTTTCCGTGTGTTGGACCTTCCCACACGTGAGCGCCATGGTCTCGAAGACCTTCTCACGCTGAAAGCTGGGTTTGAGATACGGCTTCTTACGAGCCGCTTCTTGAGGCTGTTCTGCTTTTCCTTGTTTATTCATGCTAGTTCAATCCTGCCTGTGACGCCTGAGTAGCGCAACCGCCGGTCCCTCCTGTGATGCAAGTCTGATTGGCAAGCGGTGTGAAATAAACCTGCGAAGCGCCTGCAGCAGCGAACGTATTATCAATGACGACCCCACTCGAACCACCGGCCGAAGCGATCCCTGCCGAAGCATTGGCCGGAAATATCTGATTGACTATTCCAAAATCATACAGGCAGGCGCCGTTACAACCAGTAAGGTTGCCGTCCGCCTGAACGCCCGCGAAAAAGTAATCCGTACTGCCGTTAAAAACCTCGGTTATTGGTGAACACTCGTTCTGGGTTGCGTTGGCGTTCACAAACGGCTGGGGACCGCTGTCGGTCGTCGTGTTCATCTCGCCACCCGCGCCGAAACCTATTCGGTAAAGCGAAGGACGGTTTTGATGGTTATTGGCGACGGCACAGATGTACAAAAAACCCGACGCTGGGCTGGAGAAGTAGGTATCGTCGAACGCGCCTGAATGCATGGCGCCGGTGTAGGGCGCATTGATATCGCCGCTGAGCGTTATCTCCTCCGGGCTGCCCAGAGACTCACTGGTCTGTTCCACATTGTTTGTGATCGGACTCCCCGACGTGCCGGCAATCGACGAGAACCAGAAGACTTTCGGCAGCGTGACGTCCACCAGAGGCCCGTCCGTGATGACGCCGCCGAGCGCTGCAGTGGTGACGACCCCGGCCAGGCTGACGGCGTGAATGTTTCCGGCCGCGTCGCCAACGAAGACGATAAACGTGTTTCCATCCGCAACCGGACTACTCATCGGCGTGCCGCTGGCGACGGTTACGGGCCACGGACTGGTCGTGTCTTCGGTTGGGATTCCAGTGAAGACCGAGGTGAACATGTGCAACTTGCCTGAGTCGTCGCCAACGAAAAGCGTGTCTTCGCTCCCGCCGTCCGTGATGTAGTAGGGCGACGAGTTGGTATCGTTCGCACCGCCGCTGAACGGAATGCTGATCATGCAGGGCGCCGTGCACGACGGATAGCTGCCGTTGCTGGTCAGTGACGTCGGCGCGGTGATCGTTCCACTGCCCGCCGCCCATGTCAGCACCACCAGGTTGGCTACTCCTCCCACCGTTTGAACGTACGCGATCTTCTGTCCGTTAGCCGACATTACCGGCGAGGTGACAACCTGGCCGCCGGTGCTAAAGGCCCAGTTGGTATTCGGAACCGTACCACTGCATGTCGTGGAATAAATATTGTTGAAGCCAACGACGGCCGCGGCCGCTCCGCCTGATCCACCCGCAAGCGTCGCACCACCCCATGCAAAGCCCACCAGGGTATCCGCGGTCGTGATGCTGTTGCCTGCGGCGCCTGGAGTGATCGCGGTCACGTCGACCATACCTGCCGAGGAAGTCGCCGTTACGTCAGTGGTCGGATTGTTGTTGATAGCCGTCGCCAGATTGGCCGCAGCGGTCGTAGTGTTGGCAGAGAGCGCGAAGTTGCTGCCGGTGTTCGATGCCGCCGTGATCGAGCTGGGCGGCGACAGCGTCTGATTCGGCATCGTTGCAGACCACGAGATTGACCCGCCGGTCGTATTTGTCACCACCACGATGGAACCGTTAGTCGTCGCGGTGGCGCCCGGATTGGCGCTTAATACCAGGCACTGAGCAATACTTGAACAGGTATTATTGATGGCCGCCGTAAGGTTGCTCGCGTCTGTAGTCGTACTGCCTGTGCGGACTACGCACGGTGCAGTCAGGCACGCGCCCAGGCTGTGCCAGATATACGTAACGCCATCGATGGCGGTGGTGGATTCGACCCCGGGCTCGGCGTTAATAGTGTCGGTACCTACCCCGGTGGCAGTCAGCGTAACACCATTAATCGTCACCGTATCGCCAGCAACGGATGTATTGATGCTGAATGTTCCGGTGCCGGTCGCCGCCACTGCAGACGAGCCGGTCAAGCTGGTGTTGTAGACCACGAAATCGTTGGTGCAGCTCGGCGAGGTACCGGCCGTGAACGTTGCGGGAAACATTTCGTCGCCGACGGTGGCGCCGCTCCCGAGGTTCACGCTCCAGAGTCCCTTCATACTACTCTTTTGGTCGTTCTTGCTCTTCTTGCTTTTCTTGGCGCTCAGGCCCGCCACGCTCTCGGTTGCGTCCAGGGCTCCCGTGGCTTGCATGGATCGGCGAATCTGCTGCAGCCAGTAGCGGGGATCCTTCTGGACTGCGTCTTCGGCGTTGGATCCCGGCGCGGGTGCCGAGTAAACGACATGGCTGCTGCTCCAATCGCTGGTAACCCCCGGGAAGGACTGATGCGTGACCGATTCGTAGTTGGAAACCGCGTCGTCGACACTCGGCTGTTGCGCCCATGCGGGCATTGCGAGCAGCGGCATTACAAAAGCCGCAAACAATACTCGCCGGCGCATTAGCATTAAATTTCCACTCCCCCGCCTCGAACCGGACCATGCACAAATGGGTGGTTTGGTGCGGGATCGTAGGCCAAAGCTCCTATTAGCGCAAGCCTATTCGGTCCCGACTCGCGGCTACACCTGATGCTTCTCGCGCATATTAGCTCTCTGAGGCACCAATATGGCTGCTTTTGCGAAACAGCCGCTCCCGATGCTTGATCGCCACCAACACCGGCCTCGCTACATAGTACAGCGGATATAAAATTCGGGGCAAAGGCAGCAGCGCATGGTCGCTCATTTTGGGTGCAACCACCCGCTCGAATAGATAGCGCACGCGATCCCCCGCCGATTCGATTGTGCCCAGCGCGATCATCCATTCTTCAAGCTCGACCGCGCGCCGGCTATCGAAAATCTCCCGACTCACCCGGCTGCTGAGCTTCGCGACGTGCGAATCGCCGCGTGCCGCCGCTATCAATTCGCCGGGAACCTCGCACAACGAAAGCGCATCCGCCAGGTTCGCGCCGAGCAGCACCATCCGGAGGCTTCGCGCGCGTCGCGCGTCGTCCAGCAGGTTCGTCCAGCTGATAGCACCGGCTGCGGCGACCAGCCGCGCGAAGTCGCAGACCTGCGCAAGCGTAATCCAGCCATGCTTGGAACCGTGGCAGGCCTGGAACAAAATCGAATCGGCCGGCCCCAGGATGCGCACACGCCTGCCAAACAGTTCGGTCTCGGCGGTCCGACTCCATATCTGCTCGCCCGCCGGCGCAAACGGGAAATAGGCGGGCGCCAACCGCCAATGAAGATCGACGACGCCGCCCTCGCCCGAGAAATCGAGCCCTACATCAGGAAAAAACCCGCTCTCGACCACGTCGGCTCGGTAGTAGGGCGACGAGTATCCGGCCCGCTCGAGCGCGGCTGCCGCCGCCGGCAACTCTTCGGCCCGCACCATAAAGTCGAGGTCCGCAAACACGCGCATCGCAACATCGCCGTACGCGGAAACCGCCAGCGCAGGGCCCTTAAGCGCAATCGCCGACACCCCGGCGGCGCCAAAACAGTCCACGATGTCCGCCGCGCATCGCGCAAGATGGTTACATCGCAGAGCGTTGACTTCGTACGCCAGCCGGAGCGATCTGGCCACCCGCTCCGGAAGTCGCGCAACCCCTTCGGCGGTCAGACGCGCGGCCGCCATCGGAGTAACGCTGTTGCGATTGGCGATCGCAAGAAATCGCTCCCAATCGACCCCGCGCTCTATTAATGCAGATAGTGCGCCGGTGTCGGCGTACGGCCCCGTGACCGCACATGAACGAAGGACAAGCTCCCGTTCAGCGTCCATTTTGTGCTGGCTGAATGATGAGCAGGTCGCGATTCCACACCCACGATCTGATGTTTACGTTAGTTGACTTCCGATTGTGGGTCAGGCTGTCCGGCGGTGATTGCCCCGGTGGCAGCAGAATCGCGATATGCTCCCCGGACGGCGGCGCGTCGGTGACATTCAGTACGGTCACGCGGCTGTAGACCGCGGGCAGGGGCGCGAATTCCTTGGCTAGCTCAGGGTCCACCGCTACCGGCGCGTCGGGGGGAATATTCTGGCGGATAGCCTGCTGAATGTTCGCGAATGCCCGCAGATACGCCTGGTGAAAGACGCTCAGCATCACGAAGCCAACCACGAATGTGGCGATCGCCGCGACTCGGACGGCGGTGAGCCATGTCGTATCCCACGCCAATAGCCGCGAGTTCAGGAATCTGGCTGCCGGAACGCATGCGATCATCGAGAACGGCAGAAGAAAACGCTGCCCCGGTACCAGGCCCGCCATCGCCGCGATTCCTGCCGGGACGCGGGCTGAGCCGAAATTCAGGCCATCGCGGTAGTAGTAGAGCGATCCCATCGCGATGACCACCGCGCCCACTGCCGGGACTGCCCAGCTGCGGGTCCATCGCGGGAAGAACGCAGACCAGCCGGCCAGCGGAAAAATCACAAGTGAGGCGACATAGAACGTCAGGAAGCTGAAAAAGTGCGTGCCGCCGAAAAGATGTTGATGGCCCAGGATCGTATAGACGTTTCGAACCGGGCTGCCTGTCGTCACAACATTGTACGCGGCCAGCAGCGCGACGGAAGGAAGTGCGCCCAGCATAAGTGCGATCATTCCCCCCAATCGATTCTCGATTATCCAGACGGCGCAGAAGACCAGCGCTATCGGGCCCATCCACGGATGCAGCAGGACGCTGACGCCGAACGCGAGCCCGGCCAGGAACGGACGCGGCACGTCGCGCAGGCATAGCGAGACGCCGAGCAGCGCCATCACCGCGGCTGGAACGGCGGCAAGCGCGGTTTGCGAATAGTACAGAGCGCCCGCCAGCAGAAAATATAGCGCGGTCCATCCGCTGCCGAGGCCGTCGCGCAGCAGCATCCCACGCACGATGAACGCGCCAGCAACGAAGAAGGCTGCCGAGACGAGGAAGACCAGCCGCCAGTTCAACGCCATCGCCGGGACCAGCAGCGCGGCGTGAAACGGCGAGAACTTCGAGATGCTGTGGCCTCCGACCGGCAAGCCCCATAACGGGCCCGCGTTTTCGGTGAAGACTGTCCCGTGCTCGATGCTCCAGGCCAGCGCGACGATGGAGCTTTCGTCGTCGATGGAGATAGTAGCGGGATACCACAGCGTATAGATGAGGCAGAAGGTCAGCAGGAATCCCGCGAACAGGGGTTCGCGGCGAAGATCGAAGCGCGGATTCATTGGGCAGGGGAAGGGAACCGGCCGGGCGACCCGGGGCTAGTGCATTGCGGCTTGCGAGGATGGCTGTGGATGCTTGGCTGCCGCTTTGGTTGCGAAATATGTCGCGGCCCCTTCGGCACCGGTTGCGCTGTAGACTTCGAGCGTCCGCCGGACCATCAGATCGAGGCTGAATTCATTCTGGACCCGGCGCACCGCGGCCTGGCCGTACGCCGCGCGCAGCGACGGGTTGTCGAGCAGACGATTCACCGCGTCGGCGAGAGCCTCGGGATTGGATGGCGGCACTGTTATGCCGGTCTCGCCGTCGAGTGAGACGTAGGGAACGCCCGACGCAAGGTCGGTGTTTACCACGGGTTTGCCGCAGGCCATCGCTTCGAGCTGAACGATGCCGAAGGCTTCGCTGCGGGCGATCGACGGCAGGATGAAGACGTCGCTGGCCTGGTACCAGGGCGAAATCGAGCCGTCGACTTTGCCGAGAAAAAAGACGCGATCGGCGACGCCGAGCTCGCGCGCCTGGCGCTCGAGGTTCTGCTTGAGCGGGCCGTCGCCGATGATGAGCAGGTTGGCGTCGATTTTCGTCATCGCACGGACCGCGTATTCGGCGCCCTTGTAATAGACGAGCCGTCCGACCATCAGGACGATTCTGGGGCCGAATCTTTCGCGGATCGATCGGACCTCGGCGGGATCTGTTTTCTGGCACTTTTGCGAATCGATGCCGTAGGGAATCACGTGGCATCTGCCTGGAAAGCGCGATAGTTCGGCCGAGCTCTCGATGTAGTTAGGTGAGCTGGCGACGATGGCGCTCGATTTTTTGAGCAGGATGCGTTCGACCGGACTGTAGAGCTTGGCGAGCCAGTGCTGGCGGATTACGTCGCTGTGCCAACTGACGACGATGGGGCCCCTGTAGCCGCTGGCGAGGACGGCCAGCGCGGCGCCGGGATTTGGCAGATGCAGATGGACGATGTCGGGGCGGTCGCGGCGAATCGTCCAGGCCATCGAGGGGCAGACCGGCGCGCCGGCAACGCTTACGAACTGACCGGCGCGCGACACCCTGACGCCGTCGATCACGCATTCTTCGCCGCGAATCGAGTCGCTGGCGACCATCACGCGCACGTCCATCGTCTTGACCAACTCGCGGCATAGCGCCTCGACGTGCGTCTCGATGCCGCCGAAGTGGGGACGATAGAACTTGCCGACGTGCATGACGCTTGGGCGCTGCGCGTGGTTGGAGCCGTTGGTTGAAAGCTTCATGAGCGTCGTGGGACCTTCAGGATGAACCAGGAACCGGTCACCGGGCCGCGGCGGGATTCGCGTCGACGGCCAAAGCGCGCACGCATTGTTCGCGATGCGCACAGATCCAGTCGTGGACGATGGCGACGCCGTCGCGCCAGTCGACGCGCGGCTTCCAGTTAAGGTCGGAGGCTATCTTGCGAACGTCGCTGATATAGATGCGCTGGTCGCCCGGGCGGGTTGCGGCGAACGTGTAAGGGAACGGCCGGGAGCGGCGCTTCGAGACGAAATCGATCAGTTCAAGCAACGAGATGGCGTTACGGACGCCGCCGCCGACGTTGTAAATGTTGCCGCGGGCGGTGGCGATGTTGGCCGCCGCCGCGTCGAAGGCGTCGAGCAGGTCGTCGATAAACAGAACGTCGCGCACCTGCTTGCCGTCGCCGTAGATCGTGAGCGGCCGCCCGAGCTCAGCGGCAATCAGGAACCATGCAATCCAGCCCTGGTCCTCGTTGCCGAATTGCTGCGTCCCGTAGATGCATGATTGGCGGAAGACGACGGTATTGAGGCCATAGATGCGATGATAGTCGCGAACGTACTGATCGGCGGTTCCCTTGGAGCATCCGTAGGGCGAATGAAAATCAAGCAGACGATCTTCGCTGACGCCGTACGGCATATTCGAGTATTCGTAGCGCGTCGGCAGTTCGGCCAGCGCGATGGCCGACGCTTCGCCGTAAACCTTGTTGGTCGAGGAATAGATGAAGGGCGCTTCTATCGCGCCGCGGCGCATCGCCTCGAGCACGTTGAAAGTCCCTAGCGCGTTGGTCTCGAAATCGAAGCGCGGGTCATCAACCGATGAGGTCACCGCGACCTGTCCCGCGAGATGCAGCACGAAGGAGGCGTCGCGATGGGTGCGAAAGATTTTTTCGACGGCGGCGGCGTGGCGGACGTCAATCTCGGCAAAAGTGACCTTGCCGACGGAGTTGACCCATTCGAGATTCGAGCGGACCCCGTGGCGGGAAAGATTGTCGATGATCACCACCTCGAAGCCGCGCTTGAGGTAGCGAACTGCAGCGTTACTGCCGATAAAGCCGGCGCCGCCCGTGATGATCGCTTTCATAGGATACCGGTCATGCCTGTAGTGAATCTTGGCGATATTCGAAGGACGAGGCGAGTCCGGAAGAATTCATTGCGCGATACACGTCGGCGTATTTGGCGGCATACTCGCTCCATGAGAAACGCGCGGCCCGGGCAGTCGAGCTGTCGCGACGGCTCGTTATAGCATGTCCACCGGCTGCGCTTTGTCGCAAGAGACGCGAAACAGTATCCACCCAATTGGTAACGTCGGCGACCGAACAATAAATGGCGGCGTCACCGCCAACTTCCCGCAGGACCGGCAGATCGCTGGCCACGACCGTGGTGCCACCGGCCATCGCCTCGATTATCGGCAGGCCGAATCCTTCGGCCTCGGACGGCATCAAGACGACGGCGGCGCGCCGGTAGATGGCGGCCAGCACGTCGCGATCGACGAAGGGCATCTCGACTATGCGGGAATCGATGCCGAGCGTGCGCGCGAGTTGCTTTTGTTCGGATGTGAATCCGCCGCCGACGCGAACCAGGCGCGCGGCGGGAAATTCGGCGGCCAGCCCGGCAAAGGTCCGCAGCAATATATCGATTCGCTTTCTCGGGATCGTGCTGCCGACGTGCAGAATCTCCAATGAATGTTGATCAGGCTGGCCGAGCAGCGCGTCGAGCTGCGCGGATGCGCCGGGGGTAATCGGCGCGCTGAAGGCGGGATGCACACCATAAGGAATGACGCTCAGCCTCTCGGCCGGAACGAGCCGATTGAGAATCAACGCCTGCTGCGTCTCGACACTGGCGCAGATGACACGCGCGGCGCGCTGCAGACCGCGTAGAATGTAGCGCGCCATCGCGCGAAACGGGCGCGAGCGCTGCTCGGTTGGCGGTTCGAGAATACAGCGGAACGTATCGATGTCGTGGCATGAGACGATAGTTCGCGCGGCGGGGAGCTGATGGACGAGTTGACTGTAGCTGTGGTCGGCAACATGAAAGAGATCGAAACGGTCGCGAAGAGAGCGCGCCCAAAGCGGATAGCGAATGAACCGGTTGAAGATTCGGTCGGCATTGTGGGCGGTCTCGGCCGCGAGGGGACTCGGGATGTGTCCGAAGAGCGGAATGAAAGAGGGGCGCAGGAGAGTCGCCTGAATCGAGGATGAGAACTCGCTGCTAAGGTGCTTGTGGAGCATCTCGGCCACAAGGTCCATGCTGGGCCAACGCTCCTCAGCAAAATCAGCAAGTATCGCGACTCTTAGAACGGCCATCCGCTAACGCCTTGCCTGGGAGCCCCAGTTTGCGCATAGCTCGCTGATGAACGAGGTCACGCGGGCGATTTGATCTGTCCGATCGAATAGAGGGCTGAGGCGGCTGATGCGAGCGCCCTTTTCCTCTATTTCTTCGCGCGTCACGGATTCCATCAGTTCGGTCAGCGAGCCGAGGTACTGCGCGCTCCAGGGAGCGTCTCCCGGCAGGCGCCATAGCCAGTCGTCGGCGAATTCATAGGCGAGCGGCGTTTGTCCGGTCACGACGGGAAGACCGACCGAGACGTACTCGCTGAGCTTGGTCGTGTAACGAAAGCTTCCGACTCCATCGACGCTCTGAGGAAGCGACCCGATATCCATCGCGGCGAGATAGTCAGGCACGTCGGCTTGCGGGACGAGCCCGGGCATGAAGACCGATTTGCCGAGGCGGCCGGCGGCGGCATCTCTGAGGCGTGACGCTCCCGTTCCGTCGCCGACTATCAATGCCACGACGTCGTCGCGCTGCACGTTCAGGATGGCCTGTACCAGTTCGAGGCCGTAGGAGTATTTGACGCGCTTGTTCCAAATGAGCGAGCCGGCGATGCCGAAGACGATCGCGTCGGCGGGAATCTGAAGCTTCGATCTGATGTCGCGGCGCGCGGTCTCGAGTTGATCGCGGGTGCGCGGAAACGGCGCCCATCCGGGGAGCGACATCGCGCGGCGAGCACCGAACGTGAGCGCGCGGCCGACGAGATAGGGTGTCCATCCGATGACGCCGGCGGATAGACGGTAGAGTGCGCGCTCGTAGAGATCCGCGAAGGGCGCGTTCAATGGTGACACGCGGCGCAAGAAGGGCGCGACCGCGTCGCCGGTGCTGACGACGTAGGGTACGCCGGCGGTGAGGCGGCCGAGGATGGCGGCGAGACCGCCGGCGATGCCAGTGCCTTCCAGTGCGACGATCTCGTAGTTTTGAGTTCTGATTTTCCGGACGAGATCGCGGAGCATTCCGAGCCTGGCGGCGCGGTTGAAGGGGACTATCTCGGCGTCGAAGCCGGAGAGCATCGTG
>Ga0302325_10013429_pt1 | contig 17467 bp, 18 predicted proteins | sample Palsa_T0_2_FD_201948 | JGI IMG/M metagenome (GOLD analysis project Ga0302325, IMG submission 201948) | Peat permafrost microbial communities from Stordalen Mire near Abisko, Sweden - Palsa_T0_2 | ecosystem: Environmental > Terrestrial > Soil > Palsa > Peat permafrost | place: Sweden: Abisko... | reverse complement strand
ATGTTCCATCACCCAACGCCATGGAAGTCGGTCCGGACGGGTTGCTGTACTTCCCGGTGATGGGCGCCAACGAAATCTGGCGGATCGGCCTCGACGGCGGTGCGCCCGAAACAGTCGCCTCGGGCCTGGGCGTGCCCGACTCGGTGAAGTTCGATGCGTCCGGCCAGATCGTGTCGACCCAGGTGCACAGCGGCCAGGTGCTGCGCATCGATCCGCGCACCGGCGAGCAGACGGTGCTGGCCGATCTGAATCCCGGCCTGGACAACTTGACCTTCGTCGACGATCGGCTGTTCGTCTCGAACTTCACCGGCGAGATCACCGAGATTCTCGCCGGCGGACAGACTCAGACCGTGCTGCCCGGCGGATTGAATTGGCCGCTGGATCTGGCCGTCGGCTCCGACGGCAACCTCTACATCGCCGACGGCACGTATTTCTACCTGCTGCTACCCGATCACACGTTGCACACCGTGGGCATGCTGTTCACCCCGGGCTATCCGGGGTTCCTGCGCGGGCTGGCTCCGTCGGGGCCTGGAGAGTTCGTCGTCACCACGTCGGGTGGTCAGGTGTCGCGCTACCGGCCGGCCAGCGGCGAAAGCGAAGTCCTGGCAGACGGATTCGATCAGCTCTACGGCGTGGCGATCGCCCCCGACGGCACCGTCGCGGCCGCCGAACTCGGGACCGGCCGGGTGATCTCGATCCGCAGCGGGCGGGTGGAGGTGATCGCTTCCGGGCTCAATGACCCGATCGGGGTGGCGGTGGCACCTGACGGTGGTTGGCTGGTCTCGGAGGCCGGCGCCGGCCGGGTGGTCAAGCTCACCGGATCCGGCGTACACACGGTTGCGGCCGAATTGGGCTGCCCGCAGGGCATTCTGGTCAACGGCCGGCAGTTGTACGTCGTCGACGCCGGCACCAAGACACTGGTCGACGTGGATCTGGAGGACTCGGCAACGCACATCATCGCGTCCGGCCTGCCAGTCGGCGCAGCGCCCGGCGTGGTTCCCAAGCCGTTGAAGGGAATGCCGCCGTTCTCCGGACCACAAGGACCGTTCGCCGGCATCGCTGCCGGGCCGGACGGCACCCTATACGTTTCGGCCGACGCGGACGGCAGCGTGCTCGCATTCCGGCGGGGCAGTGGCCATGACTGACACTCCGCCGACCGACCACCGCTACCTGCAGGTGGCGCGGGCGTTGCGGAAGGAGATCGTCGACGGGGTGTACCCGGTCGGATCCCAACTGCCCACCGAACATCAACTGTGTGAACGGTTTTCGGTCAGCCGGTATACGGTGCGGGAGGCGCTGAGGCGGCTGCGCGACGACAACCTCGTCGCATCCCGGCCGCGGGCGGGCACGCTCGTCGTGCCGCGTCCGACTTCGGACTCCTACGTCCAGGACGTCGTCTCGATCAACGACCTGTTGGCCTTCGCGACCGGAGCTCAGTTCGCGATCGAATCCACCGGGATGGTCCTCGTCGACGACGAGATGGCGACCCGGACCGGCCTCAGCAGCGCCGAGGAGTGGTTGGTCGTCAAGGGTTTTCGCCGAATCGACGGCGCCGAATTTCCGATCTGCCGCACCGAGTACTACATCAACCGGGCGTTCGCGGGAGTGGGCAGGCTGCTCCCGCGGCATACCGGTCCGATCTTTCCGCTGATCGAGGACATCTTCGGGTTGAGCATCGTCGAGGTCCGCCAGGAAATCGCGGCGGTGCTGATCTCCTCGACGCTGGCCGGACAACTCAGTGTCGAAGTTGGCAGCCCGGCTCTCGAGGTGCATCGGACCTACGCGACCTCCGATGGCGAGGTCGCCCAGTTGACGATCAACACACACCCGGCGTCCCGTTTCCGTCACTCGATGACGATGCGACGCGTCCGCGGCTAATCTCACATGCGGCGATGTCGAACACCAAACTGATCGGTGGACGAACGGTCCGCTGGGACGATGAGCGGACCGCGAAAGCCTATGCGCGCGGGTGGTGGGTGCGCGAGACCCTGGCTGATTCGCTGGCCGATGCCGCACTCCGCACACCGCAGCGAGTGGTACTGATCGACGGCGATTATCGACTCGACTGTCATAGTCTGCACGAGCAGGCGACGGCGTTGGCGCAGGCACTGCTGGAGCGGATGACGATCGGTAGCGTGGTGTCGTTCATGCTGCCCAATTGGCATGAGGCCGCGGTTATTTACCTGGGGGCGACGATCGCCGGGATGGTGGTCAACCCCATCCTGCCCTCGCTGCGCGAGAGCGAGTTGCTCTTCATTCTGCGCGATGCGGACACGCGGATGATCTTTGTGCCGTCGGTTTTCGGGCGGCACGACTACGCAGCGATGCTGACCCGGGTCGTCGCGCAGCTGGAGAACCCGCCCGAGGTCGTCGTCGTGCGCGGCGGTCCGTCGCTACCTGAGGCGAAGTCGCCGGCAGCCGAGCTGCCCACGCTCGACCCCGATGCCGTGCGAATGGTGCTGTACACATCGGGGACCACCGGTCAGCCGAAAGGCGTTCTGCACAGCCATAACTCAATGCATGCGCTGATCACCCAACTCCGTGACCACTGGCAGGTGCAGCCCGGCGACAGATTTCTGGTCCCATCACCGATCGCGCATATCGGCGGCTCTATCTACGCGTTCGAATGTCCGCTGCTGCTGGGAACATCGGCTGTGCTGATGGACCGCTGGAACGCGGACACGGCGGTCGAGCTGATTGACGACGATCGCTGCACTCATATCGCCGGAGCCACACCATTCCTCGAGCAACTACTCGCGGCAGCCGAGCGCGCGGGAACCCGACTGCCGGCGCTGAAGCTGTTCGTCTGCGGTGGCGCGTCGGTGGCGCCGTCGTTGATCCGCCGGGCGGCAGACTATTTCGAGCGTGCAGCGGTTACCCGGGTTTACGGCTCGACCGAGGTTCCGGTGGCGACGGTAGGCGCTCCGCTCGACCCGAACCATGCCGCCGACACCGACGGCCGGCCCGGGTTCGCGACGATCGCCCTGCGGGGCGCAGGTGGAGAGATTCATGCCCGCGGCCCTCAGATGCTGGTCGGTTACCTGCACGGTGAGGACGAGGCCGAATCCTTCGACAGCGAAGGGTATTTCCGTACCGGTGATCTGGGCCGCTGGGCCGACGGCGACTACCTCGTCGTCACCGGGCGGGCCAAAGACCTCATCATCCGCAATGGCGAGAACATCGCGCCGAAAGAGATCGAGGACATTCTGATCGGCCATCCGGGCGTCGCGGACATCGCCATCGTCGGCTTGCCCGATGCCCGCACCGGTGAGCGGGCCTGCGCCGTCATCGTCCCCACCGACGAAGCGCAGCCCGACGTGGCGAGTCTTCGTGACTTCCTGCAGTCGCGCGGTGTCGCCATCTTCAAAGCGCCAGAGCAGGTCGCTATTTGGGAGGCGCTGCCGAGAAACGACGCCGGCAAGGTGCTCAAGCACCAGATTCAAGCGGCCCTGACAGCAACGGACGGATGACATGCAAGTAGCGATCGTGACCGGCGCGACCGGAGGCATCGGATTCGGATGTGCGACCAAGTTGGCCGAAACCGGCATGGCCGTGCTCGCCACCGGGCGGAATGAGCAACGACTCGACGAATTGGCGGCAGCAATAGGCGATCCCGACCGAGTCGCGACGGTGGCAGTCGATCTGACCGACGACGACGGACCCGCGCGCGTTGTCCAGGCTGCCGTCGAGAAGTGGGGTCGAATCGACTTCCTGATCAACAACGCCGGAGTGGGTAACCCGACGCCGCTGCACGGCACCGACGACGAAACCCTGGACCACTTCCTCAACGTGATGTTGCGGGCGCCGTTTCGGCTTACGCGAGATGTGCTGCCGCACATGGAAGCCGGTTCGGCCATCATCAACATCACCTCGACCTTCGCCGTCGTGGGCGGGCTTCGCGGTGGCCCGTATTCCGCGGCCAAAGGCGGGTTAACCGCGCTGACCACGCACATCGCCTGCCAGTACGGGGCGCATGGCATCCGCTGCAACGCCGTCGCCCCCGGGGTGATCCAGACGCCGATGACCGAAGACCGGCTGCAGGACCCACGGTTTCGCCGAATGCAGATCGAGATGACCCCGCACCAGCGACTCGGCACCGTCGAGGATGTGGCGAGCACGGTGGCGTTCTTGTGTTCGCCCGGCGGCAGTTTCATCAACGGGCAGACCATTGTGGTCGACGGTGGATGGAGTTCGACGAAATACTTGTCGAAGTTCGCCTTGACGTCGGAGTGGACGGAGCGGTGAACGCTGCGGTAGCTCGCTAACGGCTTTCGAAGTGGCCGCGGATGCCGGCCAGCATGGCGATGTGCGCGTTCACCGCCTCACGTTCGGTCATCGCGGCAAGCAGCCGGGGCGCTGCGATGTTCAGCCGTTCGGTCAAGCGGGTGCCCGACTCGATCGGCTCGAAACTCACGGTGCCGTTCAGCCGCACCCGGGGAAACTGGCGTGCCTCGGTGATCACGTCGCCGTGGGTCGGCACATCGACACGCGCCCAGTAGGTGATCCGCATCGACAACGGCCCCAACGGAATCCGGTCCCGTACCCGATAGGTCTTCTGATAACCATTGGCGGTTTGGTGGTGTTCTAGCACCTGCACCGATACCACCAGCGGATGCAAATCCTTGATGTTGTCGAGGTCGACGTAGAAGTCGCGCACCTCATCTGGCGGCGCGGGTATCTCGTCGCTGATTGTCCGCTCGGCGTGGGCGATCCAGAGGCTCACAACGCCTACACCTCAGCGACCGCGGGCCAGCGACTCGAGGAATCCGTTGATGCGGCCGCGGGTTTCCTCCGATATCCAACTGGCCCGCACGTTTTCGTCCGTGGCGGTGCCTGCGTCGACCGCGGCGCGCACCGGCTTATGCAACTGCTTCTTGGTGGCCGCGTACGCGGCCGGCGAGTACTGGCCGAGTTCGCGCGCGGCGGCCAGCGCCTCAGTCAGCACCTCGTCCTTCGGGACCACCGCATCGATCCATCCGCGGGCCAACGCGGTGTCGGCGTCGATTGTCTTGGCCTGCAACGCCGCCCGGGCCGCCGATATCCCCATCCCGTCCCGGCAGATTTCCAGCGCCGCCACCGGGAACGGCACACCGACAGCGAGTTCGGTGAGGCCGATCGTCCCACCGGACATCAGTCGCACATCGGCACACATGGCCAATACGCATCCGCCTGCGATCGCATGCCCGTTGATTGCCGCGACCACCGGCGCCGGGTGGTCGTAGATCGCGAGAAAAGCCTCAGACAGCGCGGCGACGAAGCGTCCGGCGTAGTCGGTTCCACCATCGGCGAGCGCGCGCAGGTCGACACCGGCCGAGAAGGCCCGACCGGCGCCGGTAATGACGACCGGGCCCTCGACGCTGTGCATCGAGGTGATGATGAGCTCGAGTAAGTCTAGGTCGAGGGCATTCACCGGCGCGTTGTCGAACCGGACAATCGTCACGCCGTCGGCTGTTTCGAGATCTGTCACGAGTCCTTCTTACCGCCCGGGCTTCCGCGTTGACACAAAAGGCCCGAAACCGGCGCTTTCGGTCCGGCCATTGACAATCTCGTCGATTCGCTGTGATAGTGATCGAACACTAAATGAAAATGTTGTTCTCAGTTAAGGTGGAGCTATGCACGCAGACGCGGTGACGATGTGAGTGCTCCGCAGCGGTCGATGGCGTGGTTGCCGCACTCCATCGCCGAGGCGTCCACCGAGGCGCCGGCGGGCGGTGACGTGGGCTTGCCCGCGGCGTGGTCGCATCTGATGGACCAGCTCAACGCCGCCGCGCGGACCGTCGAATCCGATGCCGCAAGCCGAAATCGGGTCGATCTCGCGGCGGGAATGCGGCATCTGCTGGTGCTGCTGGCCACTGGTCTCGACGAGGCGTTGCGATTCGATCCCGATCCGATTCTGCGCGTCCAGCGCGCCAGCACGAACGACATCCTCACCTGGGGGATGGAATGTCCGGACTGTCTGTACACCCGCGCGACGATGCGTGGTGGGGAGAGCTATCGGCTATCCGGCAACCGTGGCACCGCCAGGTATGTCGGGCTGCAGACGATGAATGGCATCGCCTCCACCGCGAATGCTTTGGTCGACGAGCTGGTCACCGACGGCGAAGGCAACTTCGAAGTGGTGTTGTCCGCCGATCAGCACGACGGCAACTGGATGCCGATCGACGGTGCCCATCCGACTCTGACCGTTCGGCACTTCTTCTACGACTGGGACACCGAGACGCCGTCGTCACTGCGCATCGAACGGATCGGTGATCCGGTGCGGCATGAGGCCGTCGACGTCGATTCCGACGTGCTGGTGTCGCGGCAGTTGGTCGCACTGGGCGATTTCGTGCACGACAATCTCGACTTCTTTCTGCAGTTCGGTGCGGCGGCACCGCCGAACGGCTTTCTGCCTCCGATCGATCGCACCGCGATCGGCGCAGCCGCGGAGAACAAGCCCGTGATCGGGCGATGGGAACTCGACCCTGAACAGGCATTGATCCTCGAAGTCGAACCACCCCAAGGGGTTTACTGGAGCTATTCGCTCGGCAACCCGTGGTGGGAGACGATTCACTACGGCCGCCACCAATCCAGCCTGAACGCAGACCAGGCGGTGGTGGATTCCGACGGCCTGGTGCGGGTGGTGGTGTGCGGACGCGATCCCGGGGTGGCCAATTGGCTTGACACTGCTGGCTTTAGCAACGGTGCGATGATCCTGCGTTGTGTCCGTACCAGCTCGGCGCCGACACCGAGCAGCAGAGTTGTCGCATTCGACGAGATCGCTTCCGCGTTGCCTGCGGACACCGTCAGGGTCACCGCCGACCAACGCGCATCGGTGCTCGAGCGACGCCGGCGCGCCGTCCACGAAAGGTTCGCCCTGTGACGTTTTCTGCCGACGAACTCGAAGATGGCGCCCGCGCCGCGACAGGGCTGCACGACTTCGGATCGCCCTATTACCGAGAGGGTTTGGAGCGCACCGTCGACGCCCTGAACAACGAGGCCGAGCTCTCCGAGATAGGCCGCGTCATTCAGCACGCCACCATCAGCAACGCGCTGATCCAGCGACTCAAGGTCGAAGACACCTACGCACAGCACCCCGAGATCGATGACGAGGTGGTGGGCGGACCCGTCTTCGTCATCGGGCTTCCCCGCACCGGAACTACGGCGCTGAGCCAATTGGTGGCCGCCGATCCGCAGTTCCGTTCGTTGCGGATGTGGGAATCGCAGGCGCCCACTCCCCCGCCGGAGGCGGCCACCCAAGACTCCGACCCGCGCATCGCACAGGCCGAGGAGGGCCTGCGAATGCTGGACGAGATGTTCCCGTTGATGAAGACGATGCACAACTCCGAGGCGACGGCAGCGACCGAATGCCAGGACCTGATGGGCATGAGTTTTCGCACCTTCCACTTCGACGGCGCTGTACGGGTCCCGAGCTACCTGGAATGGCTGATGCACTGCGACATGCGCGAGACCTACACGTTTCATCGTCGGGTGCTCAAACTTCTGCAGTGGCATTGCCCGCCGACCCTGTGGCACCTGAAAACCCCGGTACATATGTTCGCGCTGGACGCACTGGTCGAGGCGTACCCGAATGCGAAATTCCTGTGGAGCCATCGCGATCCCGCCAAGGTCATGGGTTCGGTGTGCAGCCTGATCCGGTACGTGCGCAGCTGGAGCAGCGACCGCGACGATCCTGAGGAACTAGGTGCAGAGCAGCTGGACAGCTGGGCGGAAGCTGTTCGTCGGGCGATGGACTTCCGCCAACGCTTAGGCGACAGCCGGTTCGCCGATGTCGCCTTCGCGGACTTGCAAGACGACCCGGTGAGCACGTTGCAGGCCGGCTACGCAACGTTGGGCCTGACGTTCTCCGAAGATACCGAGCGGGCGGTCGCGCAGTGGGCCCACGAACACAAGCCCGGCTCGCGTGGCGCGCACAACTACGAGTTGTCCGACTACGGGCTGACTCCGGAGGGAGTCCGCGAACAGTTCGCCGACTACCTGCACGCCTACGACGCGACCGGATGACCAGCCCCCGTACGCGGCGACGAAGCAAGCTTGCTCCAGACCCCGATGTGCGCCGCACCATCGTCGCCGCCGCCTTAGAAACCCTGCGCGAACAAGGAGTTCGGGGACTCAGCGTCGCCGCCGTCCTCGATCGTGCCGAGCTGAGCACCCGGGCGTTCTACCGGCATTTCGAATCGAAGGACCAGGTAGTCGCCGCGGCGTTTCTCGAGATGTCCTACGCGGAGAAGCGAAGGCTGCAAAGGAAGATGGCAAAGGCCGGCAATCCGGTCGAGGCGGTTGCCGCCTGGATCGACGGTCGCCTCGACCTGGCGTTCGACGAGAACATCAAATCCGATCTGCGCCACTTGTCGTTGGAGGCACAGTCACAGATGTTCGCCGCTCCCGAACTGATTCAGCCCGCCTACGAAGAGATGCTCAAACCGCTGATCGAACAGCTGAACGACGGGCTGAGCCGAGGCGTGTTCCATGGCGTCGATCCGGTGACCACAGCACAGTCCATTCAGGGTGTGGTGTGGGCGAGCACTGAACGACACTGGGCCGCAGCCGATTGCGCACGCGCCGACGTCCGACGACGAGCTCTCCAGTTCTGCCTGCGCGGTCTCGGAGTGAAGCCCGAGATTATCGCTGACATCGCCGCGCGCGACCGACAATAAGGAGCAGCAATGGACCTGGGTCTAGCCGGATCGACCGCCGTCGTGACCGGTGGCAGCAAGGGTATGGGGCTGGCGATCGCGCAAACTCTGGCAGCCGAAGGAGCCAGCGTCGCCGTGATGGCCCGCGGCAGGGCAGCCCTGGACGCGGCCGTGGAGTCGCTGCGAGATGCCGGCGCACCTGACGCCGTCGGGATCAGCGTGGACATGACCGACGCCGCGTCGATCGCGAGCGGCTTCGACGAGGTGGCCGAGCGCTGGGGACGGCTGAACAGCCTGGTCCACACGATCGGCCCCGGCGACGGGTACTTCGAGCAGATGGACGATGCCGAATGGGACGCCGCCTTCACACTGGGCACGATGGCGGGCGTCCGTTCTGTGCGCGCCGCGTTGCCGATGCTGCGCGCAGCGGATTGGGCCCGCATCGTCACCTTGTCCGCGCATTCCATCCAGCGGCAGAATCCGCGCATCGTCGCCTACACGGCGTCGAAAGCGGCGCTCTCCAGTGTCACCAAGAACCTGTCGAAAAGCCTTGCCCAGGAGGGAATCCTGGTGAACTGCGTGTGCCCGGGGACCATTGTCACCGCGAGCTTCACCGAAAACCTCAAGGACATTCTCGCCGACGACGGCCTCGACGCATCCAACCCGCACGATGTCATGACCTGGATCGACACCAACTTCCACCAACCGTGCGACCTCGGGCGCGCCGGGCTGCCCGAGGAGATCGCGTCCATCACCACCTACCTGGCCTCTAGGCGGAATGGCTACGTCACCGGCGCGACGGTCAATGTCGACGGCGGATCGGACTTCGTCTAATCGCGATTGCGTAAGTGTCGGTTCTCATTTCCCGTGTCATCTCGCGATCCCCTGACCTTCGGTGATGCGAGTTGTCTCATGTCATGTCATCTGCGTTCTGTCTCAAACTCGTGTCATATTGAACCGTTCAATACCCCGCCAGTCGTGGCCGACCTGCTGGGCTACAGCCACAACTGCACCCAGCGCCACGATCAACGGGCGGGCCAACCTTGGTCTCGCTACGCCAGTACTAGTCGCAAAGAACGACAGCATCGAATACGCAGCTTTACCGGTAAACGCTCCGTTTCATCAACTGCCCGATAGGGGGCATCGGCGCTCATACTTGCTAGCGGTGGTGTAGAGAACGGGAGGACGCAGGTGCCTGGGCGTTTCCATATCAGCTTCGTCCTGAGCGCAATCGCATGGGGCTTACTGCTAGTTCTCGGCGGACTCGGCCCGCTGAAATCGCTGGTCGCCGAAGTCCAGGCTTGGCTGAGCCCCATTTTCTGCGCGGCGGGCGATCATCTGCAGGCCTTCCATCGTTGCGTTGGCCCCGGTGCGCCGGGCGGCAACGCCACCGTCGCGATCGCCCTGTTGGTTCTGTACGTCGCTTCGGTGATAGCAGTATATTGCCTGCTCGGCATCGTTTGGAAACGAAAACAGCGAGCGCGGTCGGCGAAACCGGCGGCCGTCGGGAACTTTGCGGCACCGGCAACACAGCCGCCGCCTATTGACATCTACCCGCCCGAGTACCCGGTCGACTCGCGCACCGACCACGAGTCAGCCGCGTCGCGCAGTTTCGTAGCACGTCCCCCGATGTTCGGCCCCAATGCCAGCGGCTGGATAGGTGTCACGCTGGCCTTCATCCTGATGCTCGCGGCGGGGGCGGTGATGTTGGTTGGGCTTGAGCAGAAGAACACCGGGTTGATCATCGGTCCTGTTGTTGTCCTTGCTCTGGGTTTCGGCGCCTACCTCGCGTGGTCTGGGATGCGCGAGGTCCAGATTTGCGTCACGGGTGATGACCTGACTGTCGGCCGGCGATCGGGAGATGTCTTTTCGTTGCGCGGTGCGAAGCTGGGCCCATGGGCGGATCGCGGCGGCATGCCGGTGGGGACCGCGCTTCACCTGCAGTCTGGCCCCCACCAACTTGTCATCGGCGGACGAGACTATCGCACTGGGACCGGAACACCGCTCGAAGCGCCCTCCGCAGACAGCGTCGATGCGTGGATGTCGGCGTCAGACTTCGAGCAGCTTCTCACCATGGTCAGCGGCCCGAGTTGGTTGACACGACACCAGCCCGCACCGGGCGGGTCAACTCGCTGTCTGCTGTTTCCCAACGATCAAATACTGCGGCAGATGGTGCCCGTGCCGTGGGCATTGCGAGATAGAGCTCAATATCAGCGATCAGCCACGCAACCGCAGCTGGCCCTTGAGGTGGGCCCAGATGCGATCCGGGTGGTCGACCCGAACACCAATACGCAAATTGCCTGGGCATCGCCTGCGCAGGTGACCGCGTCACCCGAAACCTACATTCTCCGCCGGAACAAGGAGGTCGGGAGACCGTCGCCCGTCCTAGTCGTGGCCGTTCCTGGTTTTGAGCCACTGACCATTGGGTGTCACGAACGCGCCGAGGGTATGGGAATGGGACAAATTCGGTTTTCGTGGCGCGGCAAGGTGCCGGAACGGACGAATAACCCTGCTGCTTACATGGTCTCGGGTATGGATTGGCTGACGCTCGTTGAGAAATGCGGCTTTGCCGCGTACCTGGAGGACCGGTCCGGTTGAGGCTTGCGCCTCGGTCGCGCCACGCGGTCACGACATGGACGTTGCCGTCGTCGCTCATGCCGTCGGTTCACCGAGTGATGCTGTCGCTTGGCTCGGCCGTTTCCCCACGCGGACAATACGACGCAAACGAATATGGTGCTTTACCGGTACCCCTTGCTCCCACTCCCCTTGCTTTGGCGTCCTGATGCGCCGCCGCAACATCCCAGGTCCCTTGGGGGGCCTGGGATGTTTGGCATTGATGGCACGGCTCGCTCAGCGTAAGAAGATGCAATGGGTCAAACTGATGACGCCGGCGTGATAGAGCGCTACCTGGCGTGCCTGGCGGTGCACGACTGGGACGGCCTGGCGGCCACCATCGCGGACGAGGATCTGATCCGAGAGGGTCCGTACTGCGACGTCGTCGAGGGCAAGCAGCGGTATCTGAAGTTCCTGCGCGGCGTGTTCGCCTCGCCGGAGGGCTACCGGTTAGACGTGCATCGGATCTCACACGCCTCGGATCGGGTGTGCTACGTCGAGCTAAGCGAGACCTTCGAGGCCGACGGTACGCCCACCGAGTATCCCGAATGCCTTGTCTTCGAACGGAATCCCGACGGACTGATCAACCGGGTCAGCGTGTTCATCAAACAAGTTGGCCACTGACGCGTCAACCGCTGCCCATCGCGGCGGCCTGGGCTTGCGCGAAGAGCTTGACGGCCTCGTTGCGTGACAGCGACGCCAGCATCGGCGCGACGGCCCGCATCATCTCGCCGACCATCAAAGTCGGTCCGTTGCCGAGGTTTTCGAAGGCCTCGGCGATCACCTGGTCGACACTGTCGGCATCCGGCGGCGCCGTGTCCTCAGAGCTCAGCTGTCCGCGGCTGTGTTCGAGTCGCCGCAGCGCCGGTGTGTTGGTCTTGCCGAGGATCAGGCCGAGCACGTCGACCCCTTTATCGTGTAGCTCGCTCCAGAGTGCTTCGGTGAACACCATGTCGAACGCCTTGGTGGCGCCGTAGGCCACCATGTTCGGCCCGCCGGCGAGCCCGGCGCCCGAGCCGAACAGCACGATGCCGCCGCTGCGCCGCTCGACCATCGGCGGGGCGAAGTGATGGCACAGCTGCATCGGCACCATGCAGTTGCGGTGCACCATCGCTTCCGCGGTCTCGATCGAGTTGGCCAGAAACGGCTCGAAGTTCGGGTCGGCTCCGGCGCAGTACACCACTAAGCCGATCTCGAGGTCGGCGGTGGCGTCCGCCACCTGCGACGCCGCATCGCGCTGAGCGAGATCGACTGCCAACGTTCGAGTTTGGACGCCAGTGCGATCGGCGATCCCGGCAGCTACCTCGTCGAGCACAGCCTGGCGTCGCGCCACCAACACGACGTTGACTCCACGCTCGGCAATCCCCTCGGCGAACGCGGCGCCCACACCGTCGGATGCGCCGGCCACCAGCGCCCACGGACCGTACTTGGCTGCGAATGTCATGTCGGCTGCCCAACCGGAGCCACTCGCACCTGGATGAACTGGCGACGGGCGACCCGCCAGCCGTCGCCACCACGGACCAGCTCGTCGTCATAGAAGCCGGCGGCATTGACACCGGAGTTGGTGTCGCCCACCATGATCAGCGCGTCGACGTAGGTCCGCGACTGCGCCTTGTCGCCGTCCACCGTGATGACTTGGTTGGTCAGCCGGTGCATGGTGTGGCCGGCCATCGAATGCGCCTGCTGCATGAACTCGGTAATCGCGTCGACGCCCTTCCAGGAACCGACCTCGCCGTAGTCCAGCTCGCAATCGTCGGTGAAGACCGTGCGGAACAGTGGCCAGTCGCGGCGATCGATACCGGTCGCATAACGCACTAAGACATCGGCTATTTCGTCCCGGTCCTGACGGTCATTTGGCTCGCTCACTTCACATCTCCGTTCGGGTGGACGATGATTCGCGCTGGGCCGGTGGACTTTCGGGCCGAGTCGAGGGCGTCGGGCACCTCGTCGAGACCAACGGCAGCTCCAACACTGGGCAGCGGATCCAGATGACCCGCTGCGATCGCGTCGAGCGTGCCGTACCAGTCCTGCGGGTGCGGGCCGCCGCCGAACTGGATGGTGACGCCCTGGCGGGTCGCGTCGGTGATGTTCAGCGAGTCACCGCTGTACCACCCACCGGCGCAATAGATCCGGGTTCCGATATCAACGGAGTCGACGATCTTCTGGATCAGCCCTGCAGCACCGACGCATTCGAAGACGACCATCGGACCCCACATTCCACGTTCGACGCGCACCTGGCGCCACACGTCGAACGGCGATTGTTCGGCAGGGTCGACGGCGATGTGCGCCCCGAAGCTTGTGCACGCGAGTTCGCGGCGCTCGGAGTTGTAGTCCGAGACGATGATCGGCTCGATACCGCGGCCGGCTAAAGCGGCGACGGCCGACAACCCGATCGCGCCGGCGCCGATGACGACCGGTATCTCGCCGGCTTCCATCCGCGCGGAGCGGACGTAGAATTCACCGACCGCGAACGCGTCGGTCAGGGCCGCGGCATCGCTAGATACGTCGCCGTCGACGGGTTTGGCCAGTGTCTCTGCGACCACCACCAATTCACCGAAGCTGCCTTGCGCCTCAGGGTGCTGGCCGATGATCCGCACGCCGTCCGCGCCGCCGTTGACTGCCCGAATGGGAATGGAGGTGACGCGGGTGCCGACCGGAAATTGTTCGGTGCAGTCCGGCCCGTACCCGATGACCTCGCCGACGAATTCGTGGCCGAGCACGATGTCGCGATCGGCGTCATAGAGCGACCGGCCGGTCGGATCGTTGATCCCCATCTCCGGGTGATCCATGAAATGCACGTCCGACGCGCAGATCGCGGTGCTCAACGTTCGCAGCAACACCTCCCCGGGTCCGGGTACCGGGTCGGCGACCTCTCGGACGTCGAGCCGACCGTCACGCAACACCACCGCACGCATCAACGCACTCCTTTGCGCTTGGTTGTTCTCGACTATTCGAGATAGAATCTCGGTAATCTGAAGCCAGACTACGAAGCGCCGCGAAAGGAAGTCAAGCCATTCCGTCGTCGCCACCGACCACGCGCGTGCTCGATGTGATCGAACTGCTCGCCGCCGCCACCGAAGACCGGCTCCGGTTCTCCGATGTGGTGCGCGAACTCGGGCTGACCCAAGCGACCGCGCACGCGATCCTGACCACATTGTCGGATCGCGGCTGGGTCAATCGCGATCCGATCGACAAGACGTTTTCATTGGGGCCGGCGCTGGCCGTGGTGGCGACGCGGGTCGAAACCGCCCGGCCACTGGCACACAGCGCGCGAACGGCCGCGCTGAACCTTGCCGGGGAATTCGGTTATGCCACATCGGTTGTCGAGCGAGTCGGCGATTCGCTGGTAATCACTGCGTTTGAGGACGCCGGTCGGCGGTCCAGCGGCGCACCCGGCGAGCGGATCCGTTACGCCCCGCCCTTCGGAGTCGCATTCGCCGCCTGGGATACCCCTGAGGAGCAGCGGGCCTGGATCGAGCGCAGCGCGGCCACCAACGATGTGCTCACGCGTCGCCTTGAAGAGGTGCTGGCCCGTACCCGTCAGCGCGGGTTCGATGTGGACTGCACGACGCCGGCATTGACCCAGGCTGCCCACGTGATGGGAACGCTGCCGAGTGACGTACTGCCCGACCACGTCCGCGAGATCACCGATCAGCTACTGATGGAATTCACCACGATCGGCTTCCTGCCCGATGACGACAGCGCGCGTCAGGACCAGCCGGTGGCGACGATCGCCGCGCCGGTCTTCGATCCCCGCGGCCGCGTCGCGATGATTGTGGCCGTCCATCCGCTGGTGGCACTGGCACGTAAACGGATCGATGCCATCGGACGGCGCGTCGCGCGCGTCACCGCCGCGATCAGCGACCGCTGATCTACCAGCGGTTCCGTCCGGCAAGTTGATAGATCGGCTAAATACTTGTTATGCTAACTAAGTACGTCCCGACTATCTAAGGAGCACGCATGCCGCGCACCGATAACGACACCTGGGACCTCGCGACCAGCGTTGGAGCAACAGCCACGATGGTTGCCGCGGCCCGAGCCGTCGCCACCAAGGCCGACAACCCCCTGATCAACGACCAATTCGCCGAGCCACTTGTGCGAGCCGTCGGCATCGACTTCCTGACTCGCTTGGCCACCGGAGACCTGAACGCCGCCGACGTCGACGACGACGATTCCACCTGGAAGCTCCAGCAGATGCCAGACGCGATGGCGGCCCGCACCCGCTTCTTCGACGCGTTTTTCGCCGAGGCGACCAAGGCCGGCATCCGCCAGGCGGTCATTTTGGCCTCGGGTCTGGACGCCCGCGCCTATCGACTGGAATGGCCGACCGGCATGACCGTCTTCGAGGTCGACCAGCCAGAGGTGATCGCGTTCAAGACCGAGACCCTGGCCGAGTTGGGCGCAGCCCCGACCACCGATCGCCGCACGGTCGCTGTCGACCTGCGCAACGACTGGCCTGCCGCGCTGACCGAGGCCGGCTTCGACCGCAGCCAGCCCACCGCCTGGATCGCCGAGGGATTGCTCGGCTACCTTCCGCCGGACGCGCAGGACCGGTTGCTGGACAACATCGCTGCGCTCAGCGCCGACGGCAGCCGGCTGGCCACCGAAGCCATCCCGGACATGCCCGAGGTCGATCAGGAGAAGGCACGCGATTTGATGCGCAAAGCCACCGAAAACTGGCGTGCCCACGGCTTCGACCTGGACTTCGAGGAGCTCGGTTATCAAGGAGACCGCAACGACGTGGCCGAATACCTGAACGGGTTGGGCTGGCGCTCGGTCGGCCAACCGATGAGCCAGCTGCTAGCCGAGCACGGCCTTCCGCCGTTCCCGCAGAGCAGCGACTCGGTGTCGATGGCCGACACGATCTACTACACCTCGACCAAATGACTCAGGCACCGCCGCGTCGCGGTTTCAATGACATCGTCACACGGTTCTGGGGTGTGGCGGCCCCGGCCTACAACCTGCCGTTCCTGCAGCAGTGGGTCTACCGCCCGGCGCACGACGAGGTGGTCGCGCAATTGCGCGACCACCAGTCGGCGCGGATAGTCGACGTCGCTTGCGGCACAGGCATTCTGGCTGACCGGATCGAACGCGACCTGCACCCCGCCGCGGTCTACGGCGTGGACATGTCCGAGGGCATGCTCAACCAAGCCCGCTCCCGATCGAGCGTGGTGCAGTGGCAGCGGGGCCCGGCCGAGCAGTTGCCCTTCGACGACGGGGCATTGGACGCGGTCGTGACGACCTCGGCATTCCATTTCTTCGACCAGCCGGCGGCATTGCGCGAGTTCCATCGCGTACTGTCCCCGGGCGGGCTGGTGGCCGTGTCGACGATGAGTGCACGGCAGCCACTCCTACCGGCGGCCAGCAGGTTGAAACCCTCGCACAGCCCGACGACCGCCGAGATGCGGCGACTCTTCGAAGGCGCGGGGTTCACCATCGTCGAGCAGCATCGGGTGCGGCGGCCGCTATGGACGCGACCCATCTCCGACCTGTTCACGGTCGGCGTCAAAAGCTAACGGCGTCAAGGACGTTCGGCCGCGGGCTCGTCCCAGCGGTCGAAGTTCACCACTTCGCCCAGCGGCCGACGACGCACCGGTCCGTGCCGTCCCTTTGGCCAGCCGACCACGATGTGCCCGGCCAGCATCCAGTCGTCGGGCACGCCGACGGCGTCCCGCAGTAACTGCTCGCCGCCGTAGGCTCCCCAACTGGTCAGGCACGCGCCCAGGCCTTGAGCGCGGGCGGCCAGCAGGAAGTTTTGCATTGCCGGAAAGATCGACCCGCCCAGCAGAAGTTCCGACGCCGTTGGAAAATGCTTCTGCGCGAACAGAACCGACGTGAATTCACCGGCCCGATCGTGCAACTCGTACGTGGCGCGGTTGGTGCGGGCACGCCGGCTGTCGTCATCGTCGGACGGTCGGCTCATCCCGTAGACGGGCTCGATCACCTCCAACGCGCGGGCCGCCGCCTTGGCCACCACGGCCCGCTGTTCGGGCGACCGCAGCACCACGAAGCGCCATGCCTGCGCGTTGGCCCCCGATGGCGCCCACATCGCCGCCTGCAGACATCGTTCCAGCGTGGCGTCGTCAACCGGCTCGTCGGTGAACCGCCGGATCGTCCGCGCGGTCGACATCGCCTCCCAGACGTCACTGGTTGCTCCCGGCATGCCGGCTCCCTTCTGCTGTTGTCTGCCCCCGCTCGTGAGTAGACCTACGAATCGA
>Ga0302325_10013428_pt1 | contig 17467 bp, 18 predicted proteins | sample Palsa_T0_2_FD_201948 | JGI IMG/M metagenome (GOLD analysis project Ga0302325, IMG submission 201948) | Peat permafrost microbial communities from Stordalen Mire near Abisko, Sweden - Palsa_T0_2 | ecosystem: Environmental > Terrestrial > Soil > Palsa > Peat permafrost | place: Sweden: Abisko... | reverse complement strand
TAAGAACGGCACATTCCGCCGGCGATTCCATGCCCCAAATGTGGTATGGAGATCAGGGCCTGGTATTAGCGCGGAGAAGATCCTCGACGTCTTCGACCTTATCCAGGAGCAGGCTGAGGCGATGGGATAGCGACTGGATCTCGGATTCGGCGCGGCGGTTCACGTCGAAGTCGAGCTCGCTGCGGAGGCGATCTTTTATGTCCTGACGGTTCTGACTCATCATGATGACCGGCGCCTGGATGGCAGCCAGCATGGACAGGAAGAGATTCAGGAGGATGAAGGGATACGGGTCCCAGGCGCGGTTGCGCAGCAGTATGTTGGCCGCTGAGTAGACGATGAGCACGACGGCGAAAAGGATGATGAAGGACCACGAGCCGCCGAACTGGGCGACGGAGTCGGCAAGGCGCTGGCCCCATGTGGATTGCTCTTCAATGAGCTCGTTGGGATTGCGATTGGCACGGGCGCGGACCAGTTGCTGTGAGGCGTGGAACTGACGGGCCTGCATGGTGAGCATATCGAGTCCGGCAGCGGGGCGACGGGCAATGAGGGTAGCAATGTCATCGCGGCCGATTTCAAGACAGGTCACTTCATCGTCGGCAATCGCGGAGGTTTGGTGCGGGGTCTCGGAAATCAGAGAGGCAAAGCCGAAAAAGTCCCCGTGGTCCGGCTGATCGACCAGAACTTCCTGCTGATCCTCGTCGGTGGTGACCACGCGCACGTGGCCGGTCATGACGATATAGGCGTGGCCACCGGGATCGCCGGCTTTGAAGATGCGCTGACGTGGAGCGAAGTGACGAATTTCGACCTGAGCGGCGAGGACAGCGGCCTCATCGTCATCGAGGAGCTCGAAAAGTGGGACGTGGCGTAGTTCTTCAGGATTGCAGGGCATGGCGGATTCTCACTGTTCTCGGAATAGGGCCCGGGTGGTGCGGCGAAGATAGCAGAGAAGGGCAAATCTCTGGTAATCGCGATGTTTTGGTAATTTTGAATTTGCTTAACGCATTGGGTGAGGTGGCTCTGTCAGTTTCGCTCGCGGGTCTCCAAAACGAGGGTTTGATCGATGTCATCATTCCGATGATCGGGAGTCGCCACGCCGATCTGATCCCGGAAATTGATGCTTACGAGGATCCACTCGCTATGGCAGCGGCTTTGAACGCCGTTGTCAAAAAGCTCTACCGCGAATCGAGAGACATTACGAACATGATCGCGGCAGGCGATTTGGGCGTGGCTTATTGCCTGAGGAAAGCGGCCCTCGAATCCGACAGCAACAAGATCATAGAACTCAAGAAGCTCGGTCAGATCATCGCGTTCAACACAGCCGTCAATTGCTGGCCGGGGTGGGCGGACTCGGGCGCAGTCATCGAGGAAGCACACATACGCGCCGCAATCGAGCTGGCCGTCAGGTCCCGGGATTTGGTGCAGGAACTGGCTCTCCCGGCTCGCGCCCAGGGGGGCGCTCATTGGCTGGTCGGAGCCCTTGAGCTGGCGGCCGGGCGATTTGACGTGGCCCGGGGTGCGTTCGAACAGGCTGAGCAGGCGTTTCTCATCGACGATGCGATCTTCGCCTACACGCTGATGGCACGCGGCTACGTCGCGCTCGCGCGCAAAGCCGATCCTCGATCTCGCCTGGAAGGCGCGGATATGCTGCGTTCAGCGTTGGAAAGCCTGCGAGCGGAGGGCTCGAAGGATGCTGCCTTCTTCGCGGATCAGCTTGCCACGGCCGACCGCGTTTTGATTGGAAATTGAACTCAGCCACACGGCAGACCCTCGCGGCAGCGCGAGTCTGGACAGTGACCGTGGTGCGGGCTGGCCTCTCAGTCCCGGGACGGGGAACGGTCAGGTCAATTAACCTGACCGTAGGGGCATTTCAAGATGGCAACGATCAGGCAGGAAGACTTCATTCAGAGTGTGGCGGACGCGCTGCAGTACATCAGCTACTACCATCCGGTGGACTACATCACGAGTTTGGCGCGGGCGTACGAACGCGAGGAGTCGGCGGCGGCGAAGGATGCGATCGCGCAGATCCTGATTAATTCGCGCATGTGCGCGGAGGGGCATCGGCCTATTTGCCAGGACACGGGGATCGTAACGGTGTTTCTGAAGATTGGCATGGATGTGCGTTGGGACGCGACTGGGGATGCGATGATGACCGTTCAGGAGATGGCGGATGCCGGAGTGCGGCAGGCGTATCTGAATCCTGATAACAAGCTGCGGGCGTCGATTTTGGCGGACCCGGCTGGAGCCAGGAAGAACACGAAGGACAATACGCCGGCGGTGGTGAGCGTCGAGATGGTGCGCGGCGGTGAGGTTGAAGTGACGGTCGCAGCGAAGGGCGGCGGCAGCGAGGCGAAGTCGAAGTTCATGATGCTGAATCCTTCGGACTCGGTGGTGGAGTGGGTGCTAAAGACAGTGCCGACCATGGGTGCAGGTTGGTGTCCGCCGGGAATACTGGGGATTGGGATTGGCGGAACGGCGGAGAAAGCGATGCTGCTGGCGAAGGAATCGCTGATGGACCCGATCGATATGCGGGAACTGCTGGATCGCGGGCCGAAGAATGGTCTCGAAGAAATGCGGATTGAGATTTACGAGAAGGTGAACCGGCTGGGGATTGGGGCGCAGGGGTTGGGCGGGCTGACCACGGTTCTCGATGTGAAGATCCGGGATTATCCGACTCACGCGGCGAATTTGCCGGTGGCGATGATTCCGAACTGCGCGGCGACGCGGCATGCGCATTTTGTGCTGGATGGTTCGGGGGCCGTCGCTTTGCAGCCGCCTTCGTTGAAGGACTGGCCGTCGCTGACGTATGACGTGAGTGCGGCGCGGCGCGTGAACCTGGACACGGTAACGCCAGCGGAAGTGGCGACTTGGAAGCCGGGCGAAGTGGTCCTCCTGCGCGGGAAATTGCTGACCGGGCGCGATGCGGCGCACAAGCGCATGACGGAGATGCTGAACCGCGGGGAGAAGCTGCCGGTCGATTTCACGAATCGGTTTATCTATTATGTTGGGCCGGTGGATCCGGTGCGGGAAGAAGTGATGGGCCCCGCGGGTCCGACGACGGCGACGCGCATGGATAAATTTACGCGCCAGATGCTGGAGCAGACCGGCTTGCTGGGAATGATTGGGAAGGCGGAGCGCGGGCCAGCGGCGGTGGAGGCGATCCGCGACAATCATGCGGTATACCTGATGGCGGTGGGCGGCGCGGCGTATCTGGTGTCAAAGGCAATTCGCGCGGCGCGGGTGGTCGCGTTTGAGGATCTGGGCATGGAGGCGATCTACGAGTTTGAGGTCGAGGACATGCCGGTGACGGTGGCTGTGGATGCGCAGGGGACGTCGGTGCACGAGACTGGGCCAAGGGAGTGGAAGGCGAGGATTCAGTCGGAGTTTGCCGGGGTTCCTATTTTGGCGTGAGGACGGTGCGTTTGTACTCTCCCGTTAAGTTGGTTAACCAGAGACTACCGTATTTCTGCGGGTAGAATGGGACGCGTGCTCAACCTCACCAGAGTTAGTACGCTTCTGTTGATCGCTATGCTGCCATCGTGCTTTGCGTCCACTGACCGGCCAGATTCCGCTGTCGCGAGAGCAAACAAGGTCTCCTCATTAACCGGTCCAGGTGCTCAGCCCTTCCATCTGAAATTCGCTATCTCGGAACCAGCGAACGCGAACTCTCCGTATAGCGCCACAGTTGAGGAGTACTGGAAAGCGGCCAACGAATGGACGCGGTCAGTCGATTCTCCCGGATTTCGGCAACATGTGATTGTTAAAAACGGAAAATCTACCGAAGAGGACGACGGAAGCTATTTTCCGCTCTGGTTGCGTAACTTCATCATGGCAGCGGTGGATCCATTGCAGGATGCATCATTTTGGGAAAAGGTGAGTGCTCGGATCGTGATCGAGGGCTCTGCCAAAGGACGTCATACGAGCAGTTGTGCACGTGCTCAGTTCAAGGTTGGAACGGCGGAGATCAACAACGATGCGTTCGCCGTGATCTGTTTTAACTCAGATGGCAGCCTTTCCTCGGTTGTTCGACCGGGCTACGACATGGAATTTCACGACCCCCAGCCATTTGGCAAAAAACAGATTGCCTATCGATATGTAGACGATCCGGAGCCGGGAACAGAGTTAGTTGGTCAAATCTCAATCCTCGAGAAGGTGGACCGGTCGAGTCCGATTCCTAGCCTGCCTCACTTGAACCAGGAGACTCCGAACCCAATTGAGTCCGTTCCCATCAGCCAGGACATGTTTGAGAGGCTGTTGCAATCGCCGCTTAACATAACCTGGCCGGCTGTTCATAGCGGGAATACGAGAGGAAAGCTCAGCATGTACGTCTCGGCCGATCGCAACGGCCAGATTCGCGAGGCCTACCCTCTCAACTCAGATAATGCTGGCCTGCAAGATGCTGCACGGGACCAACTCCTAAAAGCACAGCTCAAATCGGCCGTCGTCGGAGGGCAGCCGGTTCAGACGGAAGCAGCGTTGACTTTCGAATTCTCTACCTCTCTTGAAAACAATTCCGTAGCCTTGAATTCAACCCCCGAGTCGGCCCCTGAGGCTAGCGATCCCACGAAACCGATCACCGTATCGCCCATGATCGCGAATTCGCTTCGGTTGAAGATGTTCGCCCCCGTGTATCCGCAAGACCTGAAGATGAAACGTGTTGGGGGAAAGGTCGAACTGACCGCGATCATAGGTAAGCAAGGTCAGGTAATCAGCGTCTCTCCTCTGAATTCTCCGAACGAGGAGTTGACCCGAGCAGCGATCGCGTCGGTGCAGAAGTGGGTCTACAAGCCCTATCTTCTAAACGGCGTTCCAGTCGAAATTCGGACCGTCATTACCGTCGTTTTCGAAGCACCCTGAGTGGAATCGAGTGGCGGCTCGTCGCCGAAAGTTCCCGTGCTTAGCTGAAGTCTCCTCGCCCAAGATGACAAATCCTTTTCCGGCGTGGATCATCTGAGAACTGAGGCGTTGTCCATGGCGGATACTCGCAAAGAGAAAGATTCGCTGGGATTTGTTGAGGTTCCGGCAGGGGCGTATTACGGCGCGCAGACGGCGCGGGCGGTGGAGAACTATCCCATTTCCGGGATGCGAGCGCATCCTCTACTGATTCACGCGATGGGGATGGTGAAGCGGGCGGCCGCGGAAGCGAATTGGGAGCTGGAGCTAATCGAACCGAAACAGGCCGATGCGATCGTCCAGGCAGCGCAGGAAGTGATTGACGGAAAGTGGGACGGGGAGTTTGTCGTCGATGTGTTTCAGGCGGGCGCGGGTGTGAGCTTCCACATGAACGCCAACGAAGTGATTGCGAATCGCGCGAATGAGATTTTGGGCGGGGCGCTGGGCGAGTATAAATTTGTTCACCCCAACGACCACGTGAATTACGGGCAGTCGACGAACGATGTGTTTCCAACGGCGATGCGACTGGCGACGTTGCTGGATCTGGAGACGCTGTATCCGGAGATCGATGCCCTGGCCGATGCGTTTGCGCGCAAGGGCGCGGAGTTCGATGGCATCGTGAAGGCGGGCCGCACGCATATGCAGGATGCTGTGCCGATTCGGCTGGGCCAGGAATTTGCGGCGTACGGAGTTGCGATCCGCAAAGCTGGAGAATCTCTGCGGCAGGCAGGCGATGGACTGCGCGAATTAGGCCTGGGTGGGAGCGCTGTCGGAACCGGGTTGAACACGCATCCTGAATATCGCATTAAGGCGGTTTCCAATCTTTCGAGAATCTCCGGCCAGTCACTCTCTCCTGCCGCCGATTTGCGGTGGGCGATGCAATCCAACGCTCCAATGGCGCAGGTGAGTGGCGCGTTGCGTGCGCTGGCCCTCGAGATGATTCGCATTTCGAATGATCTGCGGCTGCTCTCATCGGGGCCGAATACGGGGTTCAACGAAATTCATTTGCCGAGCCTGCAGCCTGGTTCGTCGATCATGCCGGGCAAGGTGAATCCCGTGATGCCGGAACTGGCGGCGATGGTGAGTTTCCAGGTAGTGGGCAACGATGCGGCCGTCGCGATGGCGGTCCAGGCGGGGCAGCTGGAGCTGAACGTGATGATGCCCACGATGGCGTACAACGTTCTGCAGAGCACGACGATTCTGGCGAATATGCTGCGCGTGTTCACGGCGCGATGCGTAGCAGGGATTGAGGCGAATGCGGAACGCTGTCAATATTACGCGGAGAGTACGATTGCGCTGGCGACGGCGCTGAATCCGAAGATTGGGTATGCGAAGGCCGCTGAGCTGGTGAAGGAGTCGGGAGCGACCGGGGTTTCGATCGTCGAGCTGGCACGAAAGAAAAACCTGTTGAGTGAGGCAGAGTTGAAAGAGATTCTGGATCCGAAGAAAATGACGGAGCCACGCGCGGAGAAAGGAAACTGATGACGACACATTCGCTTTCCGATGAGCCGGAGTGCTGGCCGAGTTTGCCCCTGGAGGAGTGGAAGGACACGTACGCGACGCTGCACATGTGGACGCAGGTGGTAGGAAAGGTGCGGCTGGCGCTGACTCCGCTGGTGAATCACTGGTGGAATGTGCCGCTGTACGTGACGGCGCGTGGGCTGACAACGTCACGGATTCCGTATGGGGCGCGGGCCTTTGAGTTGCGGTTCGATTTTGTGGCGCATCAGCTGGTGCTCGAAACCAGCGAAGGAACGGTGAAGACGCTCAAACTCCAACCCATGTCCGTGGCGGATTTTTACTGCGGGTGTATGGATTTGCTGCACGGCGAAGGGATTGCAGTGAAGATTTGGCGGATGCCGTCGGAGGTGCCGAATCCGGTTGCGTTCGATGAGGACACGGCGCATGCGTCGTACGACGCGGAGAAGGTCGAGCGGTTCTGGCGGATTTTGCTGAGCGTCGATGCGGTGTTCCAGGAATTCCGCGCAGAGTTTATTGGGAAGTCGAGCCCGGTACATTTCTTCTGGGGCAGTTTCGATCTGGCGGTGACGCGGTTTTCAGGCCGGCGCGCGCCAGACAAGCCTGGGGCGGATGCGATCACGCGCGAGGCGTATTCGCATGAGGTGAGCAGCGTGGGTTGGTGGCCGGGCGGCGGTCCTGTGGCGGGGCCGGCATTCTATTCGTATGCTGCTCCGGCGCCGGAGGGGTTCAGCGCGGCGGGTGTGCGGCCCGCCGCCGCGCACTGGGATACGGGACTGGGTGAATTTTTGCTGTTGTATGACGATGTAAGAACGAGCGCCTCACCGAGCCGGGCGGTCCTGGAGTTTTGCAGGAGCACTTACGAGGCGGCGGCGCGGTTTGGCCAGTGGGATCGCGGAGCGCTGGAGCGTTTGGCGGTCGCTCTTTAAGGGGCTGGGTTCACACCGGCTGGAGATCAGGAGGAGTTGGCGATGGCAGGATGTTCACATCTGGATACGATTAAACTGACAACCACGACGACGCATGTGTGCGAAGAGTGCGTGAAGATGGGGGACCACTGGGTGCATTTGCGCCTGTGTCTCGAGTGCGGGAACGTCGGTTGCTGCGACTCGTCGAAGAACAAACATGCGACGAAGCATTTTCACAAGACGAAGCATCCGCTGATGCGCTCGATTGAGCCGAGCGAAAGCTGGGTGTGGTGCTTCGTGGACGATATGTCGCCGGGTGAGATTCTCCGAGGCCAGTTTGTGGCGGAGTGACGAAGGCGTGAATATGACATGTGGTGCGAAAGGGGGGACTCGAACCCCCACGGGTTGCCCCGCCAGATCCTAAGTCTGGTGCGTCTGCCAATTTCGCCACTTTCGCACGTGTGCTGCTGGTAAGGAGACGCCAGGATTATTGTAGCGTGCGGTCCGGCGCGCTTCTGCAGGCGGGGCGCGGGGCTGCGATAACCACGATGATCACCTTTCACGCGATGCGGTAGTCTGGTGGGGACTATGAATCCATCGCATCCACAACCGAAAATTCAGCTCGACCGGTCCGAGGATTATCGGGAGATTTATTCCAACAGCGTGCAGGTGCGCGTGAGCGTGTGGGATTTTCTGCTGGTGTTTGGGCTGGTGCACCAGGAGACGCCAGAGCAGGTCAACGTGAACAACGCACTGGGCGTGTATCTGAGCCCGCAGCAGGCAAAGGCGCTGTGGAACATCCTGGGGCAGAACCTAGCGCAGTACGAACAGACGTTTGGCGCGCTGGCGCTGGAGCCGCAGATGCACTCCAAAGGGCCGGTGCACTAGACGCGGTGATGACAGCGGGTAAGGCCGCACGCGCGATTCCGCTTTGGGCCGTGTTTGCGGCGACATTTGCCGCCGTGGTGGCTGCGCATGCCACGTTGTTGCGCCTTCCTTATTACTGGGATGAGGCCGGCTATTACATTCCTGCCGCGTGGGACTTTTTCCGCACCGGGTCGCTGATTCCAACCTCAACCTTGTCGAACGCGCATCCTCCCCTGCCGTCGCTGTATCTGGCGGCGTGGTGGAAGCTCTTTCATTTTGCGCCGGTGGTGACGCGTACGGCGATGTGCGTGGTGGCGGCGCTGGCGCTCACCGCGGTGTGGCGGCTTTCGGTGATTGCAACCGGGAAGCAGGCGGTAGCGGCGGCTACGGTGCTGCTGACGGCGGTCTATCCCGTGTTCTTCGCGCAGAGTTCGCTGGCGCATGCGGATTTGTTTGCGGCGGCGGGGACGCTGTGGGCTCTCGCGTTTTTGCTGGAGAAGCGGATTGGCTGGGCCGCGGTTTGCTTCTCGCTGGCAGTGTTGTCGAAGGAGACGGCGATTGTCACGCCGCTGGCTTTGGCAGTTTGGGAAAGCTGGAGAAGGCGGCCGCGATGGGAACGGGGCGAGACTGTGGCCGCGCTGGTGGTGCCTTTAGTTCCGCTGGCGGGTTGGTATGCGTACCACTGGCGGAAGATGGGATTTGTGTTTGGGAATCCGGAATATCTGCGCTACAACGCGACGGCGACGCTGACGCCAGCGCGCGTGCTGCTGGCACTAGCGCATCGGACGATGCATGTGACGCTGCATATGAATCTGTTCGTGCCGGTGGTAGCCATGCTCGCATGTTTGCTGCTGCCTGCGGTACAAGAGAACAATTCGTCACAGTTACGGGCACGAATTCCGCCGGACTTGCAGGCGGTGTTCTACGTAACAATTGCGGCGAATGTGGCCTTCTTCTCGGTGCTGGGCGGCGCGTTGTTGACACGGTATCTGCTGCCGCTGTATCCGCTGGTGCTGCTGCTATGCGTGAATACCTTTCGGCGGCGGCTGAAGGAGTGGACGGGGCTGGTGGCGCTGAGCGCAGCAGCGTTTTTGGCGGGACTGTTTATCAATCCGCCGTACAGGTTCGCCCCCGAGGACAACCTGGAATATGCGACAGTGATCCGGCTGCATCAGGCGGCCGTCAGAGAGATTGTGTCGCAGATGCCGGGGGCGACGGTATTGACGGCGTGGCCGGCGACCGATGAGCTAACGAAACCGGAGCTGGGATATCTCACGAAGCCGGTTCCGGTGGTTGCGATTGGGAATTTCTCTGCCGCGGAGATTGCGAAGGCGCGGGCGATGCCGGATGGCTATTCGGCGGCGCTGGTTTTCTCTACGAAGTACGATCCGCCGCGGCTGCTCTTTAATTTAGGGCAGCGGAATGAGGGGTTCGACAAGAAGTATTTCGATTTTCATCGGGATCTGCCGCCGGGTTTGATTGCTCGTTTGCTGGGCGGACAAGTGGTGTGGGGCGAGGAGCGGAAGGGACAGTGGGCGGCAGTGCTGAGGTTTGGAACGGGACCAAGCGCGCGGGAGGCTTCTTACCGACCGCGAGCGATGAGCTCCGAGACTCCATCTGCTTCGCGGTAGAGGATGGTGTCAAGGACGGGAAAGGCCGTTTTCAGTTCATCTGGATCGAGAGCGAAGCGCAGCGAATGCCCCTCGCGGAATCGCTTGTGATCCGACGTGTAGGTTTTGTAGAGGAGCGTGCCGCCGGGGGCAAGGGCCTGGGGCAAGGCGGCGAAGTGGTCGCGGAGCAGGCACCAGAAGACAGTGATGAGGTCGAATGGGGCGGTCTCGAATTGCCTAGCGCCGCATGCCCAGGCAATGGTTTCGGCGGCAGACTCGCGGCGGATATTCAGAAGAACGCCGGATTCGGTGGCGCGTTTTGCAGCGATGGCGAGGCCTTCGTCAGAGATGTCGGCCAGGGTTGCGTTCCATCCGCGCTGGGCGAGCCAGAGGGCGTGGCGCCCGGCGCCTCCAGCGACGTCAAGAGCCCGGCCTGGAGTCAGGTCAACGCAGGCCTCGATGAGAAGCGGATCGGGTTCGACGGACTGCGCTTCGCCCGCGAGAAACTTGGCATTCCAGCGACCGCGCTCGTCGGATGTATCGAAGGTCATCTTCTTGATGTGACGCCGGTGTGGTACTGACAGACGTGCTGCTTCGTCCGTTATACTCGGGGGATGGCGGGGCAGAAAACCTTTTATCTGGAGACCTTTGGCTGCCAGATGAACGTGCATGACTCGGAAAAAGTCATTGGCACGCTGGAGCAGCAGGGCTACGCCCGGGTGGAAACGGAAGAGGCGGCGGACCTGATCCTCTACAACACCTGCTCAATTCGCGACAAAGCGGAGCAAAAGGTTTTCAATCGCCTGAACGATTACAAGGCTCTTTATAAGAAGGGTAAGCGATTCGGAGTTCTTGGGTGCGTGGCGCAGCAGGAAGGCGAACGCATCTTCGAGCGCGCCCCGTATGTGTCGCTGGTCTCGGGGTCCGCTTCGTACCGCAAGCTGCCGGAGATGCTGATCCAGATTGAACAAGGCGCGACGCGCGTAACGGGGCTCGACGATCGGCAGACTGAAGAAACGTTTGAAACAGAGTTCACCGCGCGGTCGAATCCACATCGCGGGTACATCACCATCATTGAAGGCTGCGACAAGTTTTGCGCGTACTGCGTGGTCCCGTACACGCGGGGCAAGGAGCGGAGCCGTAAGTCGGAGTCCGTTCTGGCCGAAGCGCGCAAGATGGCGGACAGCGGGTTCACAGAGATTCAACTGCTGGGGCAGAACGTGAATTCGTACAAAGACTCCGAGGGGAAGCGCAGTTTTGCAGAGCTATTGACCTCGGTTGGCGAGATTCCGGGGATTCGGAGAGTGCGGTTTACGACTTCGCATCCAAGAGACTTTACGAAGGATATTGTGGACGCGATTGACGCTCTGCCGACGCTGTGCGACCACGTACATCTGCCGGTGCAGAGCGGGTCATCGAAGGTATTGCGCTTAATGGCGCGTGAGTACACGCGCGAACAATACCTGGAGCGCATCGGATGGATTAAGGGTGCGAAGCGGGCGATCAGCATGACCACCGACGTGATTGCGGGATTTCCTGGCGAGACGACGGAGGATTTCGAAGAGTCGTTGACGCTGCTGAACGAGGTACAGTACGACGGAGTGTTTGCGTTCAAGTATTCGCCGCGGCCGAATACGCCGGCAATTTCGATGTCCGATTCGATTCCGGAAGAAGAGAAGTCGAAGCGGCTGCAGATTTTGATGGAGCATCAGCGGGAGATCCAGCGGGCGAACTACGAGAAGCACACGGGGCAGGTGCTGGAGACGATGGTCGAGGGAATGAATCCGGCGCGCGGGCAGGTGGTGGGACGCACATCGCAGAATAAGACGCTGAATTTCACTACAACGCATCCGATCGCGCCTGCGCCGGGGACATATGTGCCGGTGCTTGTTACAAAAACGTTCCCGAACAGTCTGGTTGGGGAGATGGTGTAGTAACGGGGGACACGATGGAAGTGGAAATGAAAATTCGAGGCCTCATGGTCGATCCGTCGACGAATATGCCGGTCGTGATCCTGAAAGATCCAAAGAGCGAGGCGGTGCTGCCGATCTGGGTGGGGCTGTATGAGGCGAACGCCATCCAGCTGGAAGTGGAGAAGGCGACGACGGCGCGCCCGCTGACGCACGATCTGCTGAAAAATGTGGTGATGGGGCTGAACGCGCAGGTACAGCGAGTGGTGGTGTCGGAGCTGCGCGGCGACACGTTCTACGCAGTGATCTGGATGGAGCAAAACGGCGAGGTTGTGGCGATTGATGCGCGGCCTTCGGATGCGCTGGCGCTGGCGCTCCGGTCAGACTGCCCGATTTTTGTCGCCGAGGAAGTGTTGCATGCGGCGAAGGTGCTGCCCAATGCCGCGGAGACACAGCCCACGGAGCAGGACGTCCGGAAATGGCTGGAGAACCTGGGCGACGAGGATTTGGGAAAATACAAGATGTAGGTGGCCGTTAGGGAATCCAGCCAGCCAGACGGGCGACTTCTTCCGCCCATTCGTCCTCAGTAGGCAGATGGGGCAGTGAGGTTGAGTGATGGCGTCCCTCCAGGACCCCATCGATAGCTTCATTCAGCCGAGGCGTCATTTCTTCGCCGCCGCCGGTCAGCACCGTGGCCCAGGGTGTGTTCAGCAGGATATCGCTGACTCCCGATTCACGATGAAGCAGGACTGGAATGCCGCGCTGCAGGGATTCTATGGCCGGGATGCCATAACCTTGGCGGGCGGGCATCAGAAACAGGTGAGCCTGGCGATAGAGATTCTGGAGTTCTTCATCGCTCACAAATCCGCGAAAGAAAATGCGGCTGCTCAGTCCGAGGTCGGAGGCCTTCGACTTGAGAGCTTCGATTTGCGAGCCGGTGCCTGCGATGTCGAGACGCCAGTCTACGCGGCTGGAAAGCGCAAGCGCGGCACGCTCGAGTTCGGCGAGAGAGTCAAGCATCCAGTCGATGCGCTTGCTGCCCTCGACGCGGGAAACGCTGAGCATGCGAAGGACGCCATGCGTGGGCCGGATTTCAAACGGGGCGGAGGAGCGCAGTCCGCCCATTCGGACGATTTTTGCTTTCACACCGAAGACGCGCCAGCATTCATCCTGAAGGTATTCACTATTGACGATTGTGCTTCCGCCGAGGCTGGCGGCTCGGCGCAGGCCGTAGCCGATGATCCTGTTTGAAATCTTTCCTCTCATTGATGCGGAGAGGTTGCCGAGAAGGCTGGGGGTGTCGAGCATGAGCGAGGTGAAGCGGCGCACACCAGCCAGGGTCGCGTGCAAAGCAGGCTGGTATCCGGTGACGAGGGGAGGATAACAACCTGCCGGACGAGCCTGAAAATACCCCCGAACGGCCCTGATCTTACTTGCAGCCCCGGCTTTGGGCCGCAGCTCAACTGCTTCGAAGGGATGGTTGGCGTGCGCGCCTATGCCATAGGTGTCGCAATAAAGGACAAGCCGGTGGGCGAGACCATGAGTCTCAAGCCAATTGGCGAGCGCCAAGCAACTGCGCTCTCCGCCGCCCATACCGTGAAATTCATTTTGAAGCTCGATGCAGACCTGGGACTCGAGCGACTGCTCAGGGATCGGTTTCGGTAGTTTCGTCACGTTGCGCGCGAGGATCAATTCTGGTTTAGCAGCTTGCAGGTGCAATTCTCAAAGGGTGCGGACGGACCCGCGCTCCTGATTTTTGCGCTCAACGCGAGTTCCGGCAAGTCCTGATCTTAGCATGGGACTAGCGTGAGAAGTATCGACAGCATGCGCTGAGAAGGACGAGCGTTTCTTGATTTTCCCGAGGCCGACGTGTCTGATGAAATGAAGCAGAGTCCCGGAATGAGGAGTCGTTCAGTTTGATTTTTCCGAATGCCAGCCTCATCGCAAAACTGGGGCCGTCGCTTTCCACATTCAAGATGTTGTTGATGGCCGCGGGCACAAGTCGTCCGTATTTGCGCGGATTCTCTCTCACCCTGCTGCGACCGTTTATTCGGAACGGCCAGATCGCGCTCCATTATCGCTGCGAAGGCCGTCGATACAAGGTATGGGTCCGGGTTGCAGATTTCGAGAGTGACTGGCAAACCGTAAATGAAATGGCGGTACAGCGGATCTATCCGGTGGACGTTGGGTTTTCGCCCGATCTGATCATCGACGGCGGGGGGAATACCGGCCTGTTCACCTTGTATGCGGCGGCTGTTTATCCTTCGGCGCAAGTTGTCGCTTGTGAACCTGTGCCGCGTAATCTGGCGCAGATCGAGAAGCACCTGCGCATCAACCATGTCGCTGCGGAAGTGAAGCCGGTTTGCATTGGAGGAAGCGAACGAAAGATTCCGTTTTATGTTCGTGAGGCCAACCAGGGAAGCTTCGATCCCGGATTGCCATACAGTTCGCAGATCGATGTTGACGTGGTGACGCTGGCGTCCCTGGTGCGAGGATGGAATGCGAAGCGAATCCTGATCAAACTTGACATCGAGGGAATGGAGGTCGAAGCGCTGGAGAGTTTCGTCTGCGACGAAACACGTCCGGTGCTCGTTGTTGGAGAGGTGCACAACGCCGGGACCAGCGTGGCTCTTCTGGAACAAATATTCAGGCGGAGCGGTTGGACTGTGCGTTTTGGGGACGTAGGTGCAATGACCGGCAATTTTACGGCTTGGTCTCCGGCGGCTGCGCCCATGCTTGCCGACCAGCCTGTGGCGATGTTTTCCTGACATGGGAAGCCGGCTGCGCCGCTGGTCCGGAACTGCCTCGACCGCGTCATTTAAGCTGTCTATACTAGGCATCGGATGAGCGCATCTGGCAGGGACGAGCCTTTTCCGGAAGCGCGCATCGGCCCTGGTGGCAATTAGGCAACGAACCAAAACTGAATGAGCAGAAGCAGCAAAGCCGCCAAGGGTTTCGCCACCAGCATTGTCCAGTACGCCTCGCAGATTCTCCTGCAGGCGCTTCTCGCACCGATCGTACTCAGAGTCGCCGGGCGGGAAACGCTCGGCGCCTTCGCCGCGATTGTGCAGGTGCTGTCGCTCTTAGGACTGGTGGATATCGCAGGCTCCTGGTCCCTCGAGCGTTTTCTCGCCCAGGCGATGGGAAAGGATCCGTCGGGAGCGAGCTTCCGCGAAGTTTTTACCACCGCGCGGACGATTTTCCTGCTCACCAATACTCTGTTCGCGCTGTTGGTCGTTCTTCTGAGCCTTTTCATCGGGCGCATTTTCCATCTATCCCCCGAAGTCGCATGGCAGGCCCGCTGGGCTTTGCGAGCCATCGCGATTTGGGCGATCGTGCGGACGCCGCTGGCCGCATACGCCAATGCGCTGGTTGCGATGCAGGATCTTGCCGTCGTCAATATGATCGGCACTCTGATCGGCGTCTCTCGGGCAATCGCAGCGGTTGCCCTGGCGCTGGCCGGGGGCGGCCTGTTCGGTCTGATGCTGGCGGGAACGATTGCGGAAGCCGGCGGCCTGATTCTCTGCAGAGTCCGTTTCAAAAAACTCAGCCCGAATCTGATGCCGGGATGGGGCATGCCCGATCGGGCGCTGATGCGAGAGATGGTGGGGTTTGGCGGGCATGCGATGTTCATGAATGTGGGGAACATCCTCATAGCGCGATCCGGAAACATGCTGGCTGGTCTGACGAATGGTGCCGCGGTTGCCAGCACCTTCTATACCTCCCAGACCCCGGGGATGATGGGCTACGACATGATTCAGCGGTTTTCCGATAGCGCCACGCCGGGTATCAACGAGCTTTTTGGCCAGGGCGACATGGTTCGGGTGCGAACCACGATGATGCGCATGATGCGCATGATGCTGGCCCTCGCCCTGCCACTCGCGGTTGGCGTGCTCTTGTTCAATCGCGATCTCGTGGTCGCATGGGTGGGGGAAGCACAATATGCGGGAAGGCTGCTGACGATTTGTCTTGCGATCTATTGTGCGACATTTGCAGTGCAGCGCATCGCAATCATCCACTGCTTTGTTCTGGGCTGGATGAAGCTGCTGAGTGCGACGGCATTCCTGCAGGGAGCAGTCTACTTCGGGCTAGCGTTGTGGCTCGGCCGGCGACTGGGGCTGGGCGGGATCACATTGTCGCTGGTAGTGGTTATTATTCCCCAGAACATCATTCTGTGGATCAAGCTGGGTCGCCAATTCAATCTGAATCCTTTGGGGTTCATCAGCAAATATCTGCTCCAGAGCATTTTCCCGCTTGGATCCGCTGCGGGCCTGGCGTGGCTGGTGCACGGACACATCATCGTTCGTAGGCATCATTTTCAGGGTCTTCTTGCCGAGATGCTCACGTTTCTTGTGGTGTATTGCGTCGTTGCCTATTTTGTCCTCCTTGAACGGCTGGACCGTGAAGATGTCAACCGGTATCTCCGCGCCGCGCTGAACCGGGGGCGGTTTGTTCAGTCGCTGTTGAGGCGAGGAATGATGGTGGCATAGAGTTTCGTTTCACGGCTCGTTCCCCGATTAATCCCCGGGCTTCAGGAGGAATGTTGCTCCTTAGGTGAAGAATGCGAATTGTCGTACGACAGATGAGCGGTTTGGGAAATCAACTGTTTCAATATGCAGCCGGAGTCTACTTCGCCCTCCGTTATGGCGCCACCCTCACGATTGCCGCAGATCCGGATCCCACTGCCGCTTCTCTCGGATCACCCAGACCCTTCCAGCTTTCCACCTATCAATTGACTTCAGCGTCGCATGTGCGGCCAGCCAATAAGTTGGAGCAGGTTTTGCTCACCTTCAGTCCGGGCGCTCAGCGAGCCGCGGCCATTTTGAGAACGATCCTGGGCACGCCACTCTTTGTTGAGCCAGAGCCATACCGCTTCTATCCCGATCTTCCTTTTCGCGGCAGACCCCGGGTGTTCTACCTCCGTGCCTACTGGCAGGCGGCTGGCTACGCTGCTGGTGTCGAAGCGCAGCTACGCCGCGAATTCACCCTTAAAGATCCGCCAACCGGCAGGAATCTGGAGGTCCTGAACCAAATTGCGGCCAGTGCGTGTCCCGTATCTCTTCACATCAGGCGCGGAGATTACCTTCTTGGCAAGGACGATCTTTCGCTCTCGTTGCGGTACTACCATCAGGCTCTGGAGATCGTGCGCGGACTGCACGCCACGCCAGAACTGTTCGTATTCTCCGACGACCTGGAGTATGCGAGGCAAAACCTGCCTCGTGACTTGCCGCTCCATTTTGTCGATCACAACGATAATTTCACCGCGTACGAAGATCTCCGATTGATGTCGGCATGCCGTCACCACATCATTGCCAACAGTAGTTTCTCCTGGTGGGGCGCATGGCTAAATCCGCGGCCGGAGAAGCTGGTGATTGCCCCTCGCAACTGGGCCGGGAATACGCCGAGCTTCTATCCGGATTTATACCCCAGCGGCTGGAAGATCATCGACAATCCGCCTCGCGAGTGAGCAGCGTTCAGCATTTGGGGTGGGGTCATTTTGGTAATTCCCACCGAATGGGTGGTTACCAAAGTAGACTCTACCTCCGTTATCTTGCGTAATCACGGCACCCCTCGCTACAACTGAGACACTTACAACGCAGATCTGGGGAACGGGGCTGATGGCTCGCAGGCGACTGCATCCGCAGCCCCCTTTTTTTGTTTCTTATCAGAGAGATTCGCCGTGATGGCGCTTCAACCTAATTGGCCGAAGACGCATCGTATTGACGGGCGTTGGCAGACCTTAGGGTCGGCAATTGCCGGATAGCCCGGAGGGGCGAGACGACAAAGCGCCGGATGGACCAAA
>Ga0302325_10013427_pt1 | contig 17468 bp, 13 predicted proteins | sample Palsa_T0_2_FD_201948 | JGI IMG/M metagenome (GOLD analysis project Ga0302325, IMG submission 201948) | Peat permafrost microbial communities from Stordalen Mire near Abisko, Sweden - Palsa_T0_2 | ecosystem: Environmental > Terrestrial > Soil > Palsa > Peat permafrost | place: Sweden: Abisko... | reverse complement strand
TAGGACAGAACTACATAGGACGGTACAGAGAATATGGAATATTTAAAGGCCAATAAACAGACAGACAAACAAACTAAACTCCCACCCGATAAATTTTTTGTCGTTGATTTCGCACTTGTATTACTTCCTTCCGTTCTAGTACCCAAATCGCTCTCTCTAAAGCCCGTTCACTCTTCCCACCTCTGTTCACGAAATGGTCCACCAATCCGCGGTAATTGGCACTAAACCCGACTGGGACGCGTTTCTTGATATCTTCTTCGATAGCGCTGACTTCGTCGTTGAGATCTTTGCGGAAGTCGCTTGCACCATTATTGACTGCGTCCATTGTACTTGCACTAAATAGACGGACAGCTTCATTGACGTGGTCTTTAGTGACTGTGGTAGATAGGGTCATTTTAGCGAGGGATTCGGAGACGCGGATGATGGCTTCGAGTTGACGCACGGTGATGGGGATGCTGGATCGTTCGTTGGCGTCTTGTTCTACTTGATGGACTTGACGGCGGATATCGACGAAGTGAGATGAGAGCATTTCGGCAGATTCTTCGTTGAGACGCGGAGCACATCGGGACTTTGCGAACCGGATATATGAACGCATCTTGTCGATTGGGATTTCGCCTTCCGGCTGGCCCGTCACGGCTCTGTTGATATGGATATTGAGAACGTGTTGTGCGATAGTCTACATATTAGCCAGTTGTCAGATTGAGAGGACATACTCTATCGCGAGCCGCATCATGTGTATCCTTGACAATGAAAATCAAGTCGAAACGAGACAGGATAGTAGTTTGGAAATCGATATTGTCACCAGGACTCTTCATATCGTCGTATCTTCCGAAAATAGGATTGGCAGCAGCAAGGACACTGCTTCTTGAATTCAGAATAGTCGTGATCCCAGCCTTTGCAATACTGATGGTTTGCTGTTCCATGGCTTCATGGATAGCCACACGGTCTTCATCGCGCATCTTATCGAATTCGTCAATACACACGACGCCGCCGTCAGCGAGGACCATTGCGCCGCCCTCGAGGTAGAATTCACGAGTATTCGCGTCGCGTTGAACAGATGCTGTTAAACCTGCTGCCGAAGAGCCTTTGCCGGAGGTGTAAACTGCAATTGGAGCGACTTTCTCAACGAACTTGAGGAGCTGGGATTTCGCTGTACCGGGATCTCCAAGTAATAGGACATTGATATCGCCACGAAGTCTCATTCCATCAGGAAGAATCTTCTTTGATCCGCCGAATAGAAGACACGCAATGGCCTTCTTGATATCATTGTTGCCATAGATAGACGGTCCAATACTTCTTGAGAAAACCTCGTAGAAATCGGGACGTCTTGAGAGTTCGAGAAACTCTTCCTCTTCTTGAGCCGTGAATGTCGGAGCATTCTTCGAGTTTCCAGCGGCATCAATTGAAAGACCCACGACTCTGACATAAGGATTCCGCACCGCCACCGCACCATCTGATTTCGTGCCCTTCTTATTCTGGAAAATAGAATAGATACCCAGAATCGTGCATCGTGTCCCTGGCGTGACGCGGTTGGTAAGATATCGATCCGCACTGACCAGGATATGTCGAGGGAGTTCACCCACTGGAACCATGTCGGGAGCTTCTTGGAGTTTGAGAGTCTGTTGATCGATAAAAGTGCATTTCTCGTGGACAATGATGTATGGGTCCATGGGACATGGGTCACGGTCTTCTCCGGGAAGTTTAGAGCGATCGCATGTACGAGGGAGAGTAATGCCGGTTAAACCGTGGGAAACGGCGATTGTGCGGGTTGAGCGACAGCCCTTGCAGAGGAGCGAGAGATGGGTTGCTTTGGAGGATAATGTCGATGCACCGATCACGATACCGGGGATTCGAACGAATTTCGAGATTGTGTTGGCCTAAGTGTAAGGAAGGAATTAGAATGAGTATACGTTCAAGTCGCGGATGGAGGTTGCGTTCTCGTTGGAGTTTAGTGTTACTTGGCATTCGGGGATGGTGCGCCACTCTGGACTTTCTGGAGTAACCTCGCCGGGAACGAGGAGAATCTTCTTCAACGCGTACCGCTTTACTGCATTCTCAAACTACTCATTAGGACAATTTCTTCTGAGTATACCAGAGGGAGCATAGACGCAGGCTCATTCTTGAGCTTGTCCGCCAAATGTTCGTTCGCCATAATGAGATGCTCGACATTGACGTCAAGGAAATAGCGTTTCGCAACGATATTCGTCTGCAACTGATCACTAGATATTAGGAAATTCCACGGAGCGCCGTACCGATAGATGTAAGAGTTATCTAACCGGAACTCGAGGATGAAATCAAAGAATTGCTGTTCGAGCTTTGCAGGCGCATCAGGCGACTGGTCTTCTCCCTGCAACACGTGCGCATGGTACACACGACCCTCGTCCCAGCCAAGAGCAGACATGGCTATTCACACGCGGTAGACAGGAATAAAAGGAATATGGATCGAAGGGAAGGTGATTTGTTCAGGGACGCGCGCCGAGGTTGCTGAGCGAAGTGAGAAATCGAGCGAGTGTGCGTGGCAGACGCGTTTCGAGGGCGCGTCTCCTAATTAACACCCGATTCGGCTCGCTCATGTCAGCCGTTGCCAGGTCAACCACTCGGCGATGCGAAAACTGGATCACCGCACAAACTCAACTCCGAACACAGCGCAGCCATCCACAACCTCAAACCGTTTTCCTCATGGTACGCTTCCCGCTGTCAAGGAATCATAACTAATGGGAACTAGGCAGATAAACTACATCTACAGTCTCAACTTGAGCAGTTACAGTCCAGATACGTCGGCGTTGGCCATGCAGATATCATCAAGTACGACTGGGCCGCAAATATCCATCGAGATACCCTCGCTTCGAGTATCGGCCATCCACCCATGAGCGCCTATCTCGCTGTCGCAGAAGGCGAGAATATAAAGCGCATCCAATTCGAGTTACTGGAAAAGATGATCCGGCCGATAGGAGATCCGCCTGTGCGGGAGGAATAGTTTTGAAGTTTCTGTCTGGAGTTATATTGCATGGAAAGGGGACGGTAGATTAATGTACTATATATAATCCAAACGCTGGAGTCATTAAAGGAAAGTCTCGACTGTAGATTGCTTGGTATATTCATCAAATGTGCTTTCGTACATGTGTCTACCTGGATTTTATGCTTCTATGGATAAAATCCCAGCCACCGAAGTCCCAACGCTGCAAACTTGCTATACTCAAAATCGCTTATACTCAAACAAGCTCCCTCATCCTAGGGAGATATAAAAGATATCTTCTGACATTTGCCAGTGATTCGATTGGAGCTCTACTCTTCATGTCGTCCACGATCGATGCCGGACGCAGAAGCAACAGACATCCGTCTCCGACGACGTTGTTCTTCTTCCGGTTTCGTCCGCTTGGGAAGCATAATAGCTTTATCCAACGCATACGGAAGACCACGATGTCGTCCCCGTATCTAGCGTCAACGACCGTGAGTCATGGGAATTTGGTACCATGAGCGCGACCATGACTAGTTTACTAAGAGTGTGGAATTGCGAGGAGAAGGATGCATTGACCGTGGGGTATCCAATTGACAGGCCCACACACCCATATCCACTGACCACCTCAAACAGGATATTAAATATATTGAACCACTAAGCGGTCAGTCACTTTCGCACACGGGACAGACGTAGTTGTTGGTATCTTCGATTTGAGCGGATTCAATGATACAGATGATGAATAATCCAAGGAAAATATACCACAGATCGAATCCCAGTTGTCGACGCATATGGGTGGCTAAGAATTACTCCCGCAAAAGGGAAGGGGACGGACCTACGAAGGAGGCGTTTTCTTCGTCTTCGTGGGCGTAGATTCCGAGGGATTTCTCCTCGTAGACGTTGGTGCGGCGCATACTTATTGCAATGGGGAAAATGGAGATGTACATCATGACCAAGTAACTTACTAACACCGCTGGATGTAACAATTGTAGATTCGTGACTGAAAATCCTGCCGTTCTCGTACTCACAGCCTAATATCAGCACCCGTCCAAAAAACCTCTTTTCTCAAAAGAATCCCATAGTGGGTTAAGGACAAACTGAGAGTGAGCGGGGAGGGCGATGTGTACCTGAAAGAAACCGTCTAGGAAGCGATATCCGATGGGAATCTGAGCAACGTAGCTATCGCCCAGATCGAGTACAAGGAAAAAGAATACGTCGAGAACGTTGAGAATTACAAGGACTCCGAAAAGCCACCAGGTTGCCGAACTGGGAAACAAGAGCGTGAAACATCGACGGGGATGGTCAAGTAAGAAGGCTAAAGTTTCCTTTGTAGGCGAACCATTAGGAAACAATTGGAACATAATCCAGATGACAAGTCGAAGTAAACAAGGGAATCCGGTGTTCCTACACATGAGATTCATGAAAGTGCGTACGGTTACCCAGCAATGATGAGGAAGGACCCGAGCAAGAGAGGGAAAACAGCTCTTTGGAAGGAATTCATTGAGTCGTTCGTTAAAGTATATCCTATTTTGTTAGATCGAGATATTATGATACTTGTTACCAAGATCATTGAACATGGATGATCCAGTGAAAATAGCCCACCAGCTTCGACTGACGCCCGCATTATCAACAACCGGTCCAAAAGTCTGATCTCTCAAAATCCAGGCGCCAAGACCCATCCAACTAAAAAACAAAAGTCCAAAGAAGTAGACTACGATAAGCGTCCCATATATCCGACAGAATCCACCAACTAGAACTTTCAAGAGAAGTTTCACAGCACGGTATTCCACGCCTCCGAGTTCTTCTCGTTGTTCCTCTGTCAGACCCACGAACAGGGAGTTTCGTCCGATGGTAGGCTGGAACGTGAAATATGGAAGGGTCATGGATGATCTCCGGGAACTGGGACTGCCCTCACGGCGGCGGCGGCGGAAAGTGTTGCTTAGGATTCGTTCAAAAGTTGCTGCTCGGGTGAATCCGGCTGATGCGGCGCGCCGTAAACGAAGTTGGGCAGAGTCCCTTCGATGGGGAGTAGCGTCGTCGTCGATTGTGATTGTTCTTCGTGCTGGTTCTTCCTCTGTATCATCGACGGCAGACTCGTTTCTCAATACTACATTAGATTTACGAGGGGAGGGAGTACTGTCTGTGTTTGTAGGTTCGAAACGTTCTGCTTTTCGAGGCTGCGGGAGATTGCCGAATCGGATGTCTCGACCAGGACGTTCTCCGGCAGCAGTCGAGGGAATCTCGTCTTCCTCTTTCTTGACTTGGAGTTGATGAGGACCCAGCGGGACGGATCCACTATCATGAGATGAGGAAGAGCTTCTCCGTCTCAGGGACTCGCTCTGATCAGATTCGCCATTGGGCTCTGAGTCGGGATTTTGTTCTGCAGAATCCTTTGACAATCCTCCATTCCGTTCCGACTCCTCTCGTTCTAATTGGTGTTCTCCAGCTATCAGAGTTTCGAGAGGGAGGTCTCTGTTTGGAATTGATCTTGACGAGTTCATTGGCTTTCCACTGCTGAGAAGGACTCGTATCCGTCGACCACCTAGCATTAGCCACGAAATGGCGAACAGACTGTACCGACAGCTCGCTCCTCATCTCCGGTATCATTAATGTTGACCGACATTGACCGGGTTCGGACAAATTGTCTCGAGGCCTCGACTACCTGATCAGCTTAGAACAGGGCAAGATTTACCAATGTGTTTGAATCTTCTCGTGAACCAGTACAATCGGACGACGACGACAGCCGTGTTGATAGCGACGACGCTACAAGTACATGCAAAGAAGAATATACAGGACTACACCATGAGTACTCTGTAGAAGATTTTTGGGGGGATTGCTCACCTGTTGCCATGAATTGAGTAGATTGACATCAATGACATTCAGGCCCGCCTGCGTACACGCGCCGCTGGCAAAGAACAGAGCATCGACATACGCAATATCTCCTCCCGCGAAAATGAGCAGACTCCCAACCAAAACGGACGAGATAATATACACATCTACACAGCATAAGCCAACAGTCCAGCGAAGAAGTCGGGCATACAATGGGCGGTCAGAAAATTGTACTTCGGTCCGACCTTTTTCAGAGTTGCGACAAGACGGTCGAGGTCAAAGAAGCGCATTTCGGAGGATCCGAGGAGTCTGGCGGGGGATCACAGCAGGTTCATTTGTTCTGCAAATTGGGTCAGCAGGCGACGATGGCGACGAAGACGGCGAGGTGCGAGGAGCGAGGACTGCTGCGAGCACGTTGGAATGGGTGATGCCGTCGATTGGCCCGGCGACTGGTCTCCTGGCCTCTTGCCTGGTGTGGCGCTCCACTGCGGCCAGCGAGTTTATCCGAGCCAGTCCGAGCGAAGAAGATCCATCCTAGCAGAATCAAGTGCATGGGGCCGCACGCGGAGATATGCATCCCGCATCGCTGCATCTCCATTCTGTCGTCTTATCGAACCTTATTTCTGAAGAGATCTTATCACACGTAACACTGCACAGATAGCCGCTTCATGGGTACAGAATACTAACTTCACTACAGTTTCAAACGTCGATGCTCCTCTAATACATGACCAAAGAATGCGACCAGACCTGCAGCAACAAACAAATCCCTAATTAAGTAATACTAGTGGCACAAACAAAATACAAACATTTTCCAATTTCAACAGCAAAACTCCAGAACACCCCACCGATAACAACACCTCCACACCGAGCTAATTATACGTAACGCTTTTTAAATCCACGGCATCCACAGTAAATCCATCTGAGCCAGTCTCTCAGGGTCCACCGCCTGAGAAATATGGTCGATGATAGTCTGATTCGCCGGCAAATTGCCGCCGGGAACTCTGACAAGCGATTGCAGCCTTCGCATAACAAGTTCCACATTCGTAGTTACTTGGTTGCGTAGTTCTGCATCTTGTGGGGCCGGGATGTGTTGAGATGTATACCAGGTGATAAGCTCATCGCGAATGAATATAGAGAGATACTGATCCATTTCAAACTATTATTAATCTCCGAATGATGGATGAGAGTACCTCTGGTTCAGATAGACATCGCGCCACAGCCATGATTGCGCATGAAAAGAGACCTTCAAGACCAACTTCGCCGATGAAGGTCTGGATATTCGGTGTGTACCGGAACGGGACTGTATCCTTGTTGATGATAGTAGGCACCTTAGGCGTAAGAGAAGGCAACATTTCTGTATTCCAGATATTTCCCTTGGCTCGTGAGAAGAACAATTTCTGCGGATAGCGATTGTTAATTGCCAAAAGGTACGTCTGGAATGCAACCGTTGCATATTGGAACGTGAATTGTTTCCGGAACAGCCAAAGATCAGGGAACGTAGAGAACGTCCTCTTGAAGAAATCAAGAAGGAAGGTATCTGGAACAATTCTCTGTCGAATGGCCTGAATGATTTCCATCTTGACATTGCTGAGCCAATCCTTATTGTCCTTATCAGTTCTGATGGCCATGGCTTCCTCAACAGACTTAACATAGAAATCGATGGCTTGGTCCTTGTGTATGCCCGAGCGATTGCAGAAATCCTCATATACTTGATGAAGCGAGATATATGAGACATCATCCTCCACCATCCTTATATGAGGAGAAAGGGGGAATGCAGCGGGTAGACTGAAGAACAAATTGCGTCGTCTACTCTCCTTCTTCCGCGCCAGAACCCTGGAGTTAGCAGATTCGTTGACTCGGAGCATACTCATTGAACATGCGTAAGAGCTGTTGAATTCTTTCTTCCCGTCTGCAATGTCTTGCCGCTGGATACTGCACAGCGAAAGGATGTAAACTTCCGTCATGGCCACGGAACGTCAGACGCTTGTATGATATACCATGCCCACGGACGTTGTCCACCACCGGTAGAATCCGATCAATTTTGATAAAATCCGCATTACTATCCTTGTGTTGAAGATACTGTCCGGGAACCTCGACTTCGTCAAATTTCTGGAATTGGAAGTCGCTGAGCCAGGGACTGAATTGCTCCAGGTACATCTTCTGAGGCCGCTGGTCAAGCATCTCTTCGAAATGGTCTCGCCACTTTCGCAGGTTACGAACGTACGTTTTCAATGTCAACTCCTGGCCATCCTCCGGAAATACAAAATCTGCTTCAAAAGCGGGCTACATTCAGATCAAGACACAAATGCAAATACCTTTATCGACTTCGGTAATCGGCTGTCTGAAAAACGTTTTATGTTAACCTTCGCGGTTTGCGGCAAGGGTACGAGGCGGCCCATGTACTACGAATTAGCATGATCTAAGTTATATTCCTACAGATATCCCGTCATTAAGTAGAGCAACAATAAGCCTATAAGAGTCCTCATCCCAAGGGCATTTGAATCTCGTATTAATGGAATCAACTATGCCTTCCATGGATACAACAAGCAAAGGATACGCCGTCCGAAGTGTACGAAGAATTTCTTCCACATACTCCCATGGCTTGCGTGGAACCTGGGGCTGAGATGGTTGACTCGGGGCCGGGGATCCGGAAATTTGAGGTTGACCTTGGGCTAGACTTCAGAAAGATAAAAATGATGTTTACCAGCAGCATTATCGCCTTGTGCTTGTGGCTGTGGTTGTGAATCGGCAGGAGTCTGTCCTTCGGGCCTGGGAGTGCCTTGTGAAGGCGACCGCGCGGGAGCAGGGGAGCCAGATGTGCCGTTGGCGCTCGCCTGGGTAGCCTGAGATCCTTGTGGAGTAGCTTTTGCGGCCTCCCGTTTCTGAGCGTTATTAAGTTGAGCTCGGATCGTAAGGTAATCCTCTCTTGAGGTGCGAAGCTGAAAGTAGAGAGCCTAATGTGAGTACGCAAACAAGATTAAGGGCGAACCTGCGGATAGCTTTTTGCGATGCGGACAAGGATATCCCTAGCATTCCGAGCTTCTCGATGCGAAAGTGAAGTCAACAGCTGTGGGATGAATGTAATCCAATACCAAATAGGGATATCCCCCTTGAACCCGGTCCACGCCTTAGAGACCACGCCTTGGTCATCGTCCAGGCTCATCAGCCACAATACCCGCGCGAGAACCTTCCTGGCTTTGCCGTTCTTAAATAAGCTTGCTGCTTGAAGGTAGCAGCCGACAGCGTGACAAGCCAGCGTTAGATCCACGTTGCTTTCTTTAAACTTCCGGTCATTGTAATGTCCCCATTCAGCCCAGGCTTTCGCAAGTGAAAGATCAATCTGGACCGCAGTGGCGAATGCAGAGTTTGCTTCCTCATCCTGCTTCAATTTAGCCAAGAACATGCCCTTAAGTGTATAGAATTCGGCCTTCTGTTGTGTCACAAAATACATGAGGTTCGTATTGCTAATGACCTCAAGTCCTGTATTCAACTCGGAGTTATTGTAATAATAACACTTGGCTTGCTCGCGTAATTTGAGGAAAGCCTCTTGGATCTCAATATTAGGGAGCGTGTAGATTTTGGTGAGTTGATTGATGCAGACATCGGGTAGCTGATGTTTACGAGCGACGTGAGCAAACCTGTTAATAATCCATGCCGTCTCGTGATAACCTCGATAAGCAAATGCGGAGGCTTGGCTGTTTGTCCCAGTCGCGTTTCCAGGAAGCTCTCTGACTAGTGGGAGGTACGTGCGATTGATCTGGGCGAAAACCAATTGCCTCCAGGAGACAAGGTCACTCCATATATTGATATCCTCCCAAATATTTGGCAATCGTTCTCGCCAAGTCTGTAAGATGTTCTTAAGCTCGGCTGATTTCGCGTCAAGATTTTGGGCATTCGTAGTGAGGAGACTTGCAAATATGTCGCGAGCTTCATTAAGCTCGACATACTGCTGGAACATGCTGAATAGCGGCGTATGCGCTTGAGTAACGAGGGGCGGTAGACTGTGCCATTTCTTGAGTGCCAATTGAAGACCTTCGTCGCACAACTTTTGAAATTCGGAGCTCTGCTTCTGTAAAGCGATGAAAGATGCAAACACCATACGACGCGGGGTGGGAGATTCCATGAGACTGTTGACATGACTCTCTAGCATTTCCCTGTCGGAATTATGCCAATCAGACATTCTCCAGGCACATTCAAGCAGAAGGTCAGAATAATTCTCCTTATTTGCGATTTCGGACAATAATTCCCACTGCTGTAGTTTCTGCGCACATCGTACCCAGTGGTCCTCCCAAAGGTGATATTCCGATTCTGAGTATGGCAATGCTCCGGTGCGGGCCCTGACTTGCGCGTTCTCGTACATGGACATGGCCTTGTCCCATATACCGTTTTGTTCAAATGACAGTGCCGCGTTGGTTTCGAGAAGTACGCAACGTCTCCTCCACAACCCATAGAACATGTCTTCTTCACCAAGAGCGGCATACATTTCAGCTAACGCATCGAGATTGCTTTCTCGCACCGCTTCGCTGGGGTCGTTGTTGTGTAAAACTGTCTCCTCGAGAATATTGAGAGATACATACCAAGCGTTGAATGTCGCTCCAAGAGTCTTAATCACGTGAGCCGGCAATTTGAAGATTGGATTGCATCGGCCAACTCCCTCCATAAGTGTTATCACGACATTTGGCCGTTTCTCCATTTGGCGGGCGTGATATTCTTGGCACAAGAGAGAGATCATTCCCTTTTTAAGGTCAGCTCGATCTCGTTTACTTATGACGCGCCAAGCATTAGCGAACATGGAAACCCAAATCCTGTGACATTCGACATCGTCCAAGTACTGCAATTGGCGTAGAGGTTCCATTAGATCTCCAATCGTAACTTTCTTTGCATCCTCCACAATCCGTCGGCAGGTGGAAACCACCCCATCCAATTCATCCGTGACAACGATTTCCCATTCATCATCGATTTGCATCGCCTCAGCGCTCCTGCCATATGCTATATATTTCTTCATATCGGCAAAGTGACGGAAGATGAAGGATGATTTTGTCTGAGTGAGTTTTCGATCAGGGACGATTGCTCCCATGAGGACCGACAGGGCGACACTTATCCAGTAGTGCTGAGCAATGTGGTCCCAGTTTTGGATTGAAATGATATAATTTAGTCGGGAAAAGATATTCGAGGAAACGCTGTTGCTGAACAACGTGAGGAATTTATTTCGCAACTCGTAGTCTTCGCACCGGACGCCAAACATATACGCAGGTTCTAATCTCATCGTCAATTCAGTTCGTTGAATGTCGGGATTTTCATAGACTTGCAAAATCAAGCTCAGATAATCGTGAACGAGATTGTTATCGCCGCGCCCTTCGAAACTATTCATCTTGACAATGACCGCCGTCTTTTCCTTGGCGCTCGGGAACGAATCTTGGTAATTTAAAGTCCATTCTTTCGCAACCATCAACATTTTCCTGCAGAGTTCGGCACTGTTGGACCGCTCTATCATCTGGACCAGGCCGCTCAAAAACCACCGCCGATTTTCACCGAGCCTCGATATCCTAGACTTTAGGATCTCGAGGATCCGGAACATCAACGACAGAATCGTTTCAGGACTTAAGCTAGCCGGGGCCGCTGGTGTGTTCTCAGCAATTCCAATCGCTGCGGGGACGGACGGATTTGCTGCATGCGATTCAGCTAGCGGCGGGGCAATGTGATCTTTGACCAGTCTCTGAAACACCTTGATCAAATTTGAGCCTACCGTATCAAGGATGTCGGGTCGACTTGGCAGGAGTTCCTCGAGAATTGTAACAGATGTGTTCAAGTTGCTAAATGCACCGAGATTGTCTTGCGCAACTTGGATGAACGTCGATATTAGTGGGGCGGCATCACTTTCCTCATCCGTAGCTACTCCAGACACTGCCGCTAGAACTGTGCGGAGTAGGGGCTGGAGAGCATCCTGAATTGCGATAGACTCAGACCTTAGACTTTTGGCGAGAAGCTGGTTCAGTTGCGAAGACTGTTGGATGATGCGTTCAGGGGTCTGATCAGCCAGAATCGCCCCTAAAACCTCCAAAGATGGAACAAAAACAGCTGCGTTGGCATCGGTTGCTTCGCCCCCAGCTAGATTTCGTTCAAAAAAGGACAGTTTCACATTAACTTCAGGCCAAAACCCAGGTGCCATCAAATTTCTGATGAGATCGATCGTCCTCTTGGTTAGTGGAACCAGTTGTTTCGTTCCTGCTTCGGGGCCCAAGCAGCTGAATCGAATTAGGAACGTTATTGCGCTCTCGCGGAGAAGGACAGGCGTTGTATAAGCCTCTTTTTCACCAGGAGTTTTGACACTCTTCGGTGTGTCCTCCATCTCGCCAGAATTGTCTTTTGCGTTCTCAGCCTGCATCTCTTGTAATCGTCGTTGTTCCCATTTGTAAATTGTTTCAACCATATCAATTGCGAGTGACTTCGTTTCATGATTGGCATTCTGTACAAAAGCAAGCCTCGGAAGACTGTTGATGAAATGCGGAACATACAAGTCACGATGGTCGTAAAATAGGTCTGCCTGTCGAACGAGGAAGTGAAAGACGTTGATAAGTCCACTAATATTCTGGCTATCTTCACCGATGACTCGACGTGGCCAGAAGCGATACGAGTTAGGGTGCGCTGAGAGAGGAATTTTCGTGGGCAAGACCGGAGCCATTGTATCTAGAGCTTGCCGGACCAGTCCCTTGGCCTCCGGCTGCGAGGCCCGAAGAAGAGCAACATATATTTGGACCGGAATTTTAGGAGGGCATTCGTACTTTGAGATGAAGGTCGCAATGAGGATATAAGACGCATACTTTATTGTAATGTCGTCCATCTTAATCAAACCATACCCCAGCCGAATAATGTCTTTTCGATGCTCGGCCGCTAGTACACTGCTGTGATGTATGAGAAGAGTTGACATCTGAATGACTTCGAGTTTGAGCAGATCATCTTTGCAGAGAGGATCGTCTGAAACTGCACCATGCGTTTCAAGCACAAGGGGTTTCCAAACATCCTTATTGACAGTAGATAGTAGCGCTTTATCCACCAGCTTTTCTTCCCGAGAATAGGTGACGATGAGAATGGGATTGATGATGTGACGAAAGACGAATGTTTTAAATTCTTGTTTCGCCGAGCGATTGGAGAAAAGTTGCAGGGCCTCCTTCAGATATTGATGCCTGAGCTCGATGTTCCTGCTGGAAACGACTTTTTGAAACAAGAAGTCAGAGTATGCAGGATACGAGTCGATCAGCTTGGAGGAAATGGCGCTGGTGAGGTCGAGAAAAAATCGAACATCTTGTGGTTCCTGCTCGAGGTACGTTACGAAGACATTCATCACAGCTTGAACAGCCTGCCTCACCAGTAACGAATCCTCTTCCATCGGTGAAGCGCGGCCTTTCTCAGCCAATTCCACCGTCCTTTCCAATAGGCCCACCACAAATTCAGGATCCTCCGCAATCCATGTCGGCGTGTGTCGTGTAAGAGCCTCAATTATGTGCAATCCGTTTACAGCAGCCAAAATTTGCTCGCTTTGATTGTCGGTTTCAGGCAAAAAAGCCATCTGAAGCAACAGGGCACGGTCTTTTTGAACTGTCTCCCGCATCATTCCTGCCGCCGGGTCGGCCAGGATTTGAGCATACAACCTTCCGAAATTTCCATGACCAAGCTTTGCGCCAAAATGGTCCCAGCTGTCGGAGGGATATCGGTTCAAAAATTGTAGGAGGGGGGTACGGAACGGGCTGTAATGCGTCCGGCGTAGAGTGACTTCGAGATCCATAACGATTTTGATGAGATCAACTAGAAACATATTCGCACCTGTCGGTAGAAGATGGAACACATTAACGATACTTTTGAGAATCTTCATTGAATGAATCTCATCCAAAGAACGTTTCGCCATTTCGTGTAGCTCACCTACTGGTTCGAGGAAGGACTTGAGATGATCAAGCAGTTTCTTTCCAATTTCGACTTTGAAGTAACTGTTGAGAAGCTCAAGTAACGTAGCAAGTCCTTCCAAGCCTTCCACAGTGAGGCGTTTGTGGTCAGCCATATTCATCAGAATGGGCTTTAGCCCTGCCTGAAGCAGTTCTTTGGGCAATTTTGTATTCTGCGATACAAGTCGTCGCAAACCTCTACCGGCGGCGTTGATAACGTCTTGATTCTTCCAATAGAGGTATTTGAAGAATATTGCTATGATCGTGCCTCGTAGACTACTATTGTTCTGAACATAAGACGAGGTCGCCATGACTGTGGATAAAAGGTTGAGGCAGGCAATCCGAAGTTCGACTAACGCAGACGAGTTACGATGTTGCAAAGCCCGGGATTGAGGGATGAGGTCCTCATCGTCAGATTCGGCTGTCTGAACTACTTCTTGGAGAAATCGGGAGAGTTCTCCTGTTTGCTCAACAATCGGAGGTTGAATTCCAAAGCAGAAATTGAGAGCATCGATGGAAGCAATTTGATTGTGGAAGTGCAACGTACGCAAAGGTTTCGACCACATTCTCTGAAGTAACAAATCTTTTGGCGCCTGCATCAAAATGTTCAACTCAACCCCTTTCAAGTTGCTCAGTTGTCTCAAAGCATCCTGCACGGTCTCTCGTGCACCAGCGTTGCGATCGGACAATTCGAGAACCAGATTTTGTAGAAGATGTGACGATCGCAGATTGCCCTCTGGAGTATCGTCCGTAACGTCAGAAGAATTGCATTTGGCAAGGAGAGTGCTCAGAACTCGTTTTGCAGCATCAGTCGTCCGCGGGGAAAGCTCAGATGGTACGTCCTTGATAATGAATAGGAGCGCCTTCATGAAGTCGAGTTCGTAGTGAAGCAACCATGCGGTATTCAAGTCGGGGGTATTGCAGAGAATATCGATACCCCGACAACCGCCAGCCTTGTAGTACCATTCCCGACGGTAGCAATAGTGACGCAGTTTGATGGCAAGCATATTGAACATAGACAGCCGGCCAACGTGTTTTTGTTCCCCAACAACGACAACAGCAGCTTCGATGAACTTTTGGATAGCTTGAGTTGCAAACTCGATTACTTCCTCATGTTCAGAGCAAAGAGATTCAACGACGGCATCGACAAAAACATGAGGGGATAACACATTGCCTTCAGCCAAGTAAGTTCTCCCCCTCTCTTCAAACGATATGTTGATAGCGTCTTCGTTGGTTTCCGCGACCTCGAGGACGGCCAAATATTGACAAAAGTCAAAGACTAGAGACCTGACCTCATCTTTTATTGATTCGACCGTAATAGCATGGAAAATCCCCTGGAAAATCTTGTCCAAGAAATTTTCGGTCCCGTACCGTCGCGGCCACGAGCTTGGAAAGATCATAGTTTTCCTTATAGCCCGTTGCTCAAAAATTGCAGCAGTCATCACTCGTTCGCCGGAGCCTCCGCCTTCTTTCTCTTGCGGAGCCTCCGGCATTTCACTGATCATCCCGTCGCTACATTCTCGCACAGTTCCAGCAAAATCGTCGGGGATTGTATCGTGAGGCACAAAGGAGTACAACGAGGATCTGAGGAAATTGAAAGCTTGACGCTTGTAATCGACTGCAAGTTTGGGATCCTGTATTGTTTTCAGAGCAAGTTCGACGTAAGCGAGGTGATTGAATTGCTCTTTGCCGCCATATCCACTGAATTCAATCGTAATGCCGGGATCATTGTCAGGTGGCACGTCGTATTTGAGAGTTGATGGTTCGGACAGATATTGCCTGTTTCTTCCACCGAATTTTCCAAGTATTCTTATAACAGACGTGGCATGCGCCGTTCCCCCTGCAGTTGTGGGCTTCAGATGCGAGCGAAGGGCGGTCATGAGATCCGATATAACGGGATTTAGAATTGGATCCAGGAAGTCGGACGTGAGGTTGTCGACACAGAGTTCCAAGGTACGAAGCGCTTGAGAGACAAGGCCTGGAGGACCGTACAATGCGTGAACAAGCGGCTTCATGAGATAACTCAGATACGGTAAGAGAACACTTAACCTTACCGGGAACGTAAGACAGAGCTCTGCATACAAATCGCGTTCGCTTTGTTTGCGTGCCGATTCAAGGAGCGAATTGAGAGATTCCAAAACATTTTGCATCAAAGGAAGAACCTCTTTGTAGAGCAATTCGAACCTTCCAACACCGATATTCTTAAAAAGTATCTGCAGGACGATATAATAGTTCGTCGGAACTTTAGCAGCAGCGCCGTTCTTGATGCAAGACGTCATGAGCTCCCCAAGGTGAGGTACCAATACCGACTCGTTGAGTTCCGGAAAAAGAGTAACAGACATGAAGCACAGTCGCAACAAAGTGATCATAAGGACTTCACGAATACTGTTGTCTTCTCCCAATGTTGGCAGTTGTTTCATGAGATAGTTGAGGAGAATTGTACACATGTTGGACGAGCTGACATCTGCAGCCAACATAGCTTGTGGTATTGACACGAGCGCCGGATTGCGAAGCATCTGACTGAAGAAATTGTCCATTTCAGATTTGAATATCTCGTGGAGCACAGCCGGATCCAAGTGCATAAAGAATGTTGCGAATGCGTCCAAACTCTCCTTTTCCTCGCGAGAACCGGCACCGGGGAGTTTGACGGTGGAATCTTTCGACGACGGTAACCTCGGTCTCTCAATTGCATAGTACATAAAACACTCCGAACATTCTCGGAAGAGGTCAATCATGAGCTGGACTTCTTCTGGCCGGGTAACTCGTGCCGCTTCGCCCCACTGTGCCGGATTAGGGTATTGAGGTGGCGCTGGAGGGTTGCAACTACGAAGACCAAAAAGAAGAGTTTTGAAGCCACTGACGAGATTCTTGAAAAGGTATTTGCCGTCTTACAGTCAGCTATAACAAAAATGGAGAGTACCTTTTAGGTGGTCGGCAGGGGTTTCAGAAAGTCCTGAGGCAGCCGACGTTTTGATGGGCAGTCTTTCTGTTACTTTTCGCATATCAAGCTCGGAATCTTCGTCCATTGCGTCCTCATCTTTTAGTTTCGGAAACGAACGATTAAGTTCCGCAAACTTGATCCTGAAAGTATCGAGTATTGAGAGAAGCATCACACGGGCTGGCATTAGAATTTAACGATGGGGTCAAACCATCTCTGAGATCTGGAAGCTTGATGATTCGATCTATCAAGTTCAATAATAATTTGGCACACATGGTTTGTATGCTGGTAGCGAGTGAGTCATCATGCAGGTTGGCAGAATATATAGCAATGGTCCGGCGAAGTTGATTTGAATCAAGTTCGGCGCGGACATGATGAAGAAGATCTGCCAACATACTGTACGCGAGTGGTCTTCAATAAGCACGTTACCAGAGAAGAATGTACCTAAGGGTTTCGTGAGATGTTATTCCTGCTCCGACCAACACTTTTTCATTTGAAAGGATGTCGATCTTGGAGAGGAAAGCTCCCCGAAAATCTGTGCTCAGAACGTGTCTTGTAGCCACCAATAATTCCTAAAAGTCAACAGATGCAATAAAATGGCATTACCTTCCTTGAGGAGGACAATTCAGGAGGACAATCCTTCAGCAGACGTACAACGTACTCCGGAATTGCTTGTTTATAACCCTTGAGCGCATCAGTAGGGTTCCTCAGAAGGAACGCGAGCAGAGACATGGTCTATTGATTAGCAGGTAATACTAGTTAGCCGACCTTGACTTGACAAGTCACAAACTCTCCAAACAAGGTCTTG
>Ga0302325_10013426_pt1 | contig 17468 bp, 26 predicted proteins | sample Palsa_T0_2_FD_201948 | JGI IMG/M metagenome (GOLD analysis project Ga0302325, IMG submission 201948) | Peat permafrost microbial communities from Stordalen Mire near Abisko, Sweden - Palsa_T0_2 | ecosystem: Environmental > Terrestrial > Soil > Palsa > Peat permafrost | place: Sweden: Abisko... | reverse complement strand
CCGGAGTCCAGGACTGAGGTACTTAAAAGCTGCACGGAAGTTAGATTTACCACGCTCGAATCGTAAGTAGATTCCGTCGGTCTTACGTGCAAGCTCTTGCATGAATTGTTCTGCGCTTGCATCTACATACATATCCGGGATGTATACGCAATCAATCGGTACTCCGTGTGCGATCAACTTCTCAATATCCCGATCGCCAGTTGGTGAGCCGTCGCTGAAGATAATAGCGCGGGTGAGCTTGTTCTGGTTCAGCATGTTATTAGCAGTTCGCACTAGTGGTGTGCCGCCTGTTGCTGAGATTCCCTGTGCGTATACTGCGACCGCTGGGAGATTACTGCAAAGCGGGATTCCTTCCATGTTCATTGGGTAGATTGCTACTGCGGTTTTGTCTTTTTCGCAGCTGCGAAGAAATTCCTCCACTCCCGCTTTTGCATCTGCAATCTGCGCGGAGCCCATAGAACCTGAATCATCAAATACTATCCCGATGCGATGTTCCATTTCGTGCGCGGGGATTTCTATTGGTTCGTTAGTAGCAAGCGCGGCCGCTTGTTTACGCGCGGCGAGTCCTGATAGAGGCTTCGCGCCTACTCGGAATGTTGCGGGTTTTTTAATCAAATCGTTCATATTCATTCTCTTTCCTGCACGCAAAAGCGCACATTGACGCTGCTACTACTATTTAGTAGCACTAGCAGCGCGGATGCGGGCTGTTACTTGTTCGAGGGATATTGTACCTGTCCTGATGTTATCTTGCAATACTTGAATGTGTTTACTGGCAGATGCTGGAAAAGTCTTTCTACGACTTCTACTTCCATTCCCCCTTGAAAATGATATAACAGACTTCGATTCGCGTGGTAAAGCACCCTCAATAAGTACCGCACGCCGCTCCAACTCAGTTCGCACTCTTCTAGCTTGAGACAGATAAAACTGGTACGATGCTTGTAACTGCGTTTCAGTATACGTGCCCACAAGTTTTGGAGTATGCGGTAATAAATCTCGTACTGCCTTCTCTTGTGAATATACTGTGGGGCTATCACTTCGTTCATTTTCTCGTACATCTGTACTCTCATCCCATTCTCCTTTATTACGATTCGTCCATGTATTAGATTCCCACGCTACTGATAGATGCAAGCACAAATGCTCCGCGCAGTAATGAGCGGAGCACATGCGACAGAAATAAGATGCTAACTCTTTGCATACGCTGCATTCACGGTCGATGTCCATATTCCTCTTTCTACTGCTGTAGCCCAGCCACAACGTCTATAGCTATCACGCAAACATTCGACCATATCTTTATTAAAAGTGCTTGTACTTTTATACCAATAACCGGCTTTTGACCAATAATAAATATAGTAAATAGGTTTACCACTCCCTTTGCTGTCGCTCATGTATCCCCCTTAACCAGCCATACTGCTTTTTAGTAATACCTTTGCACCTATTCTTAATAAGCTTATCAACAAGCTCACGCTCGCGGCAGCTTAGTAGATTTACTCCGATATCACCGAGTATCGAGAACGCTACTGATTCTTTATAGTAGCGTTTCATGGTTTTACGGACCCAGATATCAGCGGCCTCGAAAGTCATAAACCATTCGTTATAACCGTCGAATCGCGCTTTCCAATAGCCGTTTTTATCTTTTCTTATTAGTGCCTTCACGCGCGTACCTCCCTAGCTCGAATACTTCCATCGGGGTTAGTTCTACCTTTACAGCCTCGCCATTTTCAATGAAGTATGGCTGAATCGAACCGGCGATTATTGCGAATCCTAGTTTCATGGCTAGTTAGTTGCTCCTTCGTCTATATCTACCATGTTTGGAAGTATTCCGATATTTCTTCCAGTTATGTGATAACCGGGGCCAATACTTTCTAGGCCGCAAATAGTACATTCAATCCGAATAGGACGATCGCAGGGAGTTATATCTATTTCCCTCCCTGCTTGTTTGTGTATGCCTTCTATTCGAGGTGTACAGCATTTATAAACTTCCGGCATCTCTTCGTAGCTTTTAAATCGTGCTCGCATTACATTACCTCCTTGTTAGAGTAGAGCGTCCAGAGTCTATTAAGCTCGCTCATCTTCTTGGCGTCCCCACCCATATCCGGGTGATATTCGCGGGCTTTGGCGCGGTAGAGTTTCTTCAGGTCTGATAAGTCTTGGGTGGTTATTTCTACACCCAAGTAACTACTAAGTTGAGCAGCAATTGATTGTGTAGACTCCTTCGTGCTAGTTGGTGCAGTGTAGTAGAAATTCTCAGCATAATCCGTTGGTACATGCACTTTCGGACCACTAGCGGGTTGCTTATCTAAGAATGTAATCTTAAACCCAAGCGCCTCCATGCTGGTTTTTAGCGGCGGCCAATACTCAGCACCAAGCCCCCAGGTATATGTGCTTGGGTTATATTCCCGTGCGGTTGCTGGGATCATTGCCTTTATTAGGTTAATGATCGGTTGAATATTCTCCGCGAAGTATCCCTTACGCGGGAGGGTTTTGAATTTCAGTTCGTAAATTGTTCCGTTCGCGGTCGTATTAACAATTACTTCTTTCATCTCACCCTTTCTCTGGTCTCGCAGATATTTGTCCGAATAAGACTTCCAACAATTATCGCAGGACCAATTCTTGAATCTTTCTGAATATATTAAGTCTAAAGATATTCCAGCCATCTTGCGACAATTAGGACATTCGTATGTTATCATGCATAATCTCCTACAACCGTAGAGCTAAAAAAGGCCACACCTCTTTACTAGCAAGTGTGGCCGGGGGTATTAACCGAATTGGATCAAGTAGCTCATGCGTAAAACGTTAATTGTGTAACAGCCCTTCGGGCAAGTTATCCCTGATTGATAGCAGCGAACTGTGCAAGAATCTGCTGGAGCATTTCGGGCGAAAGCGAACCAAGCATCTTGATAGCCTTGTCCGTAGGAGATGCGGAAACGCGCTCGCTAGCAGCCTGAACTAGCGGAGTACCATCGTACGTTGGCTCTACTGGCTGGAATGCAAGATTACCCGCCTCATCCTGCTCGATCAGCGTTGTGCGAATCTTCTGATTGAACTTCGCGCTGAGTCCCTTGTTGATAATAGACAGGCGCTCATCCGCATCAGGAATAAGCTGCTCGAAGCCTTCGAGAGTGCCAGCGGACGGCTTGATTACTGTCTGCTTGAACGCAATAGTCTCCGTGCCCTTGTACTCGGGAGATTCGAGAGTTGCAATGTCCTTCTCGCTGGAAGTATGACGCACGGCAGTAATCTTGCTCTGCTCATCCAACTTTACCACGACGGCGAAGTTAACATTCTCGTTCTTGACAGGAAGGGCGGCGACGGAATTAGGCGAAGGAATAACGGCAGTAGTAGACATTTAGTTGATCTCCCTACTAGCAAGTAGCTAGTATATTGTTATGGTAGCATAGCTACGAGTTAGTGTTTTTGATTCTAGTAACCGATACACATGCATGTAATGTATCGACGACCGACCCTTAGTGTACCAAACCAAGGGGCAGTTGTCAAGGCATTTTTATGCTAGAATGTGACTTTCTTTGCCTCTTCAAGTTCTGCTTCAAGGCGTTTGATTTTCTCGTCGGTAGAAAGCTCCAAAGCATTTAAAGCATCTACTATCTTGAGCGCGGTATTCTCATCCGTATGCCCCTCAGATACTCGCGAATAGGTTTTATAGTTCATCACGTTGTAGGTTATTACTTTTTCTACTTTAAACATATTATTCTCCCTTTTGTTTCGAATTGGCTGCTGCTTGCTTTTGTATCCCGGTTAGCTGTGTAGGAACCTTCGGTTCAGTTCTGCACAGTGAATCGAGTTGTGCGCGTGCTCGTTCGAGATTCATTGCAACACCTCTTGACACCAAAGTACCCAGTGGCGATGAAATTCTCTTAGACGATTTTGAAGCACCCAAGGTGGTAGTCTACATTCTCTATCCCAAGATATATGATTTATTTTTCCTTCTTTATTTAGAAGTATTATCATGTACTGCTCCATGTTAGTTTGTGTTCCCATCCGCACTTATCACGCAGGTATCTCAACCTGATGATTACCTATTTTGTCTATAAGTGCGGATGGCAAAACATCTGCCATGTTACTTCTTAGATAGTAGATACTTCGTAGCAATTGGTTGGTTTTTATATGGGAATGCGCGGAAGGCTTGGAGTATTTCTAGTTTTGTCATGGCTTCACCTTGAAATTGAATCCGTTTACAATCGCGCGGATTGTGTTTTTGTTTATATCGAGTGAGGATTGGCTATTAGAATCAGAGCCATCGAGGTGTGGATTTAGCTCGCTCGCGTTAGCGCGTTCTACTTCTGCTTTTAGTTGGGCTTCAAATTGCTCATAGCACTCTGGAGTGCAATAAGTTGAAGCGTAATCAATAGGCACGCCTGTATTACCATCGCGTCCCATAGTGAATACGCGCTCACATGCTAAGCATTCGTGGAGCATTTTAATTCTCCCCCTAGATACGCTTTTACCATAAAATACGCTGCTGTCTCAAACCAGCTTATTTCTAAGCAATATCTTGCTGTGTTTTTATCTGATTTTATTTTCATATCAATCTCCATTATGTTAATAGCTACTTGTGAGGCAGACCTTCGGTCGTGGTTAGATTTCTTTTGTAATCATTTCCATAACTGCGGTTAGACTTAAAGAAGCATCCTCTAAGAATTGCTCCGTGTTGGTTGGCATTATATTATCTGTAAATGCGCTGCCGTGGTTTAATACTTTAGCAAGTAGTGTAACAGCTTGGATGAAGTTAGAAAGCTGCTCGATATCGTCGTTAATCTCAATCGCGCTCATGGTTTATTACTCCTTTAAAGGGTCTAAATTTTACCTGTTCGGCTGCTGTGTTAGTATGCGGACTTACTTCCCCAGTTCGGATATGTACAAAACATGTGAATGCACTATGAATTCCAGGATGGTAACATCGAATATATTTATTATGTAAACCACAAATGGCTGGCGATCCAAATACATGGGGCTGTTCTTGTTTACGGTCAAATTCAATTCTTTTTACGTGTTTACAGTTATTACAATCTGAATCCCATAGTTGCTCGGCCCAATAATCCTCTTGCGTATACCAAAATCGTGGATTATGTTGGACCATACGCCAGTATTCGTTATAGGTGAGCGGAAATACAAAACCTCCTTTTATCATACTATCTCCTTTTTTAACTGTGTAACAGGCTTGTTGCCATGCGCGAGTTCACATGCTGGTATTATACAACCATTAGGGGGCTGACTATAGAGGTCGCAGCGTATTTCAGCGCGTTATTACCGATTGATCAAATCGCACCTGTTATATGAAAGCCCCCGAATGGGCATACAGCGCCCATGTTATTAGCCGAGTATATTGGTATGATTATCCTTCTTCCCCACGAACAGGCTAGCTACAACGCACCATAGAATATACGCGCTGATATACATACAACCGAGTACTACGAATTTGATTACGAATATAAACAGGTCCATTGTTATTCTCCGAAGTCTATAACTACTTTTGGTTTGTCTACCTTTTCGAAGATAGAGTTATCATATGCGATATCTTCTTTTGGTCTGTACTTATCATGCTCGTCTGTAGGCCCATTGATTTTATCAGCCTCAGTAGGAGTAATCATAGCGATATTTGTTTTATTCGCTTCAGGTTTTAATTCTTTGCCTTTATTCTTTAGTAATTCAATAGCTCTCAATACTTCAGGATCAGCAGGTCGTGGATTATCTACTTGATATATCGCACGCTCAGTAGTTGGTTCAAGAATAGTTTTCCGTACAGCTTCTTTCTTGAATACTATCTTGTCTTCTTTATTCTTCCAATTATCAAGCGAGTTCTCATAGATCGCTACAATCCTATTAGCATTCCCAAGCTTGTGTTTTAATTCTTTCGCTAGTTCAGTATCACCAGCTAGTGCAGCTTCACCGAATTGCCTAGCAATATCCAATGCCTCAGCCTGAGCAGCAGCAAGATTAGTCTGTCTATCTTCCATACCACGCTCAAACTTAGTCTTAGCCATTGAACCATACAAAGCTTTATCAGTAATCTCTTCTTTTTTCTCAGTAAGAGCTTGTATACGCGCAAGTAATCCCTTAGAGCCACTAGCATTAGCAAAGAAGATTTTCCCTTCCATCTCACGCTCGCGCTCTAACGCAGCATTACACTGCACAACAAGCTCGTCAATCTCTTTATCAATACGTGCAATTCGATCTTTAATAACCTGTTTCATAACTAATAATCTCCATGCGCGGAGCGTCAACGCCTTATAAAGAGAGTATAGGGGATGGGGATGGGATTGTCAAGGGATCAAAGGCGGGTGCCCGATCAACCTAAGTCCTTTAGAATGTCACACATAGATCGAAACGTCCATCGTGCCGCATGTCAACGCTCCACGGTGGGGAGGGTGATCGATGCTGACTTCGATTCTACTAACTTGCTAATAGCTCTAAGCTCTTATTATTACTTGTTGTTCTATTATTATTAATTTTTTTTTTTTTCTAATAAGAAAGGAAGCAACTACTACTAAGAGACTAATAGTAATTGATCGACGGATCGAATCGTACGCACACCTATATGTGCCGTCATGCGGCAGTGTGTCCCGATCGATCCATCCCCTTTGTTTTCAACGGTTTGGTTTGAAACGAATCCGCTTTCGGTCCCGAAGAGACACATGACCGTCCGCAGGGCCGCTATTGCTAGCGGGTTATTATTAGCTATTTCTGTGCCATTCGCAGCATATCACGGAGTAGTGGATTATTAGCAGCTAAATCATGTAGCGTAGGCGCTATATACTTCTTTTTATCCCTACGATCCGCGCCAATCCCGGTGGTAGAACGTCGCGCGTCCATTTTCTCATGCAGCGCGTCAATAGCATCGCACTCGCGTTTATTAGACTCCGCGATCGCCAAGTAGTGCGCCACGTCGGGGTGTACTAGCGAGCGGATTGGGTTATTCTTTGGCATCTAATAGCTCCCGTTCAATATGCGCGCGCCAGAACTCCGCGGCTTTTACATCACCAGCCCTCACGGCGCATTCTAACATCCGTCGCATGAATCCAATATCGTACGTCTCAAGTGTCATAAAAGCCTCGTCAGTGCACGCGTTACGTGCATATAAGGGGCGCTCAGCACTGCCTAGCCCTTCCCCCTATTTCGGCTTGTGCTACTACTAGAGATTCTTCAGTATCTCCCGAAGCTGGAACATGTACCCGCTGACAAACGCGCCCTTATCCTTATCAAACTTCGCGCCACTCCGAATCGCCCAATCATACGACTTCGCCGTATCGCTCTCCGCTTTATCCGCGTAATACTTGAACTTGCCTTTGAGTGCCGTTGCGACCGCGTTAGACGCAAGCGTCTCAACATCATCAGCCAATCCCAGTTTGGCCAGCGCTTCTACTTGGTGGTCATTCAACATAATCGTAACGTTCATGGTAATCTCCTTTGCTATGGACTAGTATCAGCTAGTCTCTGTTACCGCATCGTTGCTGCTGTATCTATTATACACACTTTGTAGCTCTATGCGCGTTTCGTAAAACTTTATTTCGAAAATCTTTTTTCTCTTACAGATTACTCCGCCAGCCTGTTAGTTATAACTGCTGCTGTCGTAATTATACACGTCCTACTCGCGCGTGCGAACTATCTCTTTAGTTACTAAGTATATAACAGCGCGCATACATGGCTGCGTACTACTATGTATCCACTATTGTATACAATGCGCTTCGCGCCGCGCTACTGCTAAAGCATTCCTATTAGCACCCACCTCCAAAAAATCGAAATGTAACTCAACAGGCCGGGGTGTACCAAAACAATTTTTTAAAAAATTCGCACTTTAGAAAGTAATAATAAGTTCTTATTCCGAGTTGCGAAGCAAGTATTAAAGAGGTGCGCGAAGGGGCGTGGTGGCCCGGAGGGCGCAAGTGGGGTATGCGGGAGTATGCACCGTGTATAGCGGTCTTTTTATTTTCCCCCTATCTATATATAGTAAGGGGTATCAGAGCACCGAGCCGGTGTTCGTGCTGGGAGTTAAATATATGGCGGAATCGAAAATAATAGAGGCGCTGGAGAAATTCAGTCGCGATTATGCTTGGGATAAGTCCCTGATAGTTCCAGCCACTAACTCCTCCGAACCCGGCCTGTGCCTGATTAGTAGTGAGCATAGTAATACGAGTATAGAGGATTTTATAAATGGCTCCCGCGAATCCTAATAACCCGAGCGCGTTGCACCCCACGTTGAAGATGACGTGGAAGCGTGCGCTTAAAATCGAGCGGATTGCGCGGCTGAGTCTAGACCCGGCGGGGTACTCGAACGAGCAGATTGCTAATCACCTTGGGATTAATAAGCAGACTGTAGTGCTAGTGCGCCAGCTTCCTGAGTACCATGCGAAGATGATAGAGTTGGCGAGTGGGGTAGTAAGCGCGTACGACCAGCAACTACGTCAGGATATTGATAACTCCCGCGAGGAGCTTCGCAGCATGATCCCAAGTAGCATGATGGTCATTCGAGACAGCATCCTCGGCAAGTATGGGCCGAACCTGCGCTTCAAAGCCGCGCTGGAAGTAATGGACCGCGAAGGTACTCTAGCGAAGGTTAGTAAGAGCAGTGTGACTGTTGAGACCAAGCCTAACATGGCAGTGGACCAGAGCGTTGCTAATAACCTCATGGCCCTGCTCGCGGGCGCGCCGAAGTCTACTAGTATGAACGAGGCCGCTGGCGGATTCACTGTTAGTGCCGGGGCCGCTGGCGAACAGATGCGCGGGATGAGCGAAGAGAACACTGAGAAAACCCTCGAAGAACTCGATCTAAGTTTACAGAAGCCTAACTAGTAATCAACCGTACGCATACTCATTAAATCCTAGTTGCGGCCTCGGACACTGCGCTAGGTAGCCCAGCCGAAGATGCGAAGCGCCACCTTACTAGTTAGGTCTCTGTATTAGTAACAAACAATTATTGCGTCGGACCTTCGGCAGGCTAAAAAACAGTCCGCGAGGCATCCGCCGCGAAGCGGTGGTGCCGAGTTATTAGGACGATGACCAATGGCGCGAATGAGAACGTATAACTACCTCGGCCTATGCGCTCTACTTCGACGCGCAGCGGTAGATATAATGACCTTCCAAACCCAACTAGCTTCTGCGAATGCCGAGTTAAAAATCCTAAAACAGAAACTGTGGATCTATGAGCTATACTCAGAAGGATTTAGAAGCCGTCCTAGACAAAAACGCGGAGTATGAGTATAGCGAGACGGGTGGGTTATATCTCCCGGCGAGTGTTACGAGGTCGTATAAAGTAATACCTCCTACGCATCCCGATGAAAAAACGATGCGGGTTATTCATAGGTTGAATGCTCTTGGGTCTTTGTTCTACTTCGCAACAGTAATTCTCGGCAAGAATAAGTTCCAGAAGAACCCCGATCCTGATAGAAACATGCACTTTCAGATGTGCCAAGTAGTAGAGAAAGATGGCCTGAAAGAAGTAATCGAGATACCTCGTGACCATTTCAAATCTACCGTCTACTCAGAATGCTACCCAATGTGGCGCGCGCTTCCTTTTAGTTATGAGGATGAGTTGTACATGCGTGCTATGGGGCATGGTGATAGATACATCCAGTGGATGAGGTATGTACATAATCAAGATATTCGCATTCTACTAGTTAGCGAGGTTATTAACAATGCGAAGAAGCTTGGTGTGCGATTTTATGGACATTACAGAGATAATGCTCTGTTCAAATATCTTTTCCCGGAAATACTACCTGATTCTAGCTGTACGCAAAATGATGAAAGTCTACATCAAATGCGTACTAAAGCTGGTAGAATTCAAGGTGAAGGAACATTTGATTTTATCGGTGTGGGATCTGCCCTACAATCTCGCCATTACGATATGGTTATCCAAGATGATCTTGTTGGTAGAGCGGCATTTGAATCCGACACCACGATGCAGAAAACTATCGAGTATCATCAACTACTCGTGGGCGCCTTTGACGCCGCAATAGATGATGGTGGTAGGGATAATGATGAGATTATTGTCGGGAACCGATGGAGCTACAAGGATCTTAATAGCTACATTCGCAGTAATGAGCAGTATTTTAATTTTACTACTCATAGCGCCCTTGGTGGCTGCTGTTCTTTACACCCTTTCGGCGTGCCAATTTTTCCAGAAGCATTCAACTTGGAGAAGCTTGCTCGTTACAAGCAGCGTCTCGGCTCTTATCTATTTAGCTGCCAGTATCTTAATGTACCTATTAATCCGGCCGAGGTAAAGTTTGATAAGCGTAGTCTTAGGTATTATGAGTTTATTAAAGACTCCAATTTCACTTACACCGACGCCGCGCCAATGACTAAGAATGGTGCTACTAAGGTTCGGCAGAAAGTTCTAATACGGCACAAGGTTCACGAAGGCGACGTAGAAGAAGATATCGCCCCACGTAATCTAAAACGCTACATGATCGTAGACCCTAATCATAGCGGCAATGAGGGTAGGTGCAGACATGCTATTACTATTACCGGAGTGGCCGAGAATCCAAGACGGGTGTACTTACTCGATGTATGGGCTAAATCCTGTGGTACAGACGAGTTCATCGACACAATGTTATATCTCGCAGTCGAGGTGTGGAAACTTGATTGTATATACATGGAAACAATCGCCGCTCAAAAATACCTCAAGTACCACTTAGAGTACAAAATAAAAGAAGAACGAAGACGAGATCCTAGATATGGCAACCTTACCATCAAGGAGCTTATTACTCCCAAGACCAAGAATGCTAAGAAAATGCGTATTGATGGTCTCGGACCTATTTTTGAACGCGGAGAATTTTGGCTTAATAGCAAGGGAATGGAAGAGTTCCACGAGGAATTTGAAACCTATCCCGCCGGGAAACTCGTTGACGTACTCGATACTTTGGGCTATGGGCCGCAAGTATGGGATTTTGATACTAACACTGACGAGATTGAAATGGAAATTCTTCGAAGAAAGAATCAGTACAAGCGAAATATACGAAATAGTATCTCGGGGTATTAGTATGGGCGAGAGCGGCGAAGTGAGCTTAGTCGATCTTGCTATAGGCCAAGCAGTACTTAATGAGAAACTGAGTAATCTAAAGATCGACACAACTGAGAAACATTCACAGAACAGAAAAGATTTACACAGTCTTGAGCAAAAAGTAACCAAGGTATCTACGGATATACTTACACTTAAGATCAAGCTTGCATCATATAGTGCGGCGGGTGGAGTTATCACCGCTGTGATTCTTAGAATACTAGATCATTTCTGGAAATAGGGAGATTTATATTATGTCATTCCTTACTGTACTTGAAAAAGCTGGCGAAGATATTGCCAGTATTTTTAAGAAAGCTGCGCCGATTGTGCAGGAAGTTCAGACGATCGCTACTCCTTTTGAGAATGCGTACATGCCGGGTCTTTCTACTCTGATCCAGACTGGTATTACTGCAATCGGAAACGCAGAAGCTCTTGGAGTTGCGGCTGGGAATACGACCGGGAGTAATGCTGTAAAGCTTGCATCTGTTGTATCTTCACTTGCTACTTCCCTCGGGCCGACTCTTACTGCGCTTGGAGTTAATCCTGCCACTGTCACCACCGCACAGTATACGACTTTCGTAAACAGCCTCGTAGCTGCGTCGAATGCATTTATTACTACGCAGCCCGCTGCAACTACTACACCCGCCGTCGCCGCATCTGTAGCCGCTCCCGTAACTGGTGCCGCTGTTCAAACTCCTGCATGACTGAGGATTAAGAAATGGTTTCGATCATAAAAGCAATCGGGAATCTTCCACTAACATTCTGGGGGATTCTCGTACTTTTCACTTCCATGTATCTCGCGGCGAAGTACAATCTCCAGCTTGGTTATTACTTCGCTGGAGTAGGTAGTACCCTGTGCGGTATAAGTCACATGCAGCCCTCCCCAAATCAAGTAACAACTGTATCATCTAATCCCGAAGTTAAGGTAGAATCAAATGCCAGCGATACGACCGGTCAAAACTAATTTCGGAAAAGATGCTACTGAAGAGATGTGGAAATTTGTGGAGGAATCCACGGCTTACTGGTACGAGCGTACTCGGAATTTCAGAGAAGATAAACTGAAAGAGTACGCTCGACTTTACAAAGGTACTCCCAAGAACGACTCCCGTGATACTCCTTGGCCGGGGGCTTCTAATATAGAGATTCAGATTATTGCTTCGAATAGCGATAATCTACTAGCTAGAGTCATGGCTATGTACATGACTGATCCTCTGTGGACGGCTAAGATTTACGGTGATATTAAGACCGGCGAAGGTGACGACCAGCGTTCTGCTATCGAGAAGTTCCTTAGTAATATGGCGCTGGAGCCTTCGGAACTGGACTTCTACCGAGTAGAGGAAGCGTGGTTCGCTGGTACTATTAGGAATGGTACTGGTATTATTAAGTTCCCTTGGCTCTATCACGTAGAGAATCAGATAGTATCTACGGATGGAATGAGCGGTGAGGATTACAAGTACGAGACGAAAGAAGTAATCCGACTCGATGGTCCTCGTCCTGAGAACATTCCGCTTAATAAGTTCCTGACAGATATCAGTACACAGAAGCTCGAAGATTCAAAATTCAAATGCCACATAATGACTGTCTCTAGAAAGACACTCGAAGACAAGAAAGCTCTGAAGTTTTTCAAAGATGAAGATATTGATGCTATTATTGCCCAGCCTGATCGTAGTCAGTCAGATGTTCTTCAGAACTACATTGAAGAGAAGCAGGGATTAGGGGCTACTAGTTCGGGATCGCTCAGCGACGAGTACGATCTTTATGAGTGCTGGTTTCGTTATCAGCACAACGGACAGAACTACCGTTTGCAATGCACTCACCATCCACGAAGCAAGACTCGGTTAGTATCTTTCTTCAACTACTATCCAGAGAACATGGATATCTTCGAAGACGCAAAGTTGGCATATGATGATGACCAGTATTATGGATACGGTTTTGCAGAAATGCTCAAAGCACTGCAAGATGAAATTGGCGAGATGCATCGCCAACGAATCAATGCTAAAACACTTTCCAATACAACAGCGTTTCGCGTTAATAAGAATTCGAAGCTTCATTCGATTCTACAGTTTTATCCTGGTGTTCTCGTGCCTGCTGATCCAGGTGAGATCGAAAGACTTGAACTTAACAATCCCCAAGCTGATTCGCTTGACGGGGAGAATTTATCGTTAGCCCTAGTAAAAGAACGCACAGGAATAGATCCTGCAACAGGAGGTACTGGTGGCGGTATTGTCAACAGCAAACGTGGAATCTATTCTAGCCAAGGCACCTTCGCCGTACTTCAGCAACAAAATTCTAGAACCGGCCTACGCATGTCAGATATGCGATCCGCACATTCTAGAGCCGGCTCGAAGTTCGCTAAGATGTATGCTCACTTCGGAATTGGTAAGAAGTTACGACAGTACGGTGATAACGCAGAAGCCCTGAAAGCTGCTTTTGAGAACATTAAGTCTGGAAAATTAGGACTGAGTATTCGCAGTAGCACCGCTAGTATGAATAAGGAACTAGAGAAGCAGAATGATATAATGCTATCTCAAACTCTAAGTGGCCTCTATCAGGGCGATGCTCAGATGATTCAAGCTATGGGAATGCAAGGCGCTCCCCCTGACTTGATAGAATACTACACCGATGTACTCCGAGCGAAGCAATCGCTGTACAAGCAAATAGTACAGAACTTCGGTCACGACGATTACGAGCGGCTAATACCACGACCCGCACTATTAGATAAAGGACGCCCTAATGAACTTAGCCCACAGTCAAGCGTTGGAGGTCAACAGCCAAGTCCGCAATCTGGACAGCCAAGTGGCGCTGGACAACCTGATGCAAGCGAGGGTAATAATCCTGGAGCTGTACCAGTCGGCGGCGGGGCAATTGCTGGTGGAGTACCTACTAGCACTAATGGACAGAGTTAAAGATGATTTCTTTGATAGTAAAGAAGGGATCACAGATTATGGCAAGGGTTATCTGAAAGGACAACTCGATGCTTATAACGAGGTAGTTGGGATTGGTTATATAGTAAAGAACTTCAAAAGCAATAAAGTATAAGGAGATGGCTTATGCCGTGGTATCGAAGAGATGGGCAGTTAGTAGAAGGTGAAAAGCTCGACGATGTAGAGTTCAAACCGGAGAAATTGAAAGAGGAACTTACTACTTCTTTCAAAACATCCCTAACAGAAATGCAGGCCGCACAAGATGAGAAGATGCGCCCGATTCTTGAAATGGCTGCGGCTATGGCGCAAGAGCGCGCTGATAGAGCAGAGGCGGCGCGAGTTGCGAAGGCAAACGAGAATAAGGGACCAGAAGTTACAGCAGAAGATTTCATGCTTGATCCAGCGGATGCTGTTAGCAGAATGAATCGTGGTACTAATACCGCGGTAAAGATGCTGGCGGCGAAGATGAATAAGCAGGATGCGCTTGCGGATAAGGAATACTATCACGGAGATATTAAGTCCAAGGTAGATGCTATGATTTCGCAGCAGACACTTGATGCTCAGTGCCGTGCGGATGTGGTTGAGAATTGCTACAAACTAGTAATGTTCGACCACATGAAAGATATACAAGAGGGTAAGATCAAATCGCGTAACAGTGCGAATGTGTTTGATTCTAACTCCTCAAGTGGCAATAGCGGCAAGAGCGAAGGCGAGTCCGAGACTCTTAATGCTGACGAAAAGCTGGTAGCAAAACGTATGGGAATCTCAGAGAAAGACTGGATTACTTCCAGAAGGCAACTAGAGTATGTCTAACGAAAACGAGATCGACCCATTGGATATGTTCAAGGACTTGCGAGAAGACGCGCCAGTTGCGGCTAAGCCCTTCGTAAAACCAGCCGTGAAAGTAGATGCGCCAGCCGTGAGCACCGAAGTCCCGCTTACTGCCGCACAGATGATTGCAGTTGCTAAGATCGTAGAAGAGCAGACACGCAAGGCTATTGCTTCTTCTAAATTCAATCCCAACATGCCGGGACAAGTGCTACCAAAGGCTGCTGTTAATATCACAGACTTCTCCAAACTTACTATGGACGATGTTTACGATCTTAGCGTGCCGATCGAAGCTAAGGCGTTCATGGATGCTGATGTACTTGCTATTAAATTGCGGGACTCGAACTACGAAGCACGATGGGTTAATAAGAACCCGCAGAATCTTGGAGATAAGATCGGTAAGGGATTTACTTATATCGAGCCTAATGATTTAGTAAGTGCTGATGCTATTCAGACCTCCTTAGACGCAGACGGCCACTACTGCTTCAACGACGTAGTTGCAATGAAGATCGACAAAGCAACTTACTATCGTGCTCTTCGTGCAGCTCACGAACGTGCGGTTAGAACTACCGATCAAGCTAGTAGCCGTACTCGTGCCGCATCTATGGCAAATCAATATATGACACAGGAATCTGGGGTAGGTAGTGACTTTCGTGACGCTTCAGCAATGAAGAAAATGACGTTCTACGATCCCGGTGTTGAAGTTTAATAAATAGAAAGAAGGATTAAAAAATGGCAGGTCCGAATCTTACTACTCACATTCCAATTGGAGTTGTTGAGACGACTACTGGGCTGACTCCTTTCACGAATAGCCAGCCTGAACAATCTGGGCAGACTTATAAGATTGGAACTCCGCTTCAACTTAACGCCGGGTTTATTCGCGCATGGGATGGTACTACTCTTACTAATTCCATTGCTGGATTTGCTCTTAACTATAGCCAGAATCTTGGTACTAGTGGTGCAGGAGCACCGGGAGCATTTAGTCAGATCGGGCCTCCGGGCGCGATTCAGACTTATGGCTCGGTAGTATTCCAGCCCGCGGCTGTTAATATCGCAGTCGGTGCACCTATTGCTGATGGCCGTGCGCTGTTTGAAAGCTCTGTTGATAATAACATCTTCGAGGCAACCTACGACAACAGCACCGGAACTGTGGCCGCAAACTGGACTCCTACACAGGCGCAGATTGGTACACAGTTCGGGCTTACGATTGATGCAAACGGCCAGTGGTATGTGGACGGCGGTAAAGCTACTGCGGGGACAAACACAGTAGTTGTAATGGTTGGTATTAACCCTATCGACCAAGTTCCGGGTGCGGCGGGTACTTATATTATCAACGCTCGCGTTCGTTTCCAGGTTCTACAGGCTGCTCGTCAAATCTTCACTGCTTAATATCTTCGTATAAAGGAATAATAAAATGGCGACACAAGTACGTGGAGCATTTGCAAAACTTATGGCTCCGGGGTTGCATAAAGTATACGTTGATGCACTTGACACGGAACAGCGTGCAGAAGAGCATCAGGCGATCTTTAATGTAAAAACCTCGGAGAATGAGTACGAGCAGGACTTGAAAATGGCTGGTTTCGGGCCACTACAGGAAAAGCCGGAAAATACGCCCGTTGCGTATACTAACATGATTCAGGGTGGCGATAAGCGGTACATTCATCTTACTTACGCCTTGGCGGTTCGTACTTCCAAGGAACTGTGGGATGATGCGAAGTACGGGGTTATTAATCAGGCTCCTAAAGCTCTCGCGCGCTCGATCCGCTACACGAAAGAGATCGTTGCTTTTAATATCTTTAATCAGGGGTTTTCCGCCAATGTCACGACTACGGACGGAGTTTCTCTGTTTAATAACCAGCATCCTCTGCTTGGTGGACCTTCTGCGACTAGTACTTGGTCGGCTCTTCCAAATCTCATTAGCGCCGCCGGTACTTTTCCTAACCGTCCTGCTACTGATATCGACCTCAGCTTTACTGGTGTGCAGTTGGCTACCACGCAGTTCGAGCGGCTCGTAGATTCACAGGGCTTGCCTATTAACCTGAAGCCGAAGATGGTACTGATTGCTCCTGAAAATCGGTTCCTTGCTCGTGAACTCTTCGCTTCAAGTGGTAAGCCTGCAACAGATACCAATGACGTGAACTCGCTCTTGGGCGAAGATCTTTCGTACATGGTATGTCATTATTTCACCAGCGCCGGGCCTTGGTTTATGGTCACGGATAAGAAGAATCATTACCTCACTGTATTTATGCGCCAGAACCCGCAAGACGAATTCGATGATGATTTCGATACGGGCGCGCTAAAACAGAAGACTACCATGCGTATGTCTGCGGGTGCTACGGATTGGCTTGGTACTTGGGGCAGCAACGGCGCCTAGTACTAAGCAACAAGGTAGAGGCTTGCATGATGGGTGAATGCAAGCCTCGGCCCACTAGGGCGGCCATCTCCCCAACCCTAGTGGGTTTATAATAGGAGGGTTTATGAATTTACTGCAAGCTATTGCGAGAGAAGAAGGATTTGGGATTCCTAATGGTCGTGCGACTAGGAATAATAATCCAGGAGATATTAACTGGGGAGCATTCGCACAAGCGCATGGGGCTACGAGATTAGAAGTTATTCCTGATGGTTATAATGAGGTTGCGAGATTCGCTTACTTCCCCGATACTGCTACTGGGTTTGCAGCTATGAAAGCTTTGTTCCAAACACCA
>Ga0302325_10013425_pt1 | contig 17468 bp, 16 predicted proteins | sample Palsa_T0_2_FD_201948 | JGI IMG/M metagenome (GOLD analysis project Ga0302325, IMG submission 201948) | Peat permafrost microbial communities from Stordalen Mire near Abisko, Sweden - Palsa_T0_2 | ecosystem: Environmental > Terrestrial > Soil > Palsa > Peat permafrost | place: Sweden: Abisko... | reverse complement strand
AGGAGCAGTGGTCGTACATCGAGCACGCGTTCAACGCCTGGGCGGCCGACGGCAACCCCACCCCGCCCATGTACCCGGCCGGATCGTGGGGACCCGAGCAGGCCGACCACCTGCTGGCGCGAGACGGGCGCCGGTGGCGCAAGCCTTAGCAAGCGGCGCAAGCCCTAACGAGCTGCGGCCTCGTCGACGATCCAGGTGACGTCGCCGTGGCAGCCGGCGATGAGGCGTGACGGCGTCGCGTGGAGATCGCCTTCCGGGGACCACGCTCGTTCGAGGGCGTCGCGCTTGGCCGATCCGACGACGAGAACGAACACGTGCGCCGCGTGCTGGATGACCGGGCGGGTGATCGTCAGACGGGCCTCGCGTGCCCCAAGGGCCGGCACCGCGATGACCCAGCGGTCTTGCACGTCGACAGTGGACGCGCCGGGGAAGAGCGACGCGGTGTGGCCGTCGTCGCCGACGCCGAGGACGATGGCGTCGAACGACGGCACGCCCCCCGGTCCCGTCGCGACCCCCGCTCGAATCTCCGCCTCGTAGGCGCGCGCGGCGGCCTCCAGGTCGCTTTGGTCGGCGGGCATGCGGTGGACGCGCGCCGGGTCGATGCGCGCGCCGTCGATGAGCGTCGCCTTGGCCCACCGGTAGTTGCTGCGATCGTCGGTCGGCGGGACGGCGCGCTCGTCGACCCAGAAGACGTCGACGCGCGACCAATCGATGCCGGGCGCGCGCGCCAGGGCCACGTAAGCGTCGCGCGGCGTGTTGCCGCCCGAGAGCGCGATCGCAGCGCGTTTACCGCTGCGAAGGCGATCGACGAGCGTGTGCGCGAGGTTCTCGGCCGCGAGGCGAGCCACGTGGGCCGCGTCTGCCACCGTGATCAAACGTTGGGCGATTGGGGCCATCGCGCGTTGACGCTAGCATCCGTTTGCCCGTCGTCGACCAGCCCCTACAGCGCCTTGCCCATGGCCACTGCCCGCGACCCCATCAGGCCGACCCGATCGTTTAGCACCAGGGCTACGGGGACCTTCTCCATGAAACCCGAGAACCGTCCCTTCGCGCGGAACGCCTGCTCGAACGCGCCGCGCGCGAGGATGGGCATCGCGTGCGCGGCGATGTTCCCGCAGACGTAGACGCCCCCGATGGCCATCGTCTTGAGGGCGAGGTTGCCGGCTTCCGCGCCGTAGAGGCGGGCGAAGAGGTCGAGGGCTCGGGCCGCGGCAGGGCTCTCCCCGCTGAGGCCGAGCGCGGAGATGGTCGCGTTGCGGTCGGCGGCGGTGACGATGCTGTTGGAGATGGCGGCAGACTCGGACACGCCCTGCCCCTGGACGAAGAAGTCGTAGATGTTCCCGAGGCCGTTGCCCGAGAGCACGCGCTCCCAGCTCACGTGCCCGAACCGGACCCGAAGAAAGCGGAGCAGCTCCAGCTCCAGGTCGTCGCCCGGCGCGAAGTCGGCGTGACCACCCTCGGTGGCGTTCGGGATGAAGCGACCGCCGTCCCAGAGGAGCAACGCCTCGCCGAGCCCCGTACCCGCGGCGATGACCGCCACGTTGCCGATCCCCTTCTTGGGCAGCAGGGCTCCGTTCAAAGGCCGGAGCTTGGCGCGCGGAACCTGGACGGCGCCCTGGGCGAGGGCGACGAGGTCGTTGAGGAGAGTCACCTTCGCGATCTTGAGCTTGCGTTCGATGACCCGCTCGTCGACGACCCACGGCAGATTCGTGGTGACGCAGCGGCCTTTGACGACGGGGCCCGCGATGGCCAGGGCCGCGCGCTTGATCCGCGGCCTCGGGTGGTCCGCCCCGAGGAACTCGAGCAAGGCCGCCTCGAGCGACGCCACTTTGTGGCTCGCGAACTCCTGCTCGCGAACCGTGCGACCCGTCGGCGCCACGAGGGCGAGCCGGGTGTGCGTGCCGCCGATGTCGCCGATCAAGAACACGTTTTGCGGCCGAACGTATCACGGCTCCTTGCCCAGAACCCACATGGCGGCGAGGCCCAGGGCGACGCCGAGGAGGCGCCGCGGCGTCCACGCCTCGCCGAACAGCAGCGGGGCGACAAGGGCGCTCAGCGCGACCCCTCCCCCAAGCACGATCGCCCCCGTCGACGCGACGGGGCCGCCGCGCCGCAGGGCGCCGAACAACAGAACGCTCGACACGGAGACCGCGAGCCCGCTCGCCGCGGCGAATGCAACGCCCGCCCGCGTCGACGTCCCGTCGCCACGCGTTCCCACGAGGAGGCTCGCCGCGATGCCGATGGCGGCGCTCGACTCGAGGACGAGCGCCCCGAGGCGATCCTCGATGCGCCCGGACGCGGCGCGGAGCAGCACATAGTGAATGGCGATGAAGACGGCGCCGCCGAGCGCCGCGGGGGTCCACGCAGGCATGGACGGCATTGTCTCAGGTTCGCGTCATTCCCTGACGGATTCGTCGATCGCGGCGGCTTTTCTGCCCGCGACGCCGGCCCTCACGGCGCCGAGATGCGCCTCGTAGGTCTCCGAGAACGAGTGCCGCCCTTCGCCGCGAGCCACGAAGAACAGATAACGGGTCGCCGCCGGCGCCATGGCCGCTTCGAGGGAGCGCGCGCCAGGGTTCGCGATCGGTCCCGGCGGCAGGCCCTCGTGGGTGTAGGTCGAGTACGGATTGTCCGGATCGTGCTCGATGGCGGCGGTGGCCTTGCCCGTGAAGTCTCTGCAGGTGGGCGCCTTCTCCGGAGAGACAAGGCACCCATAAGACGCCGTGGGATCGCACTCGAGGTGCTTCGGCTTGAACGCCGGATCGCGCAGACGGTTCAAAAAGACGCTGGCGATGATGGATCGCTCCTCGTCGACCGCGGCTTCCCTTTCGACCATGGAGGCGAGAGTGACCACGTCGCGGAGGCCCATTCGCGCCGACGTCATCACGTCGTTGAGACTCGACCCGCGCGACCGTGACAGCGTGTCCCAGCGGCGATCGAACTCCCGCTTCATCCGGCGGACGACGTCGCTCGCGTCGCTGTCCATCGCAAAGTCGTACGTGGCCGGGAAGAGAAACCCCTCGGCGCTGTCGCCGCCGATCCCGAGCTCTTGGAGCAAGGCGGCATCCGTCGTGGCATCGAGGAACTCGCGCACGGGCACGACGCGCTTGTCCTGAAGGCGGCGCGCCATGTCGAACCGGGTCCAGCCTTCCGGAAAGGTGACCCGGGTCGTCGCGCCCGCGCGCCGCTCGAGACGATTCATCAGTTCGCGCGGCGACGCATCGTCCGTCAGCAGGTGCCGCCCAGGCGCGACCCCGGAGGCCCCGCCGGTCAAGCGAAGCCAGAGGGCGAAGAGATGCTCGTGCCGCAGGACCCCCGCGCCCACGAGGAGCCCGCCGAGCGCCTCGGGCCCGGGATCTCGAGGCACCACGAGCTCGACCGCGTGACCCTCGCCCGGGCCTCGCTCGGACGGATAGACGACGAAGATCCCGACGGCCGCCGCGACCGCGGCGATGCCCGCGACGGCGCCGGCCCAACGCGCGAGGCGCAGAACCAAACCCGACGGTGCCCGGCGCCCCTGCGACGGCGTGCGGTGGACCGCAGGCGGGGCCGAGCGTCGCTTGCGCTTGGTCTTCGCGCGCTTCCGGCCGGCCTTGCCCTTGCCTCTGTCGGGGGGGGCGGGGGGGGCGGGCGGGGCGCCCGCGGCTCCTTCGTCGGTCACCGCGCCCCTCGGCGCGCTCTCCGGGCGTCCAGCCACGACTGCAGGATCGCGCACGCGGCCGCCTCGTCGATGCGCGCGCGTGCCTTGGCGCCTCGCACCTCGCTCGCGCTCAGCGCCCGCTGGGCCTGAACCGTGGACAGGCGCTCGTCCCACATCTCCACGATCCGCCCGGTGGCGTCGGCCACGACCTGAGCCAGGGCCCGCGCGTCACGGGCCGCCGTCCCCTCGGCTCCCCCCAGGTGCAGCGGCAGACCCACGATGAACCGGGACACGTTTTCGGCGTCGGCCAGCTCGCGGAGCCTGGCGGCGAAGGCCTTGGGGTCGCGCGGATCGAGGGTGCCCCGGGGATGCGCGAGGAGGCCCAGTTCGTCGTCGATGGCCAGGCCGACCCGAGCGCGCCCCGGGTCGAGGGCGCACGTTCGGCCGGTGTCCGCCACGGCCGCGGCCATAGCGCGGGAGAAGGTTCGGTGCCACCCGTTCCCATGTGACGCGCGCTTGACCCCGATGTGCGAAGGAGGCCATAAGACCCGGCCCGCTCCATGACACCGCTCCGCGCCATCAAAGGCATGAACGACGTCCTGCCCGACCAGGTCGGACGGTGGCAGCGGGTCGAGCGGCTCTATGCGCGCGTCATGAGCCTGCATGGCTTTCGCGAGCTTCGAACGCCGCTCCTCGAACCGACGCCCCTCTTCGTGCGCGCGATGGGCGAGGCGACCGACGTCGTCGAAAAGGAAATGTACGCGTTCGAGCACCACGGCGACGCCCTGGCGCTGCGGCCGGAGGGCACCGCGGGCGCCGTCCGCGCCTACATCGAACACTCGGTGTCGCAACGCGAGCCTATCGTCCGGTGGTGGTACGCGGGGCCGATGTTCCGGGCAGAGCGCCCGCAGCGGGGGCGCTACCGCCAGTTCTCGCAGCTCGGCGCGGAGGTCTTCGGCGACGAGGGACCGGGGTGCGACGCCGAGATCATCGACATGCTCGTCGGCTTCTTGCGCGAGCTGCAGGTGCCAGGGGTAGAGGTGGTCGTCAACTCGCTCGGAGGGGCCGAAGCCCGCGCGCGATATCGCGCCGCCCTCGTCGAATACCTGACCCCGAAGGCATCCTCGCTCTCGGCCGAGTCGCAGCGCAGGCTGACGACCAACCCGCTGCGCATCCTCGACTCGAAGGACGACGCGGATCGGGCGGCCGCGCAGGGGGCGCCCACGCTGATCGACGTCCTCGATGCCGGCGACCGCGAGCACCTGGCCAAGCTTCGGGAGGCCCTGGACGCCCTCGGGACACCCTATTCGATCGATCCCCACCTCGTCCGCGGCCTCGACTATTACACCCGAACCTTGTTCGAGATCCGAGGCGCCCACGATAAGCTCGGCGCGGGCAGCACCCTCGTCGGAGGGGGCCGGTACGACACCCTCGTCAAGGACCTCGGCGGGCCCGCCGTTCCGGCCATCGGCTTCGCGGCTGGGCTCGAGCGGCTCCTCATCGCCAGCGACCTCGAAGGGCCGTCGAGCGTGGTGGACGCGCTCGTGGCGCCGCTGGGAGCGAAGGCGGTCGCAGCCGGGCTCCAGGTGGCTCGCGACCTGCGCGGCAAGGGGATCCGTTGCGAGGTCGACACCCGGGGGACGTCGCTCAAGAGCCAGTTGCGGCGAGCCAACGCGCTGGGGGCCCGCATCGTGCTCATTCTGGGCGACGCCGAGATCGCGGCGGGAGCGGTGCAGGTGAAGGACTTGGCGGCCCATTCGCAGGAAACGATCCAACGAGACCAGGCGATACGGGTCGTAGTCGACCGCCTGATCGCCGCCGGCCGTACGGTGGACTCGCCCGTCAAGGCCTCGGCCACCGACTACACGGCCCCCACGACGCCCGAGGAGGACACGCCGTGAACGTGCGTGCGCTCCTGGCCGTCGCCCTTTCGACGGCCTTGCTTCTCCGGTCGACCGTCGCCGCCGCCCAGAGACATCACACGGCCCCCGCGCCGGACCAGAACGCCAAGCCCCCGAGCGACGACGAGGAGGAGGATCACCCGACGCCTCGCACCGAGCCGGAGATCCCCCCGCCGGCCGATCCTCTCGCCGTCGCCCCCGATACACGCGAGCGCATCGGTTCGGACTGGTCTGCCGGGGCCCCCTCGCCCGAGGGCAGCCTGCACCAGGTGCAGCTCTTTCCGTATTACGAGGAGCGGCAGGGCGACTACCGGCTGCGGATGATCCCGCCCCTCTTCATCGAGCAGACTCGCGGCTTGCCGGACCGCTCGCAGGGTCTTTACGGGGTGCCGCAGGCGCCGGACACGGAGGGGCTCTACGGCCTGCTCTACTACCGCCGCCGCTCGCCGCGCCTCGACATGGACCTCGTCTTTCCGGCCTTCTGGCGGGTGCGCGAGGGCGACAACCACGTGGTGGTCGCGGGTCCCTTCGTGCACCGCGAAGCGCCGGGCGAAAACGACAACTGGCTCGCGCCGCTCTACTTCGCCGGCAGCCGCACGGACGGCGGCTACTTCCACGCCCCGTTCTTGCTGACGACGTCCCATTGGGGAGCGTCCGGAGCGTTCACCCTCGTCGGTCCGTATTTTCGCGACCGCACGGGCAGCAACGTCTCGATGGGCCTCGCGCCGCTCTTCTTTCGAGGCGACAACGGCAACGTCGAGGGCAACCGCCGGACGTACACGCTGATCCCGCCCCTCATCTACTACCACGCGGAGCACGAGTTCGACTCGAGCTTCACCACCGTGGCGGGGCCGGTCATCGTGCAGTCGAACCCCAAGCGGGACGTGTTCGACTTCGCCCCCTTCTACTTCCACATCCGGGGCAAGCCCGACAGCGGAGGCGTCTCGGAAGAGCACACGACCCTTTTCCCATTCTTTCACTACGGCCACGACCCAAGTGGGTCGCTCTTCATTCTGCCGGGCTTCTATCGCAGGACGACGCCTACGTCGGACACCGTCCTCACGCCGTTTTTCTCGCAGGCGCAGACGCGCAACGGGGCGACGTCGCTGACGGCGATCGGCCCCATCGTGCCCCTATGGTGGAGCTATCGCGACCGCGATCTCGACGTGCGTTCGTACGCTCTCGCGCCGTTCTTCTACACCTCCGACAGTCCTTCGGGGCACGACTGGCTCACGCCGGTCGTCGGGCGCTTCGAGTCGTACGGCGAGTCGCGAACCTGGTGGATCTTTCCCTCGCTCACGTTCACTTCGAATCGCCACGGATGGGAGAACGATCTCCACCCGCTGCTTTACGTCGGCAGAAGCGACGACTCGTCGCACACCGTCGTGGCCCCCGTGTTCTGGGACTTCGCGAACGCGAAGGGACGCACGACGGTGGGCTTCCCCCTGTATTGGCGCTTCGCGACAACCGCCGACAACTCGGTGGTCGAGGTGGCGGCCAACACCCTGTACATGCAAAAGCGGGTGGCCGGCGGGACCGACTGGCAGTTTCACCTGCTCCCGTTCTTCTCGTACGGCGAGAATCCGACTGGCTACTTCTGGAATGTCCTCTTCGGCCTGGCGGGCTACTCGCGCGACGGCGCCCACGCCCAGGTGCGCGCGCTCTGGATCCCGTTCAACTCGGGTCCTCAGGTGACCCACATCGCGGGGATCGAACCGCCCTAGGGGGTGTCGCGGCGTCCCTAGTCTGAAGGCGACAGAGCTCTGGCTCGCCCTCGTCATCCACTTCAACGTCCCGGTCCTTCTTCGAGGCGCGCGCCGAGTCGTTCTCGGTTCCCCCCCAACTCATCGACCCCTGGTGTCCTGGTGGTCCGTCTCCCCCTTCGGGTCGGGTGCTTTGTCGACGACGCAAGACGAGACCCTTCGCGGGACCGCTCCTCCCATGAGCGACAAGGACCCATCCCTGCGGCCGACCCGTGCGACCCTTTGGCGCAATCCCTCGCGCGTCCTCACCTCGGCCGCTTCCCTCACGCCGACCGAGCCTTCCCTCGACACGAAAGGCGCGCCCCCGAGCGAAAATATACAGCTATTGAGCCTCGCCGGCCCCTCCCTTCCACCGAGGCGCCCGCGATCGCGAGGGATGGGTGCATCTCCTTCGCTCGCTCGCGCATCTCTCGAGCAAAGAGGCGCGCGAGCCTCGCAGAGAGATGCATCTCTCTCGCTGACTCGCGTGCGTTCCAGGTTGGTGTGCGTGCGAGCGAGACGGGAAGATGCATCTTTCTCGCTGACTCGCGTGCGTTCCAGGTTGGTTTGCGCCGTCGGGGTCGTCATCGTACGAAAGTGCGGGCGAGCACCTTCTGCGCGGCGCGTAAGGCGAACTCGACGTCCTCGAAGCGTGTGTCCTCGCCGAGCGAGAAGCGCACGCTCGCGCGGGCCGCCTCGGCATCGCCCATGGCGACGAGGACGGGCGACGGCTCGGCGGTCCCCGCGCTGCACGCGCTGCCTGCGGATGCCTCGACCCCCTCGAGGTCGAGGGCGGCCACGAGCTCCGATCCTTGCCACCCTGGAAACGCGATGCTTGTCACGTGTGGAGCGCGGCGCGCGCTCGCGCCATGAATGCGTGCGCGGGGCCAGAGCTCGCACAGGCCCTTCTCGAGTGCGTCGCGCACGGGCGCCAGCGCCTGCCAGCGCGCCGGAGAACCAAGCGCGTGACGCGCCGCGGCCGCGAGTCCTGCGGCGGCAACCGGGTCGACCGTCCCCGGGCGCAAGCCGCGTTCCTGACTGCCACCGACCAGGACCGGGTGAAGGGGCGTACCCGGGCGCGCGATCAGGGCCCCGATCGACTTGGGACCCCGGATCTTGTGCGCCGCCAGGCTCCGCGTGTCGGCTTCGGGTCCCGCGTCGACGCCGCGACCGAACGCCTGCACGGCGTCCACGTGAACCCGAACGCCCGCCCGCCGGGCCAATGTCACGATGTCCGGCAGCGGCTGCACGACGCCGGTCTCGGAGTTCACCGCCTGCGCGGTCACGAGCCGCACGCCCTCCTCCGAGAGGGCTCGCGCCAGATCGTCCAGGTCGAGCGTCCCGTCCGGCCGCACGGCGACCCATCGCGCGGTGGCCCGCCCCTCTCGCTCCAGGAGCTCGGCGACGCGCGCGACCGACGGGTGCTCCATGCGGCTCGTCACCAGCCGTCCGCCGGGCTCGTGAAAGGCGCTCCGAAGGGCGAGATTGTTGGCCTCGGTGCCGCTCGAAGTGAGGATCACGTCGCGCGGATCGGAGGACGCGAGCTTGGCTACGGCCTCTCGAGCCTCCTCGATGCGGGCCCGGGCAAGGCGCCCGCTCGCGTGCGTGCTCGAGGGATTGCCCCACGCCTCGCGAGCTGCAGCCGACATGGCCTCGACGACCTCGGGCAGCGGCGGCGTCGTGGCGTTCCAGTCGAGGTAGACCCTCGTCACGCCCGCGGCGGACGTCACTGAATCACGCGGCCGGTCTCGCTCGCCGCGTCCACGACGACCGTCGGAGCCCGCTGCGCGACGGTGATCCAGAAGGCGGCCCCCGTGAGGTACGAGCCCTCGACGGTGGCGCCGGCGGTGACCCGCACGTCCCCGCCGAGGCCACGAGCGACGCGGCGCGCGATGGCCAAGCCCACGCCGACCCCCCCGTGCGCCCGGGTGGGCGAGCCGTCGACCTGATAGAACGGGTCGAAGACGCGGTCCGCGCGCTCGGGGGGTACACCCGGTCCGCTGTCGGCGATGAGCACTTCGTAGTGCGCCTCGAGGACGCGCACGCAGATCCCCACGGTGCCGCCGGGCGGCGTGAACTTGCCGGCGTTGTCGAGGATCTGGCTCACGGCCCGCGCAAGGCGCTCCGAGTCGCCGTAGGCCGGGAGCGGTCCGCGCGGGGTCTCTTCGAGGACGTTGATGTGACGCTCGGCGAACGTGTCGGCGTACGCCGCCACGGCGCGCCGGATGGTGTCGAGGAAGTCGTATTCGCGGTGGTTGAAGCGCATGCGACCCGTCTCGAGGCCCGTCACGTCGATGAGGTTGTCGAGCGTCGACCGAAGCCGCCGTACGCAATCATCCATCGCGCGCATGGCCTTGGTCTGGGGCTTGTTCAGCGAGCCGAGCTCCTCGTCGAGGAGCATCCGCAGGTACCCCACGATGGGCGTCAGCGGGGTCGCCAGCTCGTGGGAGATGTTGCGATAGAACTCGGTGCGCAGCCGCTCGACTTCGCGAAGGCGGTCGTTGGCCGCCGAGAGCTCGGCGACCTTCTGTTCGAGGTGCGCGACGATGCGCTGACTCTGCACGCGGAGCCGCTCGCCCGTCGCGTCGGCGCTCGAGGTGTAGGGCTCCCGGTGACCGGACAGAAACTGCCGGACCAAGGCCCCGAAGCTCCGCCCGTCGATGGGCTTCTCGATGAAGCCGTCGCAACCCACGGCGAAGCTGGTGTCGCGGTCGCCCTCCGCCGTGATCGCGACGATCGGCACCGAGCCGAGCGACGCTTCTCCGCGAAGCCGGAGGGTCACTTCGTACCCGTCGAGGCCCGGGATATTGAGGTCCACGAGCACCAGGTCCGGGCGCTGCGTCAGCGCCGCTCGAACCCCTTCGAGGCCGTCGGTGGCGTCGATGACCTCGTGGCCTTCTGCCACGAGGAGCTTTCGCACCAGGAGTCGGTTTCTCGGGTCATCCTCGATGTGAAGAACACGCGACACCCGGCACCAGCCCTTTGACTTCCAGCATAGCCCCGAAGTAACTCTCCCGGTCGATGCTCACAGGGGAACCCCGCGCCTTTGGCCGCCTCGCCGTCCTGGCCACCGCCATCGCCGCGGCGGCGTTTGCGCCGCTAGCCGGCTGCACGTTTCTGACGGAACCGGGGCCGCCCGAGCCAGTCGCCGTCGCCCAGCCGCCGGCCGCGCCCGACGCGGGAGCACCGGAAGCCCACGCCGCGCCCGCCGCGTCCGAGTCGGCGTCGGCGGCTCCCGCAGCCCCACCCGAGGCGCCGATGGCGTCGACGACGCTGACCAAGGGCAAAGGTCCCGCGGCCAAAACAGGCGACCGAGTGAGCGTGCACTACGTCGGGACCTTCCAGGACGGCAAGAAGTTCGACAGCTCGCGCGACCGGAAAAAGCCCTTCGACTTTCAGCTTGGCGCCGGTCGTGTGATCAAGGGGTGGGATCAGGGCGTCGTGGGCATGCAGGTGGGCGAAAAGCGCAAGCTCGTCATCCCGCCGAGCCTCGCTTACGGGCCGCAGGGCCGCCCGGGCATCCCGCCGAACTCCACGCTCGTCTTCGAAGTCGAGCTCATGGCTATCAATCCGAAGCCGTAGACAGTCCGGGCGGTTATGATTCCGTCATGCACTCCCCGGGCAAGTTGGTCTTCGTCGTCGACGACGATGCCACGGTCCGCAAGATGATCCGGCAGGCGCTCGAGGCCAAAGGATACGACGTCGTCGAGGCCGTCGATGGGCTGCAGGCCTCCGAGATGCTCGGCAAGCTCACCACCGCCCCTGCGCTCCTCATCTGCGACGTGATGATGCCGTCGATGGACGGGCTGAGCCTTGCGAAGATCGTCCGCGCCAAGAAAGAGCTCAGCACCATGCCGATCATCTTCTTGACGGCAAAGACAGGCGCCCTCGACGTGGTCAAAGGCATCCAGGCGGGGGCCCGCCACTACATAACGAAGCCGTTCAGCGTCAGAGAACTGCTTGCAAAGGTGGACAAGATCACGGGCTGAAGCCGGCGCATCGGCTCGGGGCGATCACGCCGCCGTGCTACACAGCCCCGCCATGACGACGAGCGCCGAAACGGCGGCGCCGCCCGAGGCGCCGATCAAGGCCAACGCCGCTCCGGTCGCGGTGCTGCCCGCCGCAGGAGCGCTGCCGCTGTCCCCGCCCGTAGCGTACGGGTGCGCGTTCGCCTCGGGGCTCCTTTACTGGCTTGCCTTTCCGGGGATGGACGTCTGGCCGCTCGCGTTCGTGGCGTGGGTGCCCTTGCTCGTCGCGATGCACCGGCAGCCGACCCGGCGGGCCGCGCTGCTGGGGCTTACGGCCGGCCTCACGATGAACGTCGCGGGGTTCCGCTGGCTCGAGCAGATGCTCATGACGTTCAGCGGCTTTCCGCTGCCGCTCTGCACTCTCTTTCTCCTCATCGTGTGCGGGTACCAGGGCCTGCGGATCGCGTTTCTCGGGTGGCTGTACGGTCGCGCCAGCGCGCGAGGCTGGCCAGCGGCGCCGGTGTTCGCCGCGGCCTTCGCGACGAGCGAGCTGCTCTTCCCGGTCCTCTTCTGGTGGTACTTCGCGGCCACCGTCCACCAGGTCCCCATCCTGATGCAGGTCGACGACATTGGGGGCCCGATCCTGGGCGGGCTCGTTCTGGTGGCCGTCAACCTGGCCGTGGCCGAGCCGATCCTGGCGCGGCTCGAGCGCCGATCCGTCGTCCCGGCCCCCGTCTTCGCGGGCGTGGCCACCCTCGCCGTCGCTTGCCTCTACGGGGCGTTCCGCGTCCACGCCGTCGACGCGGCCGCACGCGCCGCGCCGCAGGCCACCGTGGGTGTGGTGCAGGCCAACATGGGCCTGATGGAGAAGCGTACGGCCTACGAAGAGGGGCTGCACCGACACCTGAGCCTCAGCGAAGACCTGCGCGCCCGGGGCGCCGATTTCCTGGTGTGGAGCGAGACCTCGGCCATGAGGCCCGTCCGGGATGCCTCGTACGGGCAGGAGCTCCGCACGCTCACTCGGCGGATCGGGCTCCCGGCCATCTTCGGCGCCGTCGTGGTCAAGCGCGTCGAGGACGAGCGTGGGTATGTTTATTACAACAGCGCCGTCGCCAGCGCGGCGGATGGCACGGTCGAGGGCCGGTACGACAAGCAAGTGCTGCTCGCGTTCGGCGAGTACCTCCCGTTCGGGGACACCTTCCCGGTGCTCTACCGGTGGTCGCCGAACAGCGGTCGCTTTTCGTCGGGTACCTCGTTCGACCCGATCGAGCTCGAGGTGCGCGGCGAGAAGCACCCCGTCACGGCGCTCATTTGCTACGAAGACATCCTGCCGCGCTTCACGAACGACGCCGTCCGCCACGCGAACCCCGAGCTTCTCGTCAACATGACCAACGACGCCTGGTTCGGCGACACCGACGAGCCATGGGAGCACCTGGCGCTTTCGCAGCTTCGAGCCGTCGAGCACCACCGGTACTTCGTCCGCGGCACCAACAGCGGTGTCAGCGCCGTCATTGATCCCGTGGGCCGCGTCATCGCGAAGTCAGGCACGTTCAGGGAAGAAGCCATCTCCGCCCCAATCCACTGGATGCGGTCTCGAACCATCTACGAGAGCCTTGGCGACTGGCCTTGGTTGCTCCTGTCCGGAGGGACCCTCTTCGCGGCCTTCCGGCGCCGCCGGGCGCCTGCGTCCGCGTCAGTGTGAAGCGGGTGTGAACCGGTCGTCGCGCGTCCGCGACACCGATGTCATAGGGCAAAGACCGCATCCGATGTCCGCGCAAAAGTTGATGACTTGGACCTTCGGTCGGCTAGTCTTTCCCCGCCGGCACAGCCTACGTAATAAGGCCGTGCGGCCCTTGAGGGGCCTTCTGATTGGTCACAACGAGCCCCGGCTTTCCGGGGAGGAGATTGCGTAATTACCATGAAATTTTTTAAGCTTTATTCAACTCTGGCAATCCTGGGCGCGGCTGCGCTTGCCGGCTGCAGCTCCAGCAGCAACCCGCCTAGCACCCCCCCCGAGACCGACGCGGCCACGACCCTGACCGACGCCGCGGGGGATGTCGCAACGGCGACAACGGACGGCGCGACGACCACCACGGACGGGGCGGCGGACGGCGCGACGGAGACCGACGGCGCCACGGACGGCGCGACGGAGACCGATGGGGCCATCGTGACCGATGGCGCAACGACGACAGACGGCGCGGCCGACGGCGCTGTCGCGGACTGACGAGCGCGAACGCTCGGCGAGAGGCGAGAGCGGAGCCAGCCGGTTCCGCTCTCGCAACTCTCTCGCCCTCAGGCGAGCTTCATCGCCTTCTTCAGGCGCTTCGCGTCGGCGAACATGTCGACGTTGGTGAAGACGAACGTGGCCTCTTCGTTCTTGTTGGCCAGCGCAATCTCCGCGAGCTTCTCGATGGCCGGGTCCTCGTAGCGGCTCTTGTGGCCGGCCGGCCCGGGAAGGCGGTAGTAGCCGAAGGTGGCGCTGGTCGTTCCGTTGAGGAGCGGATCGCGCGCGGCCGTGGCGCCGCTCTCGGCGGCCAGCCCGTGTGCTTCGTCCGCATCCCAGCTGAGGGGCGCCTCCCAGACGATTCTCTTGTACTTGCGACGCACGCCGCTCAAGAAGTCTTTGACCGCGCTCTTGTTGGCGCGCGACGCGCTGAAGTCGGGCGGCGCGACGAACACGGCCGTCTGGCCTTCGAGCTCTTTGGTGACGTCGGTGAGGTTCTTCAGCGCGCTCTCCGTCACCTTGCCCTCGCGAAAGCCCTCCTGGCCGATCTCGCGCGGCGCGAGGAGCGCGAAGACGAAGCCGGGCGGCGCCTCTCGCCGCCAGCGCCGGATGGTGCCCGTGCCCGGCTGAGAAACGTGGGTCTCCTGCACCTCGACGAACAGGAACTCCTTGAAATATCGCGTGGCGGGAACCGGAAACCCGGCGCACCCGATTGTGGTCACAGCGTTCAAGGCGGCAAAGTGGAGCGTACCATGCCTCGTCCTCGGGCGGGCACGCCGTCCTCGCTCGGGCCAGGAGCGCCGACCAAACGCTTCGCGAGCATGCGGCCGAGCCGCCGAGCTGCCGCGCGCAACGCGTCCGCGTGGTGAATGGCGTCGGCCGTGGGGTTTTCCACGCCGGCGGTCATGTCCACCGCGACCGTGTCCTCGGCCCGCATGTCGCCCGTGTCACGCTCCGGCGCGGCCCCTGCGGAGCGTACGATCCAGGCGCGCGCCGAGAGGCCCACGTCCGTCGACCGCGCGGCGGGGCCTGTTCGCGCCACGTCCACACCAATCCCTTCACTGGCTTCGTCGCCGCGCAAGACCTCGACCTCGACGCGCGGGAACGTCTCGCCCGCCTCGAGCCATCCGCCGGTAGCCAGCTCGTCGCGCACGCCGGCCGCCACCTCGTCGGCGGCCACCGCGTCCACGACGAGGTTCCGGACGACCTTGACGTGAAGCCGTTCGCCGGCGCCATCGGCGTACACGGCCTGGTACCCGCACGCGGTCACAAGGGCCATCAGGGCGACCGTCGCAGGGCACCGGAGCCCGTGCACGCCGAGTCTTCGCCGGCCGAACGCCCCGCTCGGGGCCACCTACGATCCCACGATGAAGCTTACGATCTTGCCCTTCACGTAGATAAACTTCTTGATCGGCTTGCCCTCGAGGTGCGCCCGAACGCGGTCCTCCTTGAGCGCGGCCTCGCGCGCGACGTCCTCGTCGGCGTCGACTGCAATCGTGATGGTTCCCCGGAGCTTGCCGTTGACCTGGACCCCGATCTCGACCACGCGCTCCTCGACGAGCGCGGGGTCGAACTCGGGCCAGGGCTCGTACGCGACGGAGCGGGCTGGAGGGGCCTCGGGTCCCTCCCCGTGCAGCCGGCTCCAGATCTCTTCGCCGACGTGGGGCGCGAAGGGGCCGACGAGCAGCGCCATCGCGCGCGCCGCCTCGCGCGGGACGACCGCCAGGCCGGCGAGGTGCCTCACGAGGATCATCATCGCGCTGATGGCCGTGTTGAAGCGAAGGCCCTCGATGTCCGCGGTCACCTTCCGGATCGTCTTGTGGACGAGGCGCCTCGTGGCGTCATCGTAGGCGGTCGGGTCGTCCGAAAGCGGTCCCGTGGTCACCTGCCATGTCCTCTCCAAGAACCTCCGGGCCCCCTCCAGGCCGCTCGTCTGCCAGGGCTTCACCTGCTCGAGAGGCCCCATGAACATCTCGTAGACGCGCAGGGCATCGGCGCCGACCTGCCGAACGACGTCCTCGGGGTTTATGACGTTGCCCCGAGATTTGCTCATCTTCTCGTTGTTCTCGCCGAGGATCATGCCCTGATGGACGAGCTTCACGAACGGCTCAGCGTCCCTCACGCGGCCGATGTCGAAGAGAAACTTGTGCCAAAAGCGTGCATAGAGCAGGTGCAGGACGGCGTGCTCGCTGCCCCCGACGTAGAGGTCTACCGGCATCCACTCGCGGTAGGCCTCGTCGCTCCACCCCTCGCGATCGTTGCTCGGGTCGATGAACCGAAGGTAGTACCAGCATGATCCAGCCCACTGGGGCATGGTGTTCGTCTCGCGGGCAAACCACCGCCCGTCCTTTTGAAAGAACCGCCAGTCGACGGCGCGCGCCAGCGGGCCTGCCGGATCGGTGCCCGGCCGGAAGTCGTCGAGGTCCGGAAGACGCAGCGGTAGCTCGTCGAGCGAGACCGCGATGGGGCTCTCGTAGTGAATCACCGCGGCGGCGCCTGGCGCGCGAGGGTCCCCGTCGCACGTGACCGGAAAGTAGATGGGGATCGGCTCGCCCCAGTAACGCTGCCGGGAGAAGACCCAGTCGCGCATCCGATACGTCACCTTGCGGGTGCCACGCCCCTGGACCTCGAGCCACGCCGTCACGCGCGCGCGCGCGTCCGCGCTCGGGGTGCCGTCGGGGACCGCCGCGTCGATGCGGCCGTAGCGGGTCACGCCTTCATCCGTGAAGGCCGCGGCTTCGACGTCAACGACGGGACGGCCGGGGGCCGGTTCGATGACCTGCACGATGGGCAACCCGTGCGCGCGCGCGAACGCGTGGTCGCGCTCGTCGTGCGCGGGCACGGCCATCACGGCCCCAGTGCCGTAAGTCGCGATGACATAGTCGGCGACCCAGATGGGGACGTCTCGTCCGGTCACGGGGTTGTGCGCCATCACGCCGAGGGGCACGCCGGACTTGTCCTTCGCCTCGGACCGATCGACGTCGCTCTTGCGCCGCGCCGCCTCGACATAGGCGAGGACGGCGGGGCGCTGCTCGACCCCGGCCAGGGCCTCGACGAGCGGATGCTCGGGCGCCAGAACGACGTACGTCACCCCCGGCAGCGTGTCGGCCCGGGTCGTGAAGACGCGGACGCGCGCCGCCGCTTCGCCGCCCGAGCCGCCCACGACGTCGAAGTCGATCTCGGCGCCTTCGCTGCGCCCGATCCAGTGACGCTGCTTGGCCTTGGTATCCGGCCAGTCGAGGCCATCGAGATCGGCGTCGAGCCGGTCGGCGTAGGCGGTGATCTTGAGCATCCACTGACGGAGCGGGACCCGCTCGACCGGGTGCCCTCCCCTCTCGCTCTTGCCGTCCACGACCTCTTCGTTGGCCAGGACGGTGCCGAGCGCGGGACACCAGTTGACGGGCACCTTGGCCTGATAAGCGAGGCCACGGCGGAACATCTCGAGGAAGATCCATTGCGTCCAGCGCACGTACCCCGGGTCGGTCGTGTCGATCTCGCGCGACCAGTCGTAGCTGAACCCGAGCGCCCGCAGCTGACGCTTGAACGTGGCGATGTTCGCCTTCGTCGTCGCGCGGGGATGCGTGTTCGTGGCGATCGCGTGCTGCTCGGCCGGGAGGCCGAAGGCGTCCCACCCCATGGGGTGAAGGACATCGATGCCCCGCATGCGCGAGTAACGCGCCACGATGTCCGTGGCGGTGTAGCCCTCGGGGTGGCCGACGTGCAGGCCGGCCCCGGACGGGTACGGGAACATGTCGAGCACGTAGAGCTTGCGCCGTCCGGGGGTGCGGCGTGCGCGGAACGTCGCGTGCTCTTCCCAGTACGCCTGCCACTTGGGCTCGATGACCGCCGGATCGTAGCGCTCGCGAACCTCGCCGCTCTTGGACACGAGCAGCCCTCTAGCACGGTGGCTGGGCGGTTAGCCGACGCGCCGGCCCGTCGCGCAGCCGATGTTGACCGTGAGCTCGAACGCGCTCCGACTCCAGTACTTGTCGA
>Ga0302325_10013424_pt1 | contig 17468 bp, 17 predicted proteins | sample Palsa_T0_2_FD_201948 | JGI IMG/M metagenome (GOLD analysis project Ga0302325, IMG submission 201948) | Peat permafrost microbial communities from Stordalen Mire near Abisko, Sweden - Palsa_T0_2 | ecosystem: Environmental > Terrestrial > Soil > Palsa > Peat permafrost | place: Sweden: Abisko... | reverse complement strand
AGCACCTCGGCGCGGCGCCCGGTGACTGCGTGGTGCTGTACGCCGGGACGCACGGGATCTCCCATGCGCTGCCCGCCATCGCCAGCGCCGCCGCGCGGCTGACGGAGCACCCGGTCCATTTCGCCTTTGTGGGCGAGGGCGCGGACAAGCCGCGGCTGGCCCGCACGGTCGCTGAGCTTGGCCTGCGCAACGTGACGCTGCGGCCCGGGGTGCCGCATGAAGAGATCCCGGGACTGCTGGCCGCGGCCGACGTCTGCCTGGTCCCGCTGCGGGACGTACCGCTGTTCGCCGCCTTCATTCCGTCCAAGATCTTCGAGTACCTGGGCGCCGGGAAGGCCGTCGTCGGCTCGGTCAGCGGGGAGGCGGCGGAGATCCTGCGCGAGGCGGGCGCGGTCGTGGTGCCGCCGGAGGACGACGCCGCGCTCGCCGGCGCGATCCGCGAGCTGGCCGCCGACCCGGAGCACCGGCTGGCCATGGGCCGGGCTGGCCGCCGCCACGTGGAGAATTCTTACGACCGGCGAGCACTCGCCCGCGAGTACCGGAAGATTCTCGATTCAGCTGGTGGCCGGCCATGAGGCTGCTGGTTACCGGGGGCAGCGGCTTCCTGGGCGAATACGTGCTGACCGAGGCGCGCGGCGGGGTCACGAGACGGTGGCGCTGGCCCGCAGCGGTGCAGCCGCCGACACCGTAGCGCGGCACGGTGGCCAGTCGCTCACCGGCGATCTCGATGATCCGGCGCGGCTGCTCGGGGTATTCGGTACCGCCCGCTGCGAGGCCCTCGTCAACCTGGCGTCGCTTGGCTTCGGGCACGCGCCGGCGGTCGTGGCCGCGATTAGGGCGGCGGCCATCGACCGTGCGGTCTTCGTCTCCACCACGGCGGTGCAGACGACGCTTCCCGCCCATTCGAGGCGGATCCGGCTGGATGCCGAGCAGCAGATCCGGGATTCGGGGCTGAGGTGGACCATCCTGCGCCCGACCACGATCTACGGAGCACCCGGTGACCGGAACCTCTCCCGGCTGCTCCTGCCGCGGGTGCCCGTGCTGCCCGTGCCCGGAGGCGGCAGGCACCTGCAGCAGCCGGTCCACGTGGCCGACGTGGCCGATGCTGTGCTCAGCGCCGTGGAGCGGCCCGCCGCCGCCAGTCACTGCTATGACGTCGCGGGACCAGAACCGCTCAGCTTTACCGAGCTGCTGCGCGGCTGCGCGCGGGAGGTCGGCAGCCAGACCCGGCTGGTCCCGATGCCGCTGGCCCCTCGGGTCGCCGCCGCGCGCTGCTACGAGGTGCTCAGCGCACGGCCCCGGATCCGCGCCGAGCAACTGCAGCGGCTGGCCGAGGACAAGGCCTTCGCTATCAGCGACGCCATCCGTGACCTCGGCTATGCGCCCCCGGCCGTTCGCCGATGGCATCCGGGCCGAGGCCCGTGCACTCGGACTTGCCGCCCGGGGCGCGTCATGACCGGCAGCGACCTCGCGCTGCTGAGCTGGTGAAGGGCGCAGCGAATGCTTTTTTGGCTACGAAATCTCCTTCATCAATTCGATGGCCGATATCTGCCGAGTAGTAGGCGGAGACGCGCATGCTCTGGCTGAAGTGCTCGGCATGGACCCGCGCATAGGCAAGAGCCTTTCTGGTCGCTGGAATTGGATATGGCGGGGGATGCCTGGGGATGCCTGCCCAAAGACGTACGCTGTATCGCCGCCTTCGCCGATCAAACCGGCGTTCACCAACGAGTGAGCTGCTTATGATGGTGGATGAGTTCAACATCGCACGCCGTGCCGAAGTCGTTCGAATGGTGGGCGAGGCGGCTGCGGGCGTTTCAGCGCCAGCGCACTCGCCTGCAAACCGGCTGCTCGCCAGGAAGCGAATAGCGGTGTGGGGGCAGCATTCAAGCCGGGCGCGGATGATGTGCGGGACTCTCCAGGCCTAGCCCTGATGATTCATGCGGGCGGAGGGCTGGCCCGGGACGGCGGCTGAGCCGCTGAACAGTTCGTGATTTTACGGTTGGGGTATGACGGTGGCTCGGCTGGCGGGCCGGCGGCCGAGGGTTCCACAGGCCCCGGGGTACTCTTTCCGTATCGCAGGGGTGGCTTTTCGCTGGTCAAGGTGCGTGTGGCAGGGCGGTGACCTGGGCCCAGGCGGTGGCTATGGCCTGTGCCCAGGGCCAGGTGGCGGGGATTTTCAGCCGCCGTCGGCGGCGGCCCCCGCGGACCAGCTTCCCGGCGGCGTGCAGGATCCGGTAACGCAACGTTTTCGGCTCGGCGCGGGCCAGGTCGCCGTCCAGGGCGAGCAGCCGCAGCCAGGACAGCAAGGTGGCGGCGATTAAAGCGGCGGCCAGCCACGCGGAGTTCATCGCGAAGTCGTGCGAGGGGAACCGGCGGCCAGGCGCCGGGCGGACGGTGACTCCCGATCCCCTGATCTGGACGGTCCTGCCGCCGGAGGTCCCGTCCCTGCTGCAGGGCCTGGCCGCCTGCTCGGCCTGCCGATACGGGTACTACCGCACCTCGGCCCGGACCACCAGCAGGAAGATCTACTACTACCGGTGCCTGGGCAGCGATGACTACCGCTACGAAGGCGGGCGGGTCTGCAACAACAAGCCGGTCCGCGCCGACTACCTCGACACCGTCGTCTGGGACCACATCACCGGCCTGCTCGCCGGTCCGGCGCTGATCCGCGCTGAGATCAGCAAGCGGCTGGAGACCGCCCGCACCGCAGACCCGGCCACCCGGCAGCGCAAGCAGCTGCAGACCGCGCTTGCCAAGGCCACTGCCTCGGTCACCGCCATGGTCGAGGCGTTCTCCGAGTAGCTGATCACGATTGATGAGCTGCGCGCACGGATGCCGCACCTGCGTTCCCGGGAGACCAGCCTGCGCGGCCAGATCAACGCCCTCGACGCCCAGACCGCCGACCGCGACGCCTACCTCACCCTCGCCGGCGACCTGGAAGTCTTCCTCGCCCAGCTCCGCGGCAACGCCGCCACCGCCACCGTCGAAGACCGCCAGCGGGTCCTGCGGCTGCTCGTCAAGGACATCCTCATCCGCCCAGAGAAGATCACAATCCGGCACCGCATCCCTGCCCCCGCGGGGTCGTCGATGTGCTCGCGGGGGATCCACTGCCGGGCACCGATCAGCGCGTGCCCGGCCTTGTCCCGCACGTACGACAGGTGCACGGTGTTGATCCCGCTGGCCACCCGGCCCGCGCACCCCAGGTACTGGCGCTTGACTCCAGCGGTGGCCTCCCCGGCCTTTTCCTGCCCGGTCTCGTCGATCGCGCCGACCACCATCCCGGCCCGCCGCCACGCCGCCGCGTCCAGGCCCGTCGCCGCGAACCGGCGCACCACGCTCATCGCGGCGGAGGTGTCCCAGGACGCGTGGTTCAAAAGCCGCTGTGTCCGGTCCGGCGTCCGGTCCCGGCCATGCCGGGCGATGCTCCACCCGTTCACCCGGCTGGTGGCCGCCGATGAGGACACGGTGCGTGATGTGATCCACGCGTTCAACGAGAAAGGCCCGGCCGCCCTGGACCCTCAGTGGGCGGGCGGCCGTCCCCGCCTGATCAGTGACGCAGACGTTGAGGTCATCGTCGCGGCGGCCACCGCACGCCCGGAGAAACTGGGCCTGCCGTTCACGCACTGGAGCTTGCGCAAGCTGTCTGCCCACCTGGCCTCGCGGGATATCCGGATCGGGCGCGAACGGCTGCGGCAGATCCTGCACGCCCGGAAGATCTTCTTCCAGCGCACGCGGACGTGGAAGGAGTCCGCCGACCCGGACCGGGACGCCAAGCTGGACCGGATCGAGCACGTCACCAGCGCCTTCCCGGACCGGTGCTTCGCCTTCGATCAGTTCGGGCCGTTATCGATCCGGCCTGCCCACGGCACCTGCTGGGCCCGGCAGAACAAGCCGGTACGGCTGCCCGCCACGTATCACCGCACGCACGGCGTCCGCTACTTCCACGGCTGCTACTGCCTGGCCGATGACCAGCTCTGGGGAATCGCCCGCCGCCGCAAGGGCGGCGACCACACCCTGGCCGCCCTGAAGTCCATCCGGGCGGCCCGTCCGGACGGCGCCCCCATCTATGTGATCATGGACAACCTGTCCGCGAACAAGACCCCCGCCATCCGCGCCTGGGCGAAGAAACACAAGGTCAAGCTGTGCTTCACCCCGACCAGCGCGTCGTGGGCCAACCCGATCGAGGCGCAATTCGGGCCGTTGCGGACCTTCACCATGGGCGCCTCGGATCACCCGAACCACACGGTGCTGGCCCGCCGCCTGCAGGACTACCTGAGCTGGCGTAATGCCAACGCCCGCCACCCCGCCGTCCTGGCCGCCCAGCGCCGCGAACGCGCCCGCATCCGCAGCGAACGCCAGCAACGCTGGGGACGGCCCAAGCCCAAAGCCGCATGACCAACCCGGCCAACGTTCGCGGTCACCGCACTAGCGATCCCGGCTTGCCGCCCACAACCCGCCCGAGGCGATCTCGTCCAGCATCCGCCAGGCCGTGGGCACCGAGGCGACCGGGGCGGCGTAACCGGGCTCTGCTTGGCCAAGGAACATCTGGCAGGTGAGCCAGCGGCCCCGTCGGTCAAGTCGGCGAAGATCTGCTCGATGGTGACGCGGTGACGACGCCGTGTCTCGGTCTGGGTCGTGGGGAGTGGCGAGCCGGTGAAGGTGGCGTTGGTGCCGCCAGAGTGAGCCGCGCTGACAGCCTCGGCGGCAGACGACACGGCACCGGGACGGAGTTCACCATGGACAGGCCGGGTAGCATCAGCTACAGTACTACATAAAGTAATTTTATAGTTACTAAAAGTAGTAGCGCGTTCGTGACAGATGGGCGCGCGGCTCGCTGGCACGACATCGGGCGATACTCAAGAGGGAGAACGTGGCGACGGGTGGCCTGGGCTTTCGGGACGGGTCGATACGCTGGCCAGCACTACGACCTCGCGATGAGCGAAGTATTCTTCGCCGAGCTCAGCGTCCGCCCCCCTGACCACTTCCTCGGTGCGAGCTCAGGAACCCATGCGGTGCAGACCTGCCGGGTGTTGGCGGCCTTTGAGCCGCTCGCGGCCGAGCTGGCACCCGATGCGGTGGTCCTGGCCGACGCCGTTACTCGACGCTCCGCGACCGCTCGATGCCCGAGGGGATCAACCTCATCCATCAACGACCGGGTGCGCCACTACCTGTCCGCACCGGTGGCCGATTGGCGCGCCCCGGCGTCCATATGGGACGAGCGGGTCGGCCAAAGCATAGCGATCGTGCTGATTGACAGCCGCGACGGAAGGTTAAGCTGAATGACGGTCAAGGACCTGGTGCGTCCGCTCCCGGGGGTACGCAAGCTTTCGCTACTGCGGCAGCGGATGGCCTTTCGCGGATCCGCGTCGTACTGGGAGCAGAGATACTCCCGCGGCGGCACTAGCGGAGAGGGTTCATATCGCGCACCTGCGGAGGTCAAGGCCACATTCCTCAATGACTTCGTTCATACGCGCGAGGTCATGTCCATTATCGAGTTCGGTTGTGGCGACGGGAATCAGCTCTCGCTAGCTGACTACCCGCGCTATATCGGGCTAGACATATCCCGGTCCGCCATTGCGCTCTGTCAGCACCGGTTCGCCGATGACCCGACGAAGAGCTTCTTTCTTTATGACGGTGACTGCTTCACCGATCACGCCGGCCTTTTCACCGCAGACCTAGCTATATCCCTCGATGTTATCTATCACCTTACCGAGGATCAGGTCTTCGAGACCCACATGACGCACTTGTTCGCGGCCGGAGCAAAGTACGTGATCGTGTATGCAACCAACGGGGAAATAAACGGTACCGCACCGCACGTCCGGCACCGCCGCTTCACATCCTGGGTAGCGGACCGCTGTCCGGACTGGCGCTTGCTCGAGGTCAGGCAGGGGACGAGATCCAGTCCCGATTGCCCTGATTACTTTACTTACGAGCGTATCAACACTGGATGACTCGCGATGAGGCTTATGGAAGCGGCATGCTGATGCGATCGGCGCTAGAGCAAGTGAACCATGGCGTTATCGCGCGGAGTCGGCTGCACTCGCAGTTTGCCGCGGCGTGACGTGGCCGCGCAGGGCAGCGTTCGCGCGGCCACGTTCAAACGGCGTCTGCGGCCTCGCCGCAAGCAGATACTCGTGACGGCTAAGCCGCCCGTCGTCCTGCTGCTCATGCGTGCAGAATCACTGGCTGGCCATAGCATCGAGCATATAATTGAGACCCTCGCGCCGCTGCTGTCCGGGAACTTTGAGGTCAGGGTGGTGCGGGTACCATGCCAGAGCCGCGGAATTCCGCGATGCGCACGCAACCTAATATTCACCGCACGGCAACGAGCGGACATCATTCATGTGACCGGAGACATTCATTACTGCGCCCTGGCCGTTCGGAGGAAAAGATGCATCCTGACTATTCACGATTTCTGTTCACTGTATCGTCTGAAGGGCTTCAAGAAGTGCATATTCTCAACACTATGGTACTCTCTCCCGCTACGATGGGCACCCTATGTGACGGTGATCTCGGGAGAAACCAAAAGACAGCTCGAACATTACTTCCCGTCGGCCGCAGTTAAGGTCGAGGTCATTCCGAACTGCGTGGATGAAGCGTTCAAGAAGAATTACAGGACCACGCGATCCGGTACCCGCGGACTCCGGGTACTGCAGGTCGGGACGGGCAGCAACAAGAACCTTGAACGGTTGGCCGCTGCGGCATCGGGACTGCCCCTGCAGCTAAGGATCATAGGGCCGCTTAGCGGCCACCAGCGCACGCTCCTTCGCTCGCTTGACCTTGACTGGACTTCGGCTCAGCAGTTGTCCGGAGAGGAAGTGGTCAGGGAATACCGGGATAGCGACCTACTTGTGTTCGCCTCGACATACGAGGGGTTCGGCCTGCCGATCGTAGAGGCTCAGGTGATCGGGCTTCCGGTAATCACTTCCAAAATGGCCCCGATGACCGAGGTTGCCGGGGACGCGGCGCTGTTTGTTGATCCATACAGCGAGAAGGAGATCCGCGCGGCCTTGGAACAGATACTGCGCTCACCTGATCTGGCCCGGCGATTGAGCGACCAGGGTCGACGCAATGCCGAGCGCTTCGACGCGAAGATGGTCGCCGACCGCTACGCAGATGTCTACACACGTATTGCCGCGGGCCGTCACCGCAGGGTAGCTGGGAATGACCTCGGCGGCTAATTCTATGGGCATCCCGGCATACATGCGGATCACCCCGAAAAACGTCCGGAACTCAAAGATCTCGGTCTTGCGGGTCCACGGCTTATCGCCCGGGGACCGGATCGCAACCTTGAACACCGGTAGGCCGCCGGCGAGGTGCCCGTGGTGCGGGTCCTTTGAGACTGACACACGCGCACGCAGCAGCAACGGGGGTTACCCGGGAAGGGGCTCTCGCGCCAATCTAAGACACGGCCTCGAACGGTCCAATCGGAAACGGTGACGACGGACGGCACGTCACCACAACTGTGCACCTTCGCCCAGCCCGCCGCCGCCCGATCACCGCAAAGACCGAGCCGCCCGCGACCTGCACCCGGCCGACGCCGGCAGGAAACCCAGTTTTCGTGTCCCACGGCAGCACCGCGCAGCGGTGCATGATTTCTAAGACTTGGTTCACTACGGCCGCTTGCGAGCCTGCGGGCTAGCCTTCGATTACGCCCCGTTCAACTCGCCTTGATGCCAGTCGCTGGTCTACGGCGCGGCAATAGTGTCTACGGTGGCTTACGGCGTCGCGCTCGTCATAATGCTCCTGTCCTTGCGAAGACGGGCGTCAGACAGTTCCGAACCCCGGTACCGCAGGCGCGCGGCCGTTGAAGACCCTTTCCAAGGAGCGTCGGGATAGTAGGGAGCATGGGGAAGCCAAGCGTAGGGATGCCTGCCGTCCGGTGGGCCGCGGCGAGCGCCACGACCTCACATGCTGGGCGGTGGGCGGCGCACCGTCGTCCAGGCCGCCCGCGCGAACTGTCACCGATCCCCGACCGTCGGCCCAAGATGCTCACTCCGCCGCCCGAGCTACCAGGATCTGCAGCCAGCCTTTGCCCATCTGGGCTCTCACTCACGCCCGGCCACCCGCCATTAGATTACAGTAAGTAACTTTATAGTTGCTGATAGCATTCATGCTCATGACCGTTGCCCTGATTACCCGCCCGGCCGAGCGCACCGGCTCGCGTATGCAGGTGACTGCTATGTGGCTGTTTGTGCTCCCTCTCTTCGCCGAGGGCGTGGCAAAGGATGTGGTGAAGGTTGAGATAGCTGGCCTGGCGGTGCTGGCCTTCGTCAGAATAGTTATCTCGGACCGCGTCCTGCCGCAGCGCGCGGTCGAGCGGATCTTCATGACGGCCGGGGTGCTGGGCCTAATCGGGATCGCTTACTTGGCGTTCAAGCCGTGGCCGTCTGATGCCGGCACCACTCGTTCCTACGATACGCACGCGCTGATCTACGGGGGAACCTATGTCGCCGTGGCCGTCTTCGCCGTGCTGTTCTTCGAGGAGGAGCTGTTCGAGCAGGTCATTTGGCGGGGGGCCACGCTGGCACTGTGGATCGGGGTGGCGTCCTGCGCGGCCAGCCGACTGACCGGTCACCTGCTGCTGGTGAACCCCGCGGACGGGGGGCTGCGGATGGTCGGGACGATGACAGAGCCGTCCGGCTGGGCACCCGTGCTCCCGCTTGTCCTGCTGCTCGCGCTGCGCCGCCGGTCGTGGCTTTACCTAGCGCTGGTCCTAGCAGGGCTCGTACTGGCCGACTCGCCTACTTGCCTGCTGGTAATGGCTGTGACAGTGCCGCTCTACTATGCGATGACCAGCTCCTGGCGGTACCGCATACTGCTGCTGGTCATCCTGACCATCATCATCCTGGCTGGCATCTTCTTTGTGCAACGGACCGACGCCGCGGCGTGGCTGGACAGTGGAAATCCCACCAAGATAGCGGTGGGGCGCCTCGTTTCCGGCATCCAGAATGTGGAGACGGACGGCGATGAAGGCACCAACAGCCGCTTCCAGAGCACGACGGTTATCATCGCCGACGCGAGGGAGCATGGCTGGATGCACTTCGGTGCCGGGCCGGCCGCCGACGCTACCTGGCTGCCGGCGATGTATCCAGGACAAGGACCCGCGGGCAGCGAGGCGGCGAATGCATTGTGGGTTGCCATCCTGTTTGACTTCGGCGAGGTCGGCGTGGCGGCGCTCGGCGCGATGATGATCGTTGCAGTATGGCACATGCATCGCAATCCGCGAATGACCGCGATCCTGCTGCCGTTCTTCATCGAGGCGCTGGTCAACTCATCCGGCGCCGGCCCCGAACCCGCGCTCGTTGCCCTCGGGATCATGCTGTTCGCGTTCCGGTGGGCACCTAGGGCGGCACCTTTCCATCCGCAGGGTAAGAAGATGTCAACGGCCAAGTTGCGGTCCCTGGTGGTGACCAGTTAAAGACCCCGCCCCTCGAGTTGATCAGGTCTTGTTCCAGATGGTTCCTCCTTTGGCCGGGGCTTGGCGCATGCAGTAGGAATCGCCGTCGGGAAACTGATAAGGATAGAGAAATGACTACCAAACGCCGGGTTGCTGCTGTCGTGGTGCACTACGGGGACCGCCAGCGGACCGTTCGGGCCGTCCTGGGCCACTGGGATATTAAGGTATTTACCACCATTATCGTCGTCGCCAACGACCTCTCTGAGCGGCCAGCCGAGCTCACTGATGATATCTGTATCTGGGTGATACCGAGCCGCAATCTGGGATTCGGGGGAGGATGCGAGCTGGCTACGACGATGTGCTCCGCTGACGTTTACGCTTTCTTCAACGCGCATGTCACGATGGACAGTGCTTCCGTCTGCCGCTGCGTGGCGGCGTTCGATATCCCGGGCGTCGGTATCACAGCGCCACATGTGTATCTCCCGATCACTGGGAATCCGGAGATAGACTGGAAATATGCGCTCTGCACCAGGACATACGGCCGCACCACGCGGCGCCCGATTCGAGTCCCGCTTCCGCAACCCAAGGGGCATGGCACGGTAACCGGCGACGCCGGTACGGACGACATCCAGTCAACCGATGAAGTTATCGATAATGAATGGGCAACCGGATGCGCGATTTTTTGCCTGAACGAGATCATCAGAGATATCGGATGGGATGGCAGCTACTTTCTCCGCTACGAAGACGCCGATATCTCGATAAGGACAAGGAGGAGCGGGTGGCGGGTGGTGACGGTCCCGTCCGCTCTCGCTTACCATACCGGAGAGGCGACGGGATCCCGTGCCCTGTCGGGATACTACGGCATGCGCAATTCGATCTGGTTTTCTAGAAAATACTGGAGTCGCCCGCGCCAGATCCTGCTGACTTCCTACCAACTCCTTCTGCTATTCCGGATCACAACCGCGGACGCGCTACACAGACGTAGACCACGCCACGCACCGCCGGCGGCGCGTGGCATCGTGGACGGCTGGGCGTTGTGGCCATCAGGCAAAGATCCGCTTCCTGGTGAACCGTTGAGCCATCTTCACCAAACCTGATTCAGGCATGCGGAGCGTTGCCGGTGGTCGCGACCTCCGCCGCCCGGACATAGAGGTCACGGCGACATCGCAGGGCGGAGACATGCGCACCTCTCCGCGGGGCGGAGCCATGGCCGTCTCAGCCATCCTTCACCTCATGGCGTGGCGGGCGCGACAAGCGCGACAGGCGACGGAGCATGACGGCGAGCGCAACCCCGTAGGAAACCGTCGAGGCGATCGCCGCGCCGTAGACACCGACCAACGGGAGCAACGCGAAGAGCAGGGCCACCGTGAAGATCGCCGCGATCCCCTCTGCCCATGCTACGACCGCCGGCTGACGCCTTCCCCGCAGCAGGTCGCCGGTCACCTGACTGCAGGCCAGGAAGACCGACCCCGGGGTCAGGATCCACAGCAGCGGCGCCGCGCCACGGTAGGCAGCGCCGAAGACCAACGGCACCAGCCAGTAGGAGACCGCGGCCAGCGGCACTAGGATGGCTGTGGCCAGGCCGGCGCCGACCAGCACCGAGAGGCGCTGCAACTGGCGGGTCTTGTCAGTCACCTCGCGCTGGCCCGCCAAGCGGGGAAACGCGACGTTGCCGATCGCCGTGACCAGCGGCATCGGAAGCAGGGAGAGCGAGACCGCGATCGCGTAACGGCCGAGGTCGGCCGCCGGCACCGTCTGCGAGAGCGCGAGCTGATCGAGTTGAGCGTTCAGGGTCGCGGGCGCCAGGGCCGCGATCTGCGCGGTACCGTATCTCAACAGTGGCCGGACCAGGGCAACTTGGGCGTGCCCGGGCGCCAGGCCCGTGCGTCGGCAGCAACGGTAGGCCCACACGAGTTGCACCAGCATAGTCGCGGCGATCACGACAAGTGCGGCATCCAGCGTGAGCCGCCGCAGCCGCCACAGCACGACGATCACGATTAGGCCAAGTACTGGCTGCGTCAAGCGCACCACGTTCCACCGGCGCAGATCCCAGCCCTGGAGCGAGGCCGTGACGCTCCCGCCGACGAACGCCACGATCAACGCGCCGAAGGCAATGCGATAGCCGACGGTCACGGCCGACAGCCCGTGGCCAAGCACCGGTGCAAGCAGGAAGCCTGCCACGAGCGTGACCAGCCCCGTGGCCAGCATCATAGCCCGGGATGTCGCGACGTAGTCCCGGGCGCGCAGCGGCTCACTAGCGACGTAATAGACCAGCGCTGTGGGCTGGCCCATTCCACCGACAAGCTGCAAGACACCCATCCACGCAGTGACCGCCGCGTACTCGCCGCGCACCGTCGGCCCGACCGCGCGGGCGATGATGATCCCGCCCAGCCCGGCAGCCGCCGCCGTGGCGACGTTGAACCCGCCCGTCTGCGCGACGGACTGGGCAAAGCCGCGCCGACGCAGTGCGGTGGCAATCCTCAGCCGACTCAGCGCGACATGCGCGGTCACGGGCTCGGTGCCACGGAGGTCAGGCGCGGCGCAGCCACGTGGCTGCGCCGCACGCCAGCCTCCGCGAAATCACAACCGGTTGCAAGCCGCGCCAGTTCGCCTCGCGAATGCCAAGCGGCTAGCACCGGTCCACGCCAGGGACGAATGCCTCGGGAGATCAGGGCGTTGGCCGGGCCGTCGAAACCGACGCGCCGCAAGGCGCAGGCCCAGCAGAGACGAGTGTAATACCCGGCGCGGTCTGCCATTTTATCACTCTCCGATCATGTCGTCTAACTATACGTGATCAACCTGGTCTCGCCTCGCAAGGTCAGCGGGGACAGCATCCCCGATAACCACGAGCCCATCGCGCAATCGCCATCAGCGACAGCCGAGCCCGCGCCACGCGATCTGGCGGCCCGCCGCCACCCCGCCCAGGACATGGTTCACTGCGGCCACTGGTGAACCCGCGGGGCTAGCCTGCGATTACGCCGATTTCGCCTCGACGGTGCTGACTTAATGCTAATCGTTGATTACTTTCTGCTAGAATCAGGTAGCTGATGGCACCTAGCTGGGGGACAGTGTCGAGGATCGGGGTCATCGGGCCAGTGGCTCCGAACTACTTTGCCGAGAACATAGGCGACTCGCTGCGGCACCTATCGGCAGGCACCGAACCCGGCCTGACCGCGCGGCTTGGCGACGCCGTCACCCAGCGCGCCCACCGCGACTACACCTACGATCTGCGCGGTGCCGCCATCCGGGAGAAGCTCTCGTGACCGCTCCCGACAGACACGTGCCTCACCGGGGCCGACTGCGCCGCTCGGACCGTCGCGACGCTCTTCGGACTCCCCAGTCGCTCCGCATCGCGCTCGTCATCGACCATCCGGCCCAGCAGTTCGCGCGCGCGTTCCAGCTTCTCGCCGACGAGTCCGGCCTACAGGTGCACGTCTACTACTGGTCCGCGCCAGAGAGCAGTTACGACGTGGGCTTCGCCCGGCCGGTCTCGTGGGACATCGACCTGCTCGGAGGATATCCCTGGGCGGCACCCGGATCTGGCCTGACCGCGATCCGGCGGGTGCGCTGGCTGGTCGGGCAGTTCGGCAAGTCGCGGCCGGACGTGGTGGTCTGCTACGGGTGGGCGAAACCGATCTCACGCACGGCTATCGTGTACTGCCTGCTGACCCGCACTCCGCTGCTTATGTATGGGGACACCACTTGGCAGAACTCTGCCCGCGGGCGCTACCACCTGCCCAGGTCCGCCGCGCTTCGCCTGCTGCTACGCCGGTGCACCGGAGCCGTGTCGACCGGGACGTTCAACCGTGAGTTCTATATCCAGCAAGGGATGAACCCGCGCCGGATCTGGCCGGGCGTCTGCCCTGCGGACACCGAGATGTTCGGGGCAGCCCGGGCTGGGCGCCGCGGCCTGCCCGGAGCCGGTGACCACGAGCTGCGGATTGGCTACGCAGGCAAGCTGACGGCTCGCAAGGGCGCCGACGAGCTGCTCCGCGCCGCGGCCCTGCTCCCGCCCGCGCGAACCTGGTCGGTGACGCTGGTCGGGGACGGACCGCTACTGCCTAGCCTGCGGGCGCTGGCCGCCGAGCTCGGACTCGGCGACCGGGTCACCTTTCACGGCTTCGCCAACACCACCGAGATGCCGAAGCTGCTGGCGGGCTTCGACGTGGTGGTCGTTCCGTCACGGCGGGACATGCGGGTCCTCGTCACGATCGAGGCGATGGCCGCAGGCGCGGCGGTGATCGTCAGCGATGCCACTGCCGTGTGGGGAGCGGGTGACCTGATCGAGGACGGGGTAACCGGGCTCGTCTACCGGTCCGGCGAGCCCACGATGCTAGCCCGGCAGCTGGGATGCCTGCTGGATGACCCGGCGCTCCTCGCCCTGCTGCAGCGCGGCGGCGCCGAGCGGTCGGACAGGTTCGGGCCCGCCGAGTTCGCGCGCACGATAAGGGACGCGGCCTGGATGTGCCTGCCCGAAGGACGCGAGCGAAGCCATCGCTGACGCCGACCGGCCGGTGCGGGAAACCACCGTTCGTGCCGGGAAAATTGGTTCTCTGGAGGCCGGGATTCGCCGCTGAGGTGATCAATCGCGGGCCAGGCCGACGACCGGGCCATGGCGGCGGATGGTCTGCAAGCCCGCGGCAACCGCCGCCGCCAGAAGATCGGACACCGATACCGCGCGGCCCTCGACGGTCGTGTCATGCAGCTCGAGGACCGCACGCCGGCATCTGCGCAGAACATCGGGGTCCTGCAGGAGAAAGGCAGACTCGGCTCCCTCGATGTCGGAAACCAGATCGAAATCGCTCACCCCGGTCCGCGCGAGGATCTCGCGCAGTGTGAGCGCCGGCACTCCAGCCGCAGTATCGCCGGGACGGACATCACCGAGGCGGGAGCCCACCGTCCTGGGCGAAACGGCGAGGACAGCGGCACCGCAGCGGTCGGCGACCGCAGCGTGGACGAAGTCGACCCGCAACGATGAGGCGTGGCGGGCTAGCCTTTCCCGGAGCCCCGGCAGCAGCCCTGGGTTGGCCTCGACGCACACCAGGTGACCACCCGGGGCCGTCAGGCTCGCGATATGGGCTGAGGTTACCCCGAGACTGCTGCCGAGTTCCACCACGGCCGTGCTTCCGCGCAGCAAGTCACGGATCATCCGGGTCTCGGCGCTCTCGTAGGTCCCCCAGAACATCTGCGCCCGCACCTGCGGGGAGAAGTCGCTACTGCGGACGTCGAACCAGAGCCCGTGATGGCGTATCCGGTGCCCCGACAGCGGCCCGATGATCCGGCCCGCCCAGTCGCTGGCCAGGATCCGGGCCACCCGCAGCTTCAGGGGAGATGCGGTGCCGTGGTCCCCGCCCGGCGCGGACGAGGAGCTCATCACAGCCGGTCCCCTGACCTCCGGGCCTCCGCCCGGAGCGATACCACACACATCTCGTACCACGCATGGTAGAAGCAGAAACGGAACCCGGCTACGCCATCGAGAAAACCGAGCCTAACGATATACATATAGAGGAACAGCACGGCAGGCTTGGCCGGGATCGCGGGAAAGGCAAGCTCCTTGAGGATGCTGCGAGCAAGCGGCCGGGTACTGCCGCCATACCGCAGCGCGCGCAGCCGTTCCGGTAGGCGGCCGATGCTGTCACGCTGCTCGCACTTCAGCTCCGCGTAACGCACATGCTTGTGCAGCCAGGCGGCCAGGCCCTTGCGATCCTCGTCCACGATGTCGTGGTCCAGCCGCCGGATCGGCCCGTCCACGCAGGCTCGCTCGCCAACTACGCTCCCGTCGTACTTGGTGTAACGTCGGTCGACGAGCCGGACGACCCACGAGCCGGGATACCAGCCGCAATGGCGGATCCAGGTGCCCATGAACACCAGGCGCAGCCGGTGTGCGAACCCGGCGCAGTCCGGATCAGCGAGCTGCGCGGCGATTTCCGCGGCGAGTTGCGGCGACACCCACTCGTCCGCGTCCACGAAGTACACCCAGTCGTGGCGGAGCAGCGGCAGCCGGAGCGCAGACTCGCGTTGCGCCGAGAACCCCCGCCACGGCTGATCCACCACCTCGGCCCCGGCCGCCCGGGCGAGAGGCACCGTTCGGTCGGCCGAACCAGAGTCCGCGATTACGACCTGATTCGCCCATGCCACCGAGGCCAGGCACCGGCGAATGTTAAGCTCCTCGTTCAGCGTGAGCACGACCACGCTCACCGGGACGCTGCCCGGCGGCGGATCGTCACCGGGCCGGTACGGTCGCAATCTCTGCCTGGTCATCGGGACCGCCCGAGCAGCCACCCGAAGTACTCGCTCGGATCGAACGGCCCGGGATCAGGCGCGACCTGTTTCGTCAGCGCGGCCTGGACGGCGTGCCGGAGCGAGTCAGGGTCGCCGAGGGTATACCCGCATAGGGCCGGGCCGGCGATTTCCCGGTTCTGGGCGGTGTCTCGGGCGATGACGGGCCGCCCGCTGACCCGCGCCTCCGCGAGCGGGTAACCGAACGACTCCAGGCCGGTCGGGAAGTAGATGGCGCGGCTGCGCGCCTGCACCTCGCGCAGCTTGCCACCGGGGAGGCGGCCTATCAGCTCGACCTGCGGGTGGCGCGCGATGGCCGCGGGCACTTCCGCCTGGTGGGCTGTCACCCGCACCCGCACCCGCACCGACGGATCCTCCAGATCGCTGATGGCGGTGAGCAGTTCGGCGAGGCGCGGCGCCATCCGCTTGTAGGAGGCGAACAGCACCGGGCACAAGATGGCGAGATCGCCAGCTGGACACGACGCCGGGGTGGCGGATACCGGATGTGGCCGCACCACGACCCGGCTCCCCAGCTTCGGCGTGATCGTCGCGATACGCTCGGCCATGGACGTGCACGGCGCGACGATCACGTCCGAGCGACGGGCGGCCAAGTGCACCAGCGCTGCTTCGCGCCGGACCTTGGCCCGCAGGGCGGGGTCGAGCCGTGCCTGTTCACCCTCGGTGAGGAAGTACAGGGCATTGCGCAGCAGGGTCCACCGCTGCCCGCCAGGGGCGACGAAGCCGACGTTGTTGAGCGCCACCCGCTGGCTCCGTGCCCGGCTGCTCAATTCCCGGCCCAGCAGCCAGCCGGGGCCGAGGCGCCGCTGTGAGCCTATGATCCGCACGTCCTCCCGCCCGGTGCGCGCGAGATAGCCACGCAGCTCAGCCTCATACCGGGCGGCACCGCCCATCCGCGCGCCCGCGGCGTCCACGGTCACCGCGACGGTCACGGCTGCGCCTCCTGCTGGCTCTCCGCGGGCAGCAGGGCAGCCGGTGCAAATTCCCTGGCCCAGCAGGCGGCCTGGATGGTGGCGCGCATGGTACCGAGCATCGCCTCGGTCGGCATACCCGTGCCGCCCTGCACGGCCCGCCGGAACGCGGAGGCGTGAGCGCGATGGCCCTTGTCCGGACGGCCCTTCCAGAGGGCGCGCCCGTTGACCTGGACCGACCGGAAGTCGTCGATGATGACCTGTTGCGATCCAGCGAGCACTTCGATGCGTTCCTTGCCCGCCACCGGCGGGGTGCTCCCGTAGGCAACGGACGCGACCGAGCCGTCCGCGAAACGCAACGCCACCACCACGCCGTCGTTCCCCTGCGACGCATCCCCGCTCAGGACGCCCACCGCGTCTTCGATGTCGGCTCCCACGAGCGCCTGCGCGACGTCGACGAAATGGCACACCTCGCCGAGCAAGCGCCCGCCCTGGCGCCGGTCCAGATACCAGTGGCCATCAGGCACCCGGCCCGCGGCGATCCGGTAGACCACCAGCTTCGGCGTCTGCACCTCCGCCAGTACCCGCTGCGCGGCCAGCACGGCAGGGGCCCAGCGCCGGTTGAAGCCAAGCGTGAGCTGGCGTCCGGATCCTCGCCAGGCCTTCTCCACCTCGTCGACGCCGGCGCAGGTCAGTGCCAACGGCTTTTCGCACCACACGTCTCGTCCGGCGGCCAGCGCCCGGCTGGCGAGATCCTCGTGCACGTCATGGGGGGTGGCGATCACGACCAGGCTGACGTCCGGGTCATCGATGACGGCGGCGGCACCGGATACCGCCTTCTCGAACCCGTGCCGTTCCGC
>Ga0302325_10013421_pt1 | contig 17470 bp, 18 predicted proteins | sample Palsa_T0_2_FD_201948 | JGI IMG/M metagenome (GOLD analysis project Ga0302325, IMG submission 201948) | Peat permafrost microbial communities from Stordalen Mire near Abisko, Sweden - Palsa_T0_2 | ecosystem: Environmental > Terrestrial > Soil > Palsa > Peat permafrost | place: Sweden: Abisko... | reverse complement strand
GTGCGCGTCGTTGTACGCCCGCAGCTCGTCAGTCCGTCTACTCTGTATGCGCACGACATGATGTTCGCCGTCGCGCGGGGCTTTAGCGCGCCGAGCGTTTTCTACGAGTACCTGAAAGATACGTTCGACGTCTTATACGCCGAAGGAGCGACCACGCCGAAAATGATGTCGGTCGGTTTGCACACGCGCTTGGCGGGGCGGCCGGGGCGCGCCGCGGCGCTCGCCAAGTTCCTCGATTACGTGCTCGCACATGACGGCGTTTGGATCGCGCGTCGCGTCGATATCGCGAAGCATTGGATCGCGACGCATCCGGCGGAGCGCTTCGTATGAGCGAGGCGGCGGAGTCGATTACTTCCGGCCTCCGGACTCTCGCGCAGTTCGGTGCGACGCCGGCCGGGATCGATCGCCGGCTATTCTCGCCGGCCGACTACGCCGCGCGCGAGCTGTATGTCGCGTGGGCACGCGCCGACGGCCGGACCGTCACGCAAGATCGTGCCGGCAACGTGTTCGCACGGCGCACCGGCCGCAGCGACCAAGCGCCGATCGTAACGGGTTCGCACCTCGATACCGTCCCGACAGGTGGGCCTTACGACGGCGCATATGGAGCCGCTGCCGGCCTCTGGGCGTTGCGCGAGCTCGACTCCGCCGACGTCGAGACGGAGTTCCCGCTCGAAGCCGTCGCGTGGGCCGGAGAAGAAGGCAGCCGGTTTCCGCTCGGGTGTCTCGGGAGCAGCGCGTTTGCGGGACTGAACGATCTCGCATCGATCGAAGCGCTGCGCGACGACGACGGCGTGAGCTTTGCCGAGGCGCGCGACGGCGCGAGCGGATTGCTGCGCGGGGTTCCGCTGCGCGACGATACGCGCGCCCCCTCCGCCTACGTCGAATTGCACATCGAACAGGGACCCGTGCTCGAACACCGCGGAATCCGGCTCGGGAACGTGACGGCGATTGCGGGTCAACGGCGCTACGACGTCGAGATCACGGGCGAATCCGGACACGCCGGCACCGTTCCCATGGCGCTGCGCCGCGACGCGCTTGCCGCCGCCGCGGAGATCGTGCTTGCGCTCGAAACCGAAGCGTCCGCGCATGAAGGTGTCGTGCTCACGGTTGGGCGGCTGGTCGTCGAGCCGAACCAAACCAACGTCATTCCGGGCCGGGTCACGTTTCGCATCGACGCGCGCAGCATCGACGAAACGTTGCTGACGCGCGTCGGCGAACGCGTCGTCGACCACGCCCGGCACGTCGCCGCGAAGCGCGGCGTCGCGGCCCGCATCGAGCAGATCGAGCGGCGCGCAGCGGTCGCGATGGATCCTCATATGCGCGAGGCATTGAGCGAAGCATTCGCCGGCCTCGGCGAACGCGCGCTCGATATTCCAAGCGGCGCCGGGCACGACGCAATGTGCGTCGCGGCGGTGGCGCCGGTCGCGATGATCTTCGTCCCCAGTGCCGCCGGACGCAGTCACGTCGGTGACGAGTACACGTCGCCCGCGGAGCTCGATCTCGGCGTCGAGGCCCTCGCTCGCGCGCTCGTTGCGATCGACCGCCGTTTGGCCAAGGCTTTACCGTCTCGATCGTAAAGCACAGCGCATGCGTTTTTTCATCTGCGGATCGGCCTTGCGCGGACAACCGGATCACGGTAATCTGCTCGACGCAACGTTCCTCGGCGAGGCGCGCACGGCGCCGCGCTACCGCCTGCATTCGGTGAACGATCAACACCCGGGCATCTACGAAGTGGCCGAAGGCGGCATCTCGATCGCGGGCGAGTTATACGAACTGTCCGAGGATCAGCACGCGCACCTGATCTCAACCGAGCCCCCGAACCTCTACGAGGCGCCGATCGAGCTCGACGACGGCAGCGAGGTGAACGCGATGATCTACCCGCGCGAAAAGGTCGAGCACCACAGCTGGCCCGACATCTCGAAGTTCGGCGGCTGGGCAGCTTACAAGGCAGACTAGGCGGAGGCACCGACGTGAGACGATCCACGTTCGTATCGGCTCTCGCTGCCGCCGTCGCAATTCCGAACGCCCCGCACGCGGATGCGGCGGAGCTTGCGCCGACGGCACGACTCGCGGCGCTCGAAGCGCGCACGGGCGGGCGGCTCGGCGTTCACGCGATCGCGACGGCGGGGCAGAAAACGCTGGGGCATCGCGCGGATGAGCGATTCCCTATGTGCAGCACCTTCAAGTTTCTCCTGACGGCGGCGGTGCTCGCCAGGGTCGACACGGGTGAAGAGCATCTCGAGCGGACGGTTGCCTATGGAAAGCGCGATCTTCTCGCGTACGCGCCCATCACAACGGCGCACGTGGAACAAGGGCATATGACGGTTGCTGCCCTCTGCGCAGCGGCCGTCTCGTACAGCGACAACACGGCTGCGAACCTGTTGTTGGCAACGATCGGTGGGCCCGCGGGCGTTACGCGTTTTGCCCGCACGATCGGGGACGGCGTGACACGGCTCGATCGTACCGAACCGGCGCTCAACACGGCGATTCCCGGCGATCCGCGCGATACGACGATGCCGGCGTCGGCGACCGGCGATCTCGAACGCGTGTTGCTCGGGAACGCGTTGTCGCACGCATCGCGCGTGCGGCTCGAAGGGTGGATGACGGCTTGCCGGACGGGCGTGGACTGCATTCGCGCGGGCGTGCCGGCCGGCTGGCGCGTCGGGGACAAGACGGGATCCGGCGACAACAACACGCGCAACGATATTGCGATCTTGCGCCCGCCCTCAGGTGGGCCGATTCTCGTTGCAGCCTATCTCACCGGTGCGCGCGTGTCTGCCCCGGACCGCGACGCGGCGCTCGCAGAAGTCGGGCGGATCGTCATATCGGCGCTGGCCGGCGCGTAACGCGCCGCTCACGCGCATAGCAATCGACTAACGGCTGGTAAGCCGAGTCGTTTCACCACAAGCGGCGCGAGTTTGTCGGCATCCAGTAACGGCCAACGCTCTACCGCGAACGGCTTTCGGGCGATTCGGGGTCAATAGGAGGGCAGCCGACAGTACCTGATTCGCATCGGCGTCCTGCCTTTCGCGCAGCAATTGCAGACCAAGCATTTCGTGTGCTGGAGGAATAAAGATCGGTTGAGGAACTCCGATTCCGGCTGGAAGAAGCTGCGACTCGATATAAGAGGCTGACCTAAGGTACGCCAATCCCGACGCTCGATCGCCGGACGCAATCGCAAGTCGTCCGTCGATTTCCGCTTCCGCGATTTCCATTAGCAGCGCCGCTTTGGGCCAGCTCGAGCCGATGTCTCGTCGATACCCGATCAGTCGAGCGCGGGCGCTCTTTACGGCGCTCACATCGTGATTCGCGAGCGCAGCGAAGGCGGATGCCTCGGCTTGAGCGGCGAGATACGGTCCGTCAAGCCCGGTGGTCGTCACATGCCGTGCGAAGGAAAAATCGCTCGTTTCAAAAGCGTACGTCGTGAGACACGATGCAAGTTCGTCGACATCAAATGTGTCGTCGGCTTGCTCTTCCGGCATCGTTTGATAGAGCTTGATTACCTTCTCGTACTCTGTGAGAGCTACTTGGGTGAAGTGCCTTGCTTCTCGAACGTCGCCGCTCTGAAGATCGCCGTATATAAGAAACCACAGTGTGTGAAAATCGCGATCGTAATCGGGCTCATTCGCGGCTCGAACGCTGCCTTCGGAAGCGGCGAACGCTCGCCGGTTTGTCTTGTTCGCCTCGTCCCAAAGGCCGAGCGCGAGGAACGTGTGAGACGGCATATGAAGCGCGTGCGGAATCGATGGCGCGGACGCTGCGTACTCGCGTGCGGCCTCCAGAGCGCGTTGTTCGTATCCAGGCTCGTCGTAAGCATGAATCGTGTAGTGTATGGCGCCGGGGTGCTTTGGTTGGTGCGCGTGGACGGCGGCCAGAAGAGAGCCCGTGTACTCGATCCGCTTCGGATCCTTTCTGTAACCGGGCGCACCCTCCAATGATAGCGCGTAGAAAAGGGCGGTCTCATCGTCCGGAAAGGACGCATAATTCTCCGCCATCTTTTTCATATAGGCGTTGTCGCGCTCGGCCTTACCCTCCGCCTTCCCGTTGCCGAAGAGCGTCGTGACGGCCGCGAAATATTTGCTCTCACGATCGGAGTAGATCGAAGCCTCTCTTCCGCGGGCGATGTAGGCTAGTGCCGCCTTGCGATCGCTCGCAGATGGGGGACCCCACAGCGGATGGTTGAGGGTCATTGCGGCGCCCCAATAGGCGATTTGGCATTGCGGTTCTCGAGAAATGGTATCGTCGAACACGGCGCGAGAACGATCGTACCAGAAGCTATGAAGCAGCGCGAGACCGCGATCGAATTCAGCTTGAACGGCATTGCAGCTGATCGGCATGTGCACCTGCCCAACTCCCTCGGACGGTACCCATGCAGGCGCAGCCCCGAGGAGCACAATGCTCATAATCAACGCGGAAGGATAGCTTCTTGCATTCATGTGCGAGCCACCATTTGGGTCGTTGCGAGACCTATGTGAGCGTTTGGCTTCAATACGGGATCGATTCGAGAAATTCCGGCCAGACGCCGATCGTGCCGTCTACGGTTAGATTCGACTAGTAGCCGGCAGCTACGGTCCATCGGCAGCACAGGAGACGAAGGTTGCAGTGGTTAAGCCAACATCAGGTGCGCTACTCGCCCGGTTTACAGAGAGGGTTATTTGTGCGTATCAAATTCATGGTGGTTAGCCTTTCGATGGCTGTCGCGACGGGCGCGATTTCCGCGGCAGCGTCGGCGGGTCCGGTCGCGGGCGCTTCGACGACGGAGAGCTTGTCGTCCATCATGCAATACCTCTCCGGCTCGTGGTCTTGCAAAGTCGTAGCCAATGCTTTCCAACCAACAAAAGTTGGTACGACGTACAAAGTGACCCGTGCCCTTGAATCAAACGGCGTTTGGTTTACAGAAACGGGAACTGACTTTCATTCGAGATACACGTTCGACAGCGGCACGAACGAGCTCTGGTACGTTTACTACAACGATCGAGGTAGCTTTAACGTAAGTAGCTCCGGCGGCTGGACTGGACGCACGCTCGTGTTCAAGAACGCTATTCGTGATCCGCGTGCGCTCGATCAGGAAGATACACTTGTGACGTTTTCGAAGCTTGGAACTGCGAAGTACGATCGCACCTTCGTTCTAACATCGGGCAAGAAGCGACGACGCTTCGACGACGTCTGCTCTAAATAGTACGCGGACCTTCAGCTGCCGCGGTAGGTGGAGTAACCCCAGGGGCTCAGCAGTAACGGTACGTGGTAATTCTGGTTGGGGTCATCGATGAGAAAGCGAACCGTGATCTCGTCGTAGAACGCGACCGTCCCCTGCGTCGCGAAATACGTGGACACGCCGAACGTGAGCTCGTAGCATGCGGCTCCAAGCGTTTCGGCGAGCGGAGCATCCGTGCGCCCGTCGGCATTGGTCGTCGCGTTTCCGAGCGGTACGCGCTCGCGATCGTCGATGCGGTAGAGCGAGATCGCGATCCCCTTCGCGGGCACGCCGCGTGCGGTATCGAGGACGTGCGTCGTGATCTTCATGGTTTCGCTCCCGCGTCGATCCAGGCGCCGAGCTTCGTGCGTTCGGCGGGCGTGATGTGCGTGAGGTTTCCGAGCGGCATCGCGTTCGTCGTCACGGCTTGCGCGCGGATCGCTGCTGCGTTGGCGATGATGTGTGTCGGCGTGTCGAGGAGAATACCGGCGGGCGCTTGGGAGAAGCCGGGATAGGTAGGCTCGGCTGCGTGGCAGACCGCGCAGCGCGTTTGCACGATCGGCGCGATCTCGGCGAACGTTGCGGTGCCCGCGCCCGCCGGCTGTTTCGGGGCGAGCGCGACGGCGATGACGACGACGATCGCGATCGCGATAACCGGCAACGCGATGACGAAACGCTTGAAGTGGGTCAACACGTAGAACCGCCGCACGAGTACGCCCGCCGCTGAGAGCCCGGCGAGCACGAGCCAGCCGTACGGACCGCTGTAGGTCACGGGATAGTGGTTGCTGATCATGATGAACAGCACGGGCAGCGTGAAGTACGTGTTGTGGACCGAGCGCTGCTTGCCGAGCAGCCCGGGACGGGAGTCCGGCGTTTCGCCCTTGCGGATCTGCGCGAGCACGCGGCGCTGGCCCGGGATGATGATGAAGAAGACGTTCCAGACCATTATCGTGCCGACGATCGCACCGACGTGGATGAACGCCGCGCGCGGGCTGAAGATATGGAACAGCGCCCAGTCGGCAAACAAAAGAAACGCGCCGATCGAGGTCCACAGCGCCGGCGGATTCTTCTCGAACACGCGGCAGAGCGCGTCGTAGACGAACCAGCCGGCGACGATCGAGCCGATGCTGATGGCGATTGCCGCCGGCACGCTGAGTGCGAGGACGTCGCGATCGACGAGGAAGGTCGAGGCGCCGGCCCAGTACACGATCGCGAGCATCGCCATGCCCGAAAGCCACGTGGAGTACGCCTCCCAATAGAACCAGTGAAGGTCTTGCGGCAACGGCTCGTCGGTCGGGCCCGTGCGGAACTTCTCGTTGTGGTAGAACCCGCCGCCGTGGACCGACCAGAGTTCGCCCTCCATCCCTCGGCGTTTGAGGGCATCCGGCAGCGCGCGATTGAGATGATCGTCGAGCCATACGAAGTAGAACGAGGCGCCGATCCACGCGATGCCTGCGGTGAAGTGGAACCACCGCACGACCAGGCTGAGCCACCCTAAAACGTAGTCCGTCACGAGCTCAGCGCGCCTGCCAGCCGCAAGCGCGCAATCTTTGCGATCTCGTCGAGAGCCGTTGCGATCTCGGTCGCGCGCTCGTTGCGGCCGCGCTGCTCCAATGCAGCGAGGATCGAGGCTTTGTCGTGCTCGCGCGCGCAGATCACGAACGGAAATCCGAAACGTGCACGATACGCGGCATTCGCGGCTTCGAAGCGCGCGATTTCGTCCGCGCTCAGCGCTTCGAGACCCGCGGCGGCTTGCTCCGACCGCGAGGACGCCGTGAGCCGCCCTTCGCGGGCGACGCGTCCTGCCAAATCGGGGTGCGCGGAAATCAGCGCGATCTGCTCCTGGGGGGACGCATCGGCGACGACGGCGACCAGGGCCGCGAGCAAGGTGTCGAAATCCGCGAACGGACGGCGCGCAGCGGCACCCCACGCGACCCACGGCGAATGCTCGAACGCGAACCCGATCGCGTCGACGAACTCTTCCGCGCTTGCCGTATTGAGGTTTTCGAGGGTCGTCACCGAAGCCGCCGGTTCATATGGGGACCTTGCTCGTGCGGAATGCCGCGCACATCGCGACCTTCGACGATGCCGAAACCACGTACACGAACGGGTCGATTTTCGTGCGTGACAACGCGATCGAAGCGATCGGGCTCGGCCCGGACGTTCCGCAGCACGCCGATCGCGTCGTCGACGCAACGGGCTGCATCGTCATTCCCGGTCTCGTCAACGCGCACCATCACTTCTATCAGACGCTGACGCGCGCGGTCCCGGGAACCCAAGACGTCGCGCTGTTCGACTGGCTGGTCGCACTGTACCCGATCTGGGCGCGCATGCGGCCCGAGGCGTTGCGCAGCGCGACGGCGATCGCGTGCGCGGAACTGCTGCTCTCGGGCTGCACGACCTCGAGCGACCACACCTACATGTGGCCGAACGGCTGCCGCATCGACGACCAGATCGAGGTCGCCAGAGACGTGGGCCTGCGCTTCCATGCGGCGCGCGGCTCGATGTCCGTCGGTCAATCGCAAGGCGGTCTTCCGCCGGATGCGTGCGTCGAAGACGAGCGCGCGATCGTTGCCGATACGCAGCGTGCGATCGAGCGCTACCACGAACCGCAGCCGCTCGGAATGACGCGGATCGTCGTCGCACCGTGCTCGCCGTTCTCGGTGTCCGCCGACCTCATGCGCGAAAGCATCGCGCTCGCGCGCAGCTACAAGGTCCACGCCCACACCCATCTCGCGGAAACGCTCGAGGAGCAAGCGTACTGCCTGCAGCACTACGGCTGCCGCCCGGTCGAGCTTGCGGAAAAGCTCGGCTGGGTCGGCGACGACGTGTGGCACGCGCACATGGTGCATCCGTCGCCCGAAGAAATCGATCGCCTCGGCGCAACGCGCACGGGCGTCGCTCACTGCCCGAGCTCGAACATGCGGCTCGGCAGCGGCATCGCGCCGGTCGCGCAGCTTGCGGGCGCCGGCGCGCGGGTCGGGCTCGGGGTCGACGGCTCTGCATCGAACGATGCATCGCACGTGCTCGACGAAGCGCGCCACGCGCTGCTGCTCGCGCGGGTGGCGAGCGGCCCATACGGCGCAACCGCGCGCGACGTGCTGCGCTTTGCGACGCGCGGCGGCGCGGCGGTGCTCGGTCGCGACGACGTCGGGGCGCTCGCGCCCGGGATGGCGGCCGACATCGTCGGGGTTCGCCTGGATTCGCTCGCGATGGCGGGCGGAGCCGTTCACGATCCGCTTGCCGCGCTCGTCTTTTGCCGGCCGCCGAACGTGGATTTCACGATCGTCAACGGCGTGCCGCTCGTCGAGCGCGGCGCGTTTACGAAGCTCGACGTCGAGCGGCTCGTGGCGCGGCACAACGTGCTCGCGCGGGAACTCGTCAGCGGAGCATAGCGACGGGTTGCGCGTCGCGTGCGGTCAGCGCGGCCAGGACCCTCTCCGGCGTGAACGGCAGATCGGAAAGCCAGACGCCGGTCGCGTCGTGAATCGCCGCGGCGACCGCCGCCGCAAACGGCACGAGCGGCATCTCCGCCATTCCGCGCGCGCCGAACGGACCGTTGGGATCCGGCGTCTCCATGATGACGGGGTAGATCTCGAGCGGTACGTCGAGCGCGGTCGGGAGCAGATACGTGCTGAAGTTCGGCGTGAGAATGCGGCCGTCGCGGATGCGGAAGTCTTCGCAGAGCGTGAAGCCGATTGCTTGGGCGAGGCAGCCTTCGATTTGCCCTTCGACCTGCTGCCGGTTGATCGCGCGGCCGACATCGTTGACGCTGACGATCTTCAAGATCCGAACGCTTCCGGTCTTCACGTCGACGGCGACCTCGACCGCCTGTGCGACGTAGCCGCAGCAGTAGTGCGGCGTGCCGCGGCCGCGTTCGTCGAACGGGGTCGTGCGCGGCGGGCGGTACTGCACGGTCGCTTCGCCCGTGCCCGTCGTCGCTAAATTTGCGAGCGCGAGTTCGGCCGCGTCTTTCACCGCGCGCCCGGCCATCAAGGTCATGCGCGACGCCGACGCGGAGCCGGCGTTGGGCGCCTCGCTGCTGTCGTCGGTCACCATCGCGACCGCCTCGAGCGCGATGCCGAGCGTCTCGGCAACGATCTGACGTAAGATGAGGTGAACGCCCTGCCCGACGTCGGCGGCGCCGATGCGCACCCGCGCGCCGCGCACGCCGTCGAGCACGATCAGCGATACGGTTGCCGTGCTCTGTTCGGGAAAGCCGAACGAGTAGCCGACATTCTTGATACCGCTGGCAAATCCGATGCCACGCCGTTCCGTGCCCGGCCCGACCGCCGCAAGCCGGGGGATGCGGCGCGCGGCCTCTTCGATGCATCGTTCGAGCACGGGCACCGCGCTCACGCCGCTCGGCATCGGGGTGCCGCACGCGTTGATGCTGCCCTCGCGGTAGAGGTTCTTGCGCCGCACGTCGAGCGGATCGAGCCCGAGCGCTTCGGCGACGCGCGCGATCATCGACTCCGCGGCGAAGTGCGCTTGCGGAGATCCGAAGCCGCGGAACGCTCCGCTCGGCACGTTGTTCGTGTAGCAGGCGATGCCGTCGACCCAGACGTTCGCGATTTCGTACGGCCCGCACGCAAAGGTCATCGCGTCTTTGACGACCTCGACGGACGTCGATGCGTACGCGCCGCCGTCGGCCAAAAGGGTCGCTTCGACCGCGACGATCGTTCCGTCGGCGCGCGCCCCCCACGTCGCGTCGATCGTAAACGGATGGCGTTTGTGGTGCCCGATGATCGACTCTTCGCGGCTCCAACGAATCGCGACGGCGCGCCGGAATTTCCAGGCTGCGAGCGCGACGAGCGGCTGGACCGAGAGATCCTCGCGGCCGCCGAACGCCCCGCCGATCTTGGCGTAGCGCACGACCACGCGATCTTCGGGCAGCGCGAGAATCTCGGCGAGTTGACGGAGATCTTCGTGCAGCCACTGGCCGGCCGTTTCCACGACGACCCGGTCGCTTGCATCGATGTACGCGATCGCGGCGTCCGGCTGCAAGTACGCGTGTTCTTGCCACGACGTCGTGAACGTGCCGGAGACGACGACGTCGGCGGATGCGAGCGCCGCGCGCGCGTCGCCGTGACGCATCTCTTGATGGAGCAGCACGTTCTCGCGATCCGCGTGCACGCGGGGCGCACCCGCGGCGATCGCCTCGCGTGCGCTGCCGACGGCGGGGAGGTCCTCATACGCGATGCGCACGAGCGCGGCCCCTTGCGCGGCCGCTTCATCGTCCTCTGCAACGACCAGCGCGACGCGATCGCCGAAGTGGCGCACGACGCCGTCGCACAGCACCGGCTGATCGCTCTCGATCAAGCCGTAGCGGTTGTGGGGAACGTCCGCGGCGGTCAACACGCCCACGACGCCGGGCACCGCGAGCGCCGCCGACGCATCGATCTCGACGATCCGCGCGTGCGGGCGGCGCGCGAAGATCGTCTTGAGGCGCAGCATGTCCGGTCGCGCCAGATCCGCCGGATAGTTTGCGGCGCCCGTGACCTTGTCGCGCGCATCGTGACGCGGATGCGAGGTGCCGATGTGGCTCACGCGCCCACCTCGACTTGCTCGGCTGCCTCGGTACCGACGGACGCGGCTTCGATCGCCGCGACGATTTTGGCGTAGCCGGTGCAGCGGCAGATGTTGCCGCTGATCGCCGTGCGGATTTCATCGGGGCCGGGTTCGCGCCGCTCGTCGAGCAGTTTCGCGCCGGCCATGATCATGCCGGGAATGCAGAAGCCGCACTGCACCGCGCCATGGTCGATGAACGCTTGTTGCAGCACGTGCAGAGTCTCGCCGTCAGCCAGGCCTTCGATCGTCGTGACCGCGGCGCCATGCGCTTGCGGCGCGGGCACCAGGCACGACATGACCGCGCGGCCGTCGAGCCACACCGTACACGCCCCGCACTCGCCCTCGGCGCACCCCTCCTTCGCGCCGGTCAACTCGGCGCGCTCGCGCAGGGCGTCTAGGAGCGAAAGGTGCGCCACGTTTTCGAGCCGCGTGCGCCGTCCGTTGATCGTCGCGATCACGGTGCCCTCGAACGCCGGCGGCGGTTGGTGCGGCTCCGCCGTCTCGAGCAGGACCGGCATGGGCGAAAGGCCAGCGGCTTCGCTGCCGTCGGCAATCCGTTCGAGCGCGCGTTCGACGAGCGCGGCGATCGCGGCACGCCGGTACCCGCCTGAAGAGCGGATGTCGTCGATCGGTGCGATCTCGTCCGCGGCCGCGGCTGCCGCCGCGGTCATCGCGGCGCGATCGAGCGTCCGTCCCGCGAGCGCAGCCTCCGCCGCCGCTGCGCGCACGATCGTCGGACCGACGCAACCGAGCGCGATGCGCGCTTGCGCGACGCGGGCACCGTCGAATTCGAGAACCACCGCGACGTTGACGACGGAGATTGCCTGTGCGCGGCGCAAGCCGAGCTTGAGGAAGATGCCCCGCCGCGCGGAGCCGAGCGGGCGGAGCGATATCGCGGCCACGAGCTCGCCCGGGGCGAGGGCCGTGGTCCGAAAGCCGGTGCAAAAATCCTCAACGCCGAGCGTTCTGTACCCTTCGCGGCCGACGAGTTCGATTTCGGCCTCGAGCGCCACGAGCGCGGTGATCGTGTCGTTCGCGGGTGAGGAGGTGACGAGGTTGCCCGCAACCGTGCCGCGGGTGCGGATCTGCGGGGCGCCGACTTCCGCGCAGGCCTGCGCGAGCGGAAGCGCGCCCACCCGAAACGCCTGCGACGCGAGGATGTCGTTATGCGTCGTCAGCGCCCCAAAACGGAGCCGCCCGGGCGGGCTCTCCAGGTAGCGCAGCTCGCGCTCGAGGCTGGTTAGGTCGACCAGCGTGCGAGCGGGGTTGGTCCCGCGCCCGAGCTCGACCATCAGGTCCGTGCCGCCCGCGACGGCACGGGTATCCGGTCCCTCGAGCGCGCTCAGGGCTTCGGCGAGCGTCGCGGGACGCAGGTAGGCCTCGACCATTCGTTCCGCTTCCCCCCGGGCAGGCATCGATCTTCTTGCTCTTTGGCAGACTGGACGCCGCGAAGTCACGCCGAATGCTGCACGGCACCGCCAAGCGAGGCCGCAAGACTAGGACATGCACCTTACCGACGTCGAGCGCGACAAGCTGCTGCTGAGCTTCGCCGCCGAGCTCGCGTGGCGGCGCCATAAGCGCGGCCTCAAGCTCAACCACCCCGAGAGCGTCGCGATCATCGCGGCGTTCGTGCTCGAGGGTGCGCGGGATGGCCGGACGGTCGCGGACCTGATGCAGGCCGGGCGCGAGGTGCTTGGGCGCGACGACGTGATGGAGGGCGTACCCGAGATGATCGAGTCGGTCCAGATCGAGGCGACCTTCCCGGACGGCACCAAGCTCGTCACCGTCCACGAGCCGATTCCATGAGCCGCATGGATGCGGCGTATACCCGCGCGTCCGGGACGGACGCGGTGCCGCGGGTGACCCCGGGCGAGCTGATCGTGCTCCCGGGCGAGGTCGAGCTGAAGCCGGGCCGGCGCCGGGCGCAGGTCGTCGTGAAGAACACCGGGGACCGCCCGATCCAGGTCGGATCGCACGCGCACGTGTTCGAGGTGAACTCGGCGCTCGAATTCGACCGCGAAGCTGCGCGGGGTATGCTGCTCGACATCCCGGCCGGCACGGCCGTGCGCTTCGAACCCGGCATCGAGCGTCCGGTCGATCTCGTCGAAGCTGCAGGCGAACGGCGCTTCGCGTGAAGATCGATCGCGAGCGTTACGCGCGGCTCTACGGTCCCACTACCGGTGACCGCATGCGACTCGCGGACACGGATCTCGTCGTCGCCATCGAGCGCGACTTGACGGGCTACGGTGACGAGTTGACGTTCGGCGGCGGCAAAGTGATTCGCGATGCGATGGGTCAGCATCCGTCGATCTCGCGTGCCGAAGGTGCGCTCGATACCGTGATCACCAACGCCATCGTCATCGACCACAGCGGCATCTACAAAGCCGACATTGGCATTCGCGACGGACGCATCGCGGGCATCGGAAAGGCCGGCAATCCGCTGATCATGGACGGCATCACGCCGGGAATGGTCGTCGGGGCGTCGACCGAAGCCATCGCCGGCGAGAACCTGATCGTGACCGCGGGCGCGATCGACACGCACATCCATTTCATCTCGCCGCAGCAGGTCACGAGCGCGATCGCGAGCGGCGTCACGACGATGATCGGCGGCGGCACGGGGCCTGCCTCCGGCACGAACGCGACGACGTGCACGCCGGGAGCGTGGCACCTCGATCAGATGTTCCTCGCGACCGAATCGCTGCCGGTGAACGTCGGTTTTCTCGGCAAGGGCAACGCCTCGGGGACCGCGCCGCTCTACGAGCAGATCGAAGCGGGCGCGCTCGGTCTCAAACTCCACGAAGACTGGGGCTCGACGCCCGCGGCGATCGATGCGGCGCTGCGCGTCGCCGACGACACCGACGTGCAAGTCGCGATCCACACCGACACGCTGAACGAAATGGGCTTTCTCGAAGAAACGCTGCGCGCGATCGCGGGACGCACCATTCACACCTATCACACCGAAGGTGCGGGCGGGGGTCACGCGCCCGACATCATCCGGATCGCGGGCGAAGCCTACGTCCTGCCGTCATCGACCAATCCGACGCGTCCGTACACCGTGAACACGCTTGCCGAGCATCTCGACATGCTGATGGTCTGCCATCATCTCGATCCGTCGATTGCCGAGGACGTCGCGTTCGCCGACTCGCGCATTCGCGGCGAAACGATCGCCGCGGAAGACATCCTGCACGATCTCGGCGCGATCAGCATGATGTCGTCGGACTCGCAAGCGATGGGCCGCGTGGGCGAGGTCATCACCCGGACCTGGCAGACGGCGCACAAGATGCGCGTCCAGCGCGGTCCCCTCGGGGGCGAGGCCGGCGGCAGCGACAACCTGCGTGCGAAACGCTACGTCGCGAAGTACACGATCAACCCGGCGATCGCGCACGGCATCGCCGCGCACGTGGGCTCCGTGACCGTCGGCAAACTCGCCGACTTGGTCGTGTGGAAGCCCGCGTTCTTCGGCTTCCGGCCGGAACTCGTGATCAAGTCCGGCACGATCGCCTATGCCGCGATGGGCGATCCCGGCGCATCGATCCCGACCCCGGAACCTGTGCGCATGCTGCCGATGTGGGGTGCGTTCGGTGCCGCGCCGGCGTCGGGTTCGGTGACGTTCGTCTCGCGGCGCGGCCTCGAGTGTGGATTGACGGACCGCGTCCGTACCCGGCGCGGGTTCGTGGCGGTCGAGAACTGCCGTGCGATCGGCAAGCGCGACATGGTCCACAACGACGCCTTGCCGCACATCGAGGTCGATCCGAAGACGTATCAGGTACGGGCCGACGGCGTCCTGTTGACCTGCGAGCCCGCGGCCACGCTCCCGCTCGCGCAGCGCTACGCGCTGTTCTGATGCACCGCAAAATCGAACGCCCGCTCGGCAACCTGAACGATTTCGCACTCGCGGGCCGCGAGCTCGAACGGCTCGCGATACCGAGCGACGCCATGAACCGTCGCGTCGTGCGGGTTGCGAGTTCCGTCGGCGACCTTGCGCTCGTGCTCGAGGACCGTCGCTTGCGCGACGGCGACGTCGTCTACGCGGATGCGCAGCGCGTGGTGGCGGTAGCGGTCGAACCGGACGACGTGATCGTGGCGAGGCCGGCAACGATCGCCGCCGCGATCGAACTCGCGCACGCGCTCGGCAACCGCCATCTTCCGATTCAACGCGAGGGTGAGGCCTTGATCGTGCGCTACAGCGACCCGATCGCAGCGCTTTGCGAGAGCACAGCGGTGCCGTGGGAACGCACGCGACGCGTACTGAAAACGCCCTTCATCGCCCCGCCGGCACCGCACGAGCATTCGGCATGATCGATCCGCGCCTGCTGCAGCTGAGCGACAGCGCGTTTCCGGCGGGCGCCTTCTCGCATTCGTTCGGTCTGGAGACGGCCGTGCTCGAGCGCGGGCTGCGCGAGGCCTCGGAGATCCGCGCGTGGATCGCGGAGCATCTCGGCCGCAGCGTGGCAACCTTGGATGCGCGGGCCATCGCGCTTTGGATCGGCGCTCGCGCCTCGCTCGAAGAGATCGACGATGCGTTGACCGCAGCCCAGTTCGCAGCCGACGCGCGTGCAGCTACCCGGCGGTTGGCGCACGCTACGCTCGACGCGTATGCGGCGATGGGTCTGGAAGACGCGGCGATCGACGAGTACCGCACGGTCCTGGCCGCAGGTCGAGCCCACGGTCAGCACGCGCTTGCGTGCGCGCTTGGGTATCGCGCGATCGGAGCGAACGCGGTCGACGCATGTTGCGCCTATCTCAGCTCGGCTGCAGGGGCGCTCGCGGCGGCGGCGGCGCGCACGATTCCGCTCGGTCAGCGCGACGTGGGGCGCCTGCTGTGGTCGCTGCGCGACGCGATCGGCGCGGCGGCGCGAACGGCGGCGGGGGCGCGTTCGCCGGACGACTTCACCTCGAGCGCGATTGAGTGCGAGATCGACGCGATGCGTCATCACCAGCTCGACGGACGGCTGTTCGCGTCGTGAGCGCGATCCGCATCGGGGTCGGCGGACCGGTCGGTGCCGGGAAAACCGCACTGCTCGAGCGGCTGGCCCGCGCATTCCATCCGCGCGTCGACATGGCCGTCATCACCAACGACATCTACACGCGCGAAGACGCGCTGATCCTCACACGCAGCGGCTGTCTGCCGCAAGAGCGCATCGTCGGGGTCGAAACGGGCGGCTGTCCCCACACGGCGATTCGCGAGGACGCTTCGATGAATCTGGCGGCCGTCCGAGAGCTCGAAGCGCGCTTTCCGCAGCTGCAGTTGCTGATCATCGAGAGCGGCGGCGACAATTTGGCTGCGACTTTTAGTCCCGACCTCGCCGACGTCACGATCTACGTGATCGACGTGGCCGGCGGCGACAAGGTTCCCGCGAAGGGCGGCCCCGCCATCTCCCGTGCCGACTTGCTCGTGATCAACAAGATCGACCTCGCACCGCACGTCGGGGCCGACCTCGGTCGCATGCGGCGCGACGCCGAACGCGCGCGCGGCGGCTTGCCGTTTGCGTTCACGGACTTGCGTCACGGCACGGGTCTGGAGGCCGTCATCGCGTTCGTCGAACGCGCCGCGCTGCTGGACGAAGTGGTGTGATGTGACCGGTGCGTTGACGCTCGCCTGCGCGCACGTGGAGGGGCGATCCCGGCTGATGACGATTCGCAGCGAGGGGCTGATGCGCGCGAGCCGCCCGCTTGCGGACGAGGGCGGCTCCGTGCGCGTCGTCACCGCGACGCTCGGCCCCGGCCTGCTCGGCGGCGACAGCGTCCGGCGCGACGTCGACGTTGCGACGAAGGCCACGCTGATCGTTGCCGCGCAAATGGCGACGCCCATCGCGGCGGGCGATCGGCCCTCGCGCAGCGAGTCGTGTTCGCGCGTGGCACCCGGCGCGGAGCTCTACGTGCCGGGTGAGGTGCTCTTAGCGGCCCCGCGATCGGAGCACGAAACGACGGCAGGCATCGACGTGTGCGGTGACGGCTTCGCGCTGCACGCCGAGATCGTGGCGCTGGGCGCCGGGGCCCGGCTGCGCATGCGCGCGGCATGCCGTATCGAGGGGCGGCTCGTCGCGCGCGACGCCTGCGATCTCGAGGGCGACGGATGCGAACGCGCGCTGCTCACCGCGATCGTCGTCACGGCGGACGCCGCACGTCTTTCCGCCGTGGCGACGGCGTTCGAAGTAGAACTCGCGCAAGCGCCGCTCGTCCGCGCCGGCCTTGGAGGGACGGGTTCGAGCGTCATGATGCGCGCGCGGGCAGCGGGCGTCTGGCCGCTCCAACGGTTGTTGGACGGCATGGTCGCCGCCGCGCGTTTGACCGGTTTGCCAGGAACGGCCGAGCGCCGCGTAGGAGCGGTTATCACACTATGATCGATGTAGAATCCGAGCGCTTTCTGCGCGCTCTCCCCAAAGCCGAACTGCACTTGCACCTCGAGGGCTCGGTGGCCGAACCGACCGTGCTCGCGCTCGCGCAAAAGCACGGCGTCACACTCCCGTTTACCGATATCGACGACATCTACAAGTTCGTCGATCTCGCGCAGTTTCTCGGCATGTACGACGTCGTGTGCGACACGATGCGCGACGCCGACGACTTTCGGCGCACGACGTACGAAGCGCTGGAGCGCACCGCGAACAGCGGCGGCCGCTACGTCGAACTATTCTTTAGCCCGCAGACGCACTTGGACGCGTGCGGCCTCGCCTACGGCTCGATGCTCGACGGCATCATCGCGGG
>Ga0302325_10013417_pt1 | contig 17474 bp, 16 predicted proteins | sample Palsa_T0_2_FD_201948 | JGI IMG/M metagenome (GOLD analysis project Ga0302325, IMG submission 201948) | Peat permafrost microbial communities from Stordalen Mire near Abisko, Sweden - Palsa_T0_2 | ecosystem: Environmental > Terrestrial > Soil > Palsa > Peat permafrost | place: Sweden: Abisko... | reverse complement strand
GGGCACCGGTTCGCCCCTGCCGAACCATCGCGGCATGTCGAGATGGACAAGCGCAGGCGTCGGCCCGCCATCGGGGCCGCCGCCGGTTCCGCCGACGCCACCGACCGCGCCGCCGCCAGCGCGGGCATCGGTAGTCAGCCTGATCTTGTGCTGCGCGTCAGCGAGGGCGCCCGCCAGCCCGAGTTCGGCAACGACCGCGGGCACGCCGAGCACGAGCAGTGCCGCCGCCTCATCGCCCGACAACCCCCGCAGCGGGAACCGGTAGCCGTCAAGCAGCCAGCACCCGCCGCCAGGCCCCGACTCCGTGACAACGGGCACTCCAGCCAGATTCAGCGCGACGATGTCGCGGTAGACGGTGCGGACCGACACCTCAAGTTCGGCCGCGAGGGCACGGGCGGACGTGCGGCCGCGGGCCTGCAACAGCAGGGCAAGCGAGACCAGCCGATCGGCGCGCATGCCACGAAGCCTATGCCGGTATCGCTGACAGCACATGTCAGCGATACCCGCATAGCGTCAGCCACCATGATCACTTGGACACAGTTCGAGCAACAGGCGCCGGACCTCGCAAAGGCCGGCCGGGAACAGCTCTACGCGTTTGACGTCGCCCTGGGATTCCTCGCCACCGTGCGCCGAGACGGCGGGCCAAGGGTGCATCCGGTCTGCCCCGTCATCAGCCCGGTCGGCCTGCACGTGCTCATCGTCGGTGGGCCGAAGCTGGGCGACCTGCGCCGCGACCGCTGCCTGCTGATGCTCACCCGCCCGACCGGTCCCTTTCCTGATGGGCCCACCATCTGGAGGGCGTCCAGCTAGACGTGGAACGCGCCCCGCTAGTCGCTGAACGACTTATAGAGGTCGAAGACCCGCTTCTCGCGCCCGATCGCCGATGCCACGACCCGGTCTCGCCAGGGCGTCGAGATCGCCGCCTTGTACTCCGGCCGGTCGAACGACGCGTGGGAGTCGATCTCGTGCAGCGACAGGTACTTCGGCCCGTCGCCGGAGGTGAGGACGTACCGTCGCGACCGCCGCCAGCCGGGCACCGCGAGCAGCATCGGGATGTGCTCCTCGACGTACCAGGCCGCCATGTCGGCCTCGGCCGACTCCGGCACCGACATGGACACCGCCATCAGCACCGGCGGCGCCTGGCCGGTGGGACCGGAGTCGCTGATCGGCGAGTACAGCCGCCGATCGATCGTCGCCGACGACATGATCCGCTTCTCCCGCGCCGACGCCTGCTCCCAGACCGCCTTGTACGCGGCCCCGTCCAGCGTGCCCGGCTTCACCTCATAGGTAGCCAGCCATTCAGGGGTCAGCGAGTCGGCCGCGCGGAACCGGCTCACCGCGCCGAACCCGTCCAGCGCGAGCCGGGCGGGGACGTGCTCATGGTCATACCAGTCGGTGAACTCGGCCAGGTCGACGGTGCCGGGGGAGGAGTACACGAACAAAAGGTCATCGGGCATGAGACGAGCGTAAGCCCGGCCGGCGCGACGGGCAGCTATCGTCCGGGGGGACGACCCCCCGTACCCCCCGATGCGACGGCCCGCCGCCCCGATAAAGGCAAGGATATCGGGGCGGCGGGCCGTCGCGGAAATGCGGAGAATTCCGCCTAGACCGGCGCCGCCATCGGGTCGATCCCCTCAAGGTCGGCCCGCTTGATCCGGATCATCACCGCCGCGATGATCACCGCCAGCAGCGAGATCCCGGCCGAGACCAGGTACCCCTTGCTGAACCCGTAGGCCAGCGCGTGGTTGCTGATCGCCGTCTGCACGGTCGGCGACAGGTGCGCCCCGTGCGTGGCGGCGATGGCCGACTTCGTGTTCGACGCCACCGCCGACCAGGCCACCGTGCCCAGGATCGCCAGGCCGATCGACCCGCCGACCTGCTGCCCGGTGTTCAGCAGCGACGACGCGACCCCGGAGTCCTTGTTCGGCACCCGCGCCAGCGCCACCAGCGACAGCGGCACGAACGTCAGCCCCATGCCCAGGCCGGTCAGCATCATCGGCCCGAGCAGGCCCCCGGCGTACGTGCTCTGCTCGGTCAGCCGCGACAGCCAGAACATGCCGCCCGCCGCCAGCAGCGGCCCGAAGGTGATCAGCGGCCGTGCGCCGATCCGCGCCACCAGTTGCGAGGAGAGCGCCGCCCCGACCACGATAAGGCCGACCATCGGCAGGTACGCGATCCCCGAGCGGACCGGAGAGTAATGCCAGACCTCCTGCACGAAGATCGTCATGAAGAAGAACATGCCGAAGATCGCGGTGCCGATGCACAGGCTGATCAGGTAGGCCGCGGTCCGGTCGCGGGACTTCAGCACCCGCGGCGGCACCAGCGCGTGCCGCGACCGTGCCTCGATGAACGCGAACGCGCCGAGCAGCACCACTGCCGCCGCCAGCGACACGAGGACCTTGGTGCTACCCCAGTGCCCGATCGCCTGGCCGTTGCTGAACGTGGTCGCCGCCTCGGACAGCCCGTACACCAGGGCGCCCAGGCCGAGTGATCCGGTGATCGCGCCGGGCAGGTCGAACCGGCCGCGCACCCGCTCCGACTCGCCGATGACCCGCGGCGCGAGCAGCACCAGGGCCAGGCCGATCGGCACGTTCACGAAGAACACCCAGCGCCAGTCGGCGTAGCTGGTCAGCAGCCCGCCCGCGATCAGCCCGATGGCCGCGCCGGAGATGGAGACGCCGGCGTACACGCCCATCGCCCGGTTCCGCTCCTTGCCCTCGGGGAAGGTGACGGCGATCAGCGACAGCGAGGCGGGCGCGGCCAGCGCCCCGCCGATGCCCTGGATAACCCGGGCCGTGAGCAGCCAGCCCTGATCGGTGGCGAACCCGCCCGCCAGCGAGGCGAGCGCGAACAGGGCGATGCCCGCGATGAAGATCCGGCGCCGCCCGAGCAGGTCACCCATGCGCCCGCCGAGCAGCAGCAGCCCGCCGAAGGCGAGCGTGTAAGCGTTGACGACCCACTCAAGGTTCGTGCCGGAGAAGTGCAGCGCGCCCTGGATGTGCGGCAGTGCGACGTTGACGATGGTCGCGTCGAGCACGACCATTAGCTGCGCGGCCGCGATGACCACGAGCGCGAGCCCAAGCCGTCGCGGTCGCGCGGCCGTCTGCCCGCCGGCCGCCACGCCGCCGGCCGGGCCGGCGTCCGCGACGGGGGCGCTCCCCGTCTGGCCTGAGGTTGGTGACACTGTGGTTCCCCTTAGCTGATTTTGGAACTGATTTTGGGCGCGTTTCACCCACGCACTTGCTGCGTCTCGCTTTTGAAAATCTTTAAATATGTTCGGAACGGACGCGTGTCTTCGCGTCACCCGCCCCGTTCTCATCACTGAGGCAGACGTCGGAGCGGGCGCCGCCGAGCGCCTTCTTCAGCAGCCCGAGGAAACACCACCGCTCGGCGTCGTCGAGCGCATAGCTCCACGGCATCTTCGCCGCCAGCTCACGCATCAGCCGCTCCTTCGCGGCGATGCCCTCCTCCGTGAGGACGAGGTTCTTCACCCGCCGGTCCCGCTGGCTGGGCTCGCGCCTGACGAAGCCGCGCCGTTCCAGGGTGTCCGCGACGGTCGTGATGAACGACGCGTCGCACCCCATATGCTGCGCGAGCTCCTTCATGGAGAGCACGGAGTCCAGCTTGAACATGGCGAGCAGATCGTGCGGAGCGATGTCGAACTCCGCCGCGATTTCCTGGCCCACCCCCCCGACCAGCTTGATGAGGCTGGTGAGGGTGTCCAGGATGTCGCGGTTCACCGCGGACGCGTCCGTCCCCGTCTCACCCGACCCCTGCACTCCGATGCTCATGACTAGCTAAACAGTTGAGCTACTCAAGCAATTCCCGCCTGACCAAACTTTTCTGTGTTCCCCCGCCCGGCTACCCTCTGCCACCCGTTCCCCTAACTCTGACGTACCCCCTCGTACCTAGATGAGACGCTCGGCTGCCCTGGATCTCATCGGCCGCGGGCGTTCTTATCGTCCGGTTGCCTGACATTTCACGATCTAGACCTGCATGTTTCTCGATCTGGATCTTTAGACAACGTTGGCCTGCGGGGCAACCGTCTGGGGTGTCATCGCGTCCTCTTAGACGTGAGCACATCCTCAGAACCTTCGCTCAAGCGCCGGGCGTTCCTTGGCGTGGCAGCGGGCGGCGTCGCCGCGCTCGCCGCGCCCGCAGTTGCCCAGGCGGCTCCAACCCAGCCCGCCCGCCCCACCCAGCCCGCCCGTCCGACCCGTCCGGCCCGCCCGATCGGCATCGCTGCCCGGTCGGCCGGGCCCACGCCGGCCGACTGGACGGCCCTCGGCCATGACCTGGACGGCCCCCTTGTCCGCCCGGGAGACCGCAGCTACACGGTGGACAGCTGGCTGTTCGACCCGAGGTTCGACGGACTGCGCCCGGCCGGGATCGCCTATGTGAAAAACGCGCACGACGTGGGGACCTCCCTGGCGTTCGTGCGCAAGTTCGGCGTCAAGTTCGCGACGCGCTCCGGCGGCCACAGCTACGCCGGCTGGTCGTCAAGCAACGGCGGGCTGATCATCGACGTCGAGAACCTCAAGGGCGTCCAGGTCTCCGGGTCGACCGCGAACGTGGGCGCGGGCACCCGGCTGGTCGACTTCTACGGCGGCCTGGCCGCCCACGGGCGAGCCGTGCCCGGCGGCTCCTGCCCGACCGTCGGCATCGCCGGCCTGGTGCTCGGCGGCGGGGTCGGCGTCACCGCCCGAGCGTACGGGCTGACCAGCGACAAGCTGGCATCGCTGAGCATCATCACGGCGGACGGCAAGCCGCTGTCCGCCAGCCGCACCGAGCACTCGGACCTCTACTGGGCGTGCCGGGGCGGTGGCGGCGGCAACTTCGGCATCGCCACCTGGTTCCAGTTCGACACCGTGCCCGCCCCGACGCCGGTGGTCTTCTTCCTGTCCTGGCCCTGGTCGCAGGCGGCCAAGGTGATCGCGGCCTGGCAGTCCTGGGCCCCGAACGCACCCGACGCGCTCTGGTCGAACCTGCACCTGGCGGCCGCGCCCGGCGGGCACACGCCCACGATCCAGGTCGGCGGCTGCTACCTGGGCAGCATCACCGGCGCGGCGAACCTGGTCGACCAGCTCTACCGCAAGGTCGGCTCCGACGCGTCCAGCCACTTCCTCAACCAGTTCTCCTACCTGAACGCGATGCTGCTCGAGGCGGGCTGCGCCTCGATCGGGTACGAGGGCTGTCACCTGCCCTGGTACTCCCCGGGCGGCAAGCTGAACCGGCAGCCCCAGTTCGCCAAGTCCGGCTACTTCTCCAAGCCGCTGTCGAACGCCGGGATCAGCACCTTGCTGCACGGGATTCAGTCCCTGCAGTCGGTGCGCGGCGCGGCGGGCGGCGTCGGCGGCGTGGCCTTCGACGCCCTGGGCGGCCAGGTCAACCGGGTCTCGCCCACCGCGACCGCTTTCGTGCACCGGAACGCCCTGTTCGGCGCCCAGTACACGACCGACTGGACCAACGGCGCGTCGACCACCGGTATCAACAACCAGCACGCCTGGCTCCGCTCGTTCTGGGCCTCGATGCGCCCCTACGCCAACGGCCAGGCCTACCAGAACTACATCGACCCCGACCTAGCCAACTGGGCCCAGGCCTACTACGCCCAGAACTACGCCCGGCTGCAAAAGGTCAAGAAAACCTACGACCCCACCAGCCTCTTCACCTTCCCGCAAGCCATCAAACCCGCCTGACCACACAAGCCTCGACCCCGCTAGCGCGATAACAGCAAGAGGCGTTGAGACCGTCGTCAACGCTGAAAGTTTGGCCGGTGATGGCCGGTCAAACTTTCAGCGCCGGTCAATCCCAGGGATAACAGCAAGAAGCGGCGGAACGCCGCAATCCAGCCGCTGACGCGGTCAGTGGGAGCTGGATGCGGACCAGATGTTGATGCCGGCTTCTACGGCGTTCCGGTCGATCGCGGCGATCTCGTCGGCGGTGAACGTGGTCTTGGCGGCGGCGGCGAGGTTCTCCTCGAGCTGGCCCACGCTGCTCGCGCCGATCAGGGCGGAGGTGACGCGGGAATCCCGCAGCGTCCAGGAGATCGCCATCTGAGCCAGCGACTGCCCGCGGTCGGCCGCGATGGCGTTCAGCGAGCGGACGTGGGCCAGGGTCTTCTCGCTGAGCTGGTCCTGCGAGAGCGACCCGTTGCGCGAGGCCCGCGAGCCGGCCGGGACGCCGTCCAGGTACTTGGTGGTCAGCAGGCCCTGGGCCAGCGGGGAGAAGGCGATGCAGCCGGCGCCCTCGGCCTCGAGGACGTCGAGCAGACCGCCCTCGATCCAGCGGTTCAGCATGGAGTAAGACGGCTGGTGGATCAGCAACGGCGTGCCGAGGATGCGGAGGATAGAGGCAGCGTCACGCGTCCGTTCGGGCGAATAGGAAGAGATGCCCGCGTACAGGGCCTTGCCCGACCGCACGGCGGCGTCCAGCGCGCCCATCGTCTCTTCCAGCGGGGTGTCCGGGTCGAAGCGGTGGCTGTAGAAGATGTCCACGTACTCGAGGCCCATCCGCGCGAGCGACTGGTCGAGGCTGGCGAGCAGGTACTTGCGCGAGCCCCACTGCCCGTAGGGCCCCGGCCACATGTCATAGCCGGCCTTGGTCGAGATGACCAGCTCGTCCCGGTAGGGGCGGAAGTCCTCGCGCAGCAGGCGCCCGAAGTTGATCTCGGCCGACCCGTAGGGAGGGCCGTAGTTGTTCGCGAGGTCGAAATGGGTGACGCCGAGGTCGAAGGCGCGCCGCAGGATCGCCCGCTGGGTGTCGAGCGGCGACTCGTCGCCGAAGTTCTGCCAGAGGCCCAGGGAAACTTCCGGCAGCAGCAGCCCGCTGCGACCGCAGCGGCGGTAGGGCATCTTCTCGTCGTACCTGTCTTCGGCAGCGTCGTAGCTCATAGCCGCTATTTTGTCACGGTGCCAACCGGCCGGGCCCAACCCCCTATGGGCCCGCCCAGGCCAGCCCGTTCGCATCGCTAACGACTCAGGTGGGATGATTCGGCTGGACCCGACGGGCAGCCCGGCCGCTAGAGCGGGGGCCGGCCGTCTCACGGCCAAGGCCCGTGTGGTTCGTCTCGTCGGCGCAAGCGGAAGGAGTCCTGTCCATGTGCACGTACCTGACAGAGAAGATCGCGATCAGCGGTAGCGCCAAGGGGGCGTCCGGGTGGATCAAGGTGACCGAGGGGACGGTCTACCTGGACCACCCGGTGCACGCGCCGTTCGGTCACACGCTCAACATCGACTTCCTCGCGCCCGAGCTCGGGCCGGCCGGGCGGGTGGCGGTCGAGCTCAGCCAGGAGTCGGCCCGCGCCCTGGTGAAGGCGATCGAGGCAACGCTCGAGTCAGCCCCTCCCGGCCTGGAGTAACAGCGCGCACCCGATAGCTGCGGCGCCGGCTCGCGAACCGGGTCACCGGCCCGCCGCCGGACAAGCGGATAAGTCACGGAAAAATAGGAGATAGCACACATGTACGACGCGATGCTGGCCGAGTCCATCATGATCACCGGGCACGGCGGCGACACGATCGAGGCCTACTCGGCTCGCCCGCTCGACGGGGCGCCGCGCGGCGGCGTGGTCGTCATCCACCACATGCCCGGCTACGACGAGTCCACCAAGGAGATCGCCCGCAACTTCGCCTTCCACGGCTACAACGCGGTGATGCCCAACCTCTACTGGCGGGACGCGCCCGGCGCCAGCCCGGACGACGCCGCCGCCACCGCGCGCGCCAAGGGCGGCGTCCCCGACGATCGCCTGGTCGGCGACGTGGCGGGCGCCATGGCGTACCTGAAGAACCTCAGCAACTCCAACGGCAAGGTCGGCACGATCGGCTACTGCTCCGGCGGCCGCCAGTCGTTCCTGGCCGCGGTCAGCCTCCAGCTCGACGCGGCGGTGGACTGCTACGGCGCGTTCGTCACCGGGGAGGCGCGCGAGGGGACGACGATGGTCCCGATCGTGGACAAGACCCCGGACCTGTCCTGCCCGCTGCTCGGCCTGTTCGGCAACGACGACCAGTACCCGTCGCCGGCCCACGTCGACCAGCTCGAGGAGGCGCTCAAGGCCAACGGCAAGAACTACGAGTTCCACCGCTACCCGGACACCGGGCACTCGTTCTTCTCGGTGAACCGCCCCGCCTACCGCCCCGAGTCGGCGACCGACGGCTGGCAGCAGATCTTCGCCTTCTACGGCCGGTACCTATAGCTCGCGGGGGGACAGCACTCCCAGCATGGGGGGCTCCCGCCCCCCATCCCCCCTGGCCCCCATTCCCCCCGCAGGGGGTGGCGCGAAAAGCGCGGCACCCCCATGCTGTGGTTGAGGTTAATGCCCCGGCTCCCCCCGGGTCGGCTACGCCATCGACAGGTCGAGATTCCGTCGGCTACGCCAACGACCGCTTCTATTGGTGTCGCTGGCGTAGCCGACCGGCGGCAATGGTGTCGCTGGCGTAGTTAACTTGGCCCAGGCGGGGTCGCCGGGCGTCCGAAAGGCGGTCGGGCGCCCGAAATGTCGGTGGGGCGTGGCACGATCCCCTGACAGACAATGCGGGGCAGCGCGCGGCGGTCGGCGGCGCGCGTACTCGGCGAGGGTGGAGAGCATGAAGTTCACAGTGGACCGGGACGCGCTCGGCGAGGCTGTCACCTGGGTGGCCAGGGCACTGCCGACCCGGCCGGTGCTGCCGGTGCTCGCGGGACTGCTGCTCCGCGCCGAGCGGGAAGACCGAGATCCCAATCAAATCGGGGGGAACGGACCGGGGTTGCTCACTCTGTCCTGCTTCGACTACGAGGTGTCGGCCCGGATGCAGGTGCGGGCCGAGGTAGCCGAGCCGGGCACGTTCCTGGTGCCCGGGCGGCTCCTGGTCGAGATCGTCCGCAGCCTCCCCGCTGCTCCGGTCGAGTTCGGCGATGACCCGGATGGCATCTCCGTGACCTGCGGCGAAGCGTCGTTCGCGGTGGCCAGCCTGCCGTCGGCTGAGTACCCGGAGCTGCCGGACCTGCCGCAGCTGGCGGGCACGGCGGACGGCGGCGCCCTCGCCACCGCGATCGGCCAGGTGACCCCGGCCGCCAGCCGGGATGACACGCTGCCGATGCTCACCGCGGTCAACGTCGAGTTCGACGGCGTAACGATGACCCTCGCCGCCACCGACCGCTACCGGCTCGCGGTCAGGGACATGGCCTGGAACCCGGCCCCCGGGTTCGCCGACCAGGGCAGGACCGCGCTCCTGGTGCCGGCCAGGACGCTGAGCGACGCGGCCAAGATGATGAGCGCCGGAACCGAGGTCCGGATCATGCTCCGGCCAAGCGGCGACGGCTCGGGCGCCGCGGCGTCGGAGAGCGGCGGGAAGGGCGGCGGAGGCGTCGGCCAGGGCGGGGGAGGTGCCACCGCCGGCCGGGTCGCGCCCGGCGGCGCTGGCGCGGCCGAGGCCATGATCGGCTTCGAGGCCGGCCAGCGTCAGCTCACCGCGCGGCTGCTGGCCGGGGAGTTCGTCCGCTATCGCTCCCGGTTCCCCGAGGAGTTCGCTTGCACCGCCGACCTGCCCGCCGAGGCATTCGCCGAGGCGGTCCGGCGGGTCGCCCTCGTCGCCGAGCGGGGCACTCCGGTGCAGCTCACGTTCGCGCCGGGACGGGTCACGGTGGGCGCCGCGACCCAGGGCCAGGCGCGGGCCAGGGAGTCGGTGCCCGCGGACTTCACCGGCGACGAGCCGGCGATCGCCTTCAGCCCGCACTACCTGCTTGACGGCGTCATCGCGGCGACGGCGACGGCGGGGCCGACCGCGACGGCTGCGGGCGGCCACCCTTCGGGCGGTCGGCCCGGCGCAGCCGGCAGCGGCACCGCGGCGGACCAGGGGCATTCCGCCGGCGGCGGCCATGCCGGCCCGAGCGGGCGAGTCCGGCTCTGGTTCACCAGCGCGAGCAAGCCCGCCGTCATCACCAGCCAGCCCGACCCCGACTCGGATGCGAGGCAGGCCGAGAGCGACTTCCGCTACCTCGTCGTCCCCCAACGCGTCGCGCACTGAGAGGCGCTTCCCCCGCGTCGCCCCCGCCGAGAAGACCACGGCTCTGTCTCACATCGCGCGCAAGAGCCCGGGTGCAGCGCAGGAACCCCCTGCAACCCGGCTTAGTGGCCGACCTGGAAGGAGTTCCCTGAGCCGAGCGTGGTGGAGAAGCCGTGCCGGGCGAACAGCAGGGCGGTGAACAGCCAGATCAGCATGGCCAGTACCAGCAGCGAGAGCGCCGCGAACTTGGCCGCCCGGTCCACCGGCGGCGATTCTGGCTGCGCGTCCCGTGACTGGAATCGCCCGCCCGGCCCGAACTCCTCGTCGGGTGAGAAACCAGCCGCGGTCGGCCCCATGGCCGCGCCGTGCCTGCTGCTTGGGTTCCAGTAGCCGCCCCAGTGGTAGTGCGGCCCGGTCACCGGCATCCACGGCAAGGCGGGCGTGCCCGGCAGCACCGGAGGCGCGAAGGGCCTGGTGAGACCGGCCAGCCGGCCCGGCCCGGGGAGATCGGACATGATCCGGGCGAGCTGGCCGAACGTTTTTGCCGCGAATACCGCCTCAAGGCGCTCGTGCAGCTCCTCGAGGGTGAGTCGCCCGGCCGTGTAGTGCTCGCCGAGGTCGGCCGCCGCCGCGTCGCGTTCCGCGTCCCCCACGCGCATCGCATGCGGGCCTCGCGGCCAGAACGGTTCGCCGCCAGGCAGGGGAGCGTAGTAACGCATCACCATCTCGCCTTCCGTGTTCGCTCGGAAGTTCGGTCCCTTCCACGATAAATCGCGGACCCTCGCCAGGGAACCCGGACCATGCGCATGGCGTGCGTGCGGTTTACCGGCGACGTCGCCGGGGACCGCCCCCGCCGCCGCGCCGGGGGCCGCCACGGCCGCCCCGCCGACGTCCGAAGATGATGAAGACGAGCCGCCGGAGCAGCGCGAACGCCGCCAGGATGAGCACGAACCCAAAGGGCCGCGGGCCGCCGCCGAATATCGAGAAGAGGCCGAGCGTGAGCAGCGCCGAGAGCAGCACCAGCGGGACGACGACCATCCCCAGCGTGCGGCGGCCGAAGCCGCCGGGACGGCCGGGTCCGCCCGCGCCGCTGTCGCCGAACGGGTCGTCGGCCCCGGAGGCCGCCCGCCCGCCGTAACCCGCGCCCATCCACTGCTCACCGGGCCGCCCGAGCAGGCCGTTGGCCCCGAAGGGAGCGCCAGCCATGCCGCGGATACCGCCGGCCGACGCGTCCTGCCATGCCGTTGACGAGGGCAGGTCGGTGAAGAGCGCGCTCAGATCCCCGCGCGTCTTGGCGGCGAAGGTCTGGTCGAGCCGCTCGTTCAGCTCATCCTGGGTCAGCCGTCCGCTGGCGAAGTGCTCGCGGAGTTCGTTCGCCGCGGCATCCCGCTCGGCGTCTCCGACCCTCATGTCGTAACCCGAAGCCACAGTTCCTCCAGCCAGAGGCGATAGTGAGATCCACGATATATCGCGACAATCGCGCAAGCAAGCGATCCCGGCCCAAGCGCGCCCCAACCTGCCTGCGGCAGCTATGAAAATCGATGGTAATTCGATGGCGCTGATGGCTCGACCGGTGCCGTCCGGCCAGCCCCTCAACCCCGCGCCGAATGTCAGTGGTGGTCCTTAGGCTGGGGCCAGATACCCGGACGAGGGGAAGCGCATGGTTACCTACGAGTCCAGGCAGGCGCAGCGACCGGTCGGTGCGACGGCGTCGGCGAGCGCGCGGGCGCTGTGCAGGCGACGGGAGGAGCTCGGCAAGTTCCTCAAGGCTCGGCGGGCGCGGCTGGCGCCGGAGGACTTCGGCATGCCCGGCGGGTCGCGGCGGCGCACACCCGGGCTGCGCCGCGAGGAGCTCGCGGCGCTGGCGGGCGTCGGCGTCACCTGGTACACGTGGCTGGAGCAGGGGCGCGAGATCAACGCGAGCGTCCAGGTGCTCGACGCGCTGGCGCGGACGCTGCAGCTGGACCGCGCGGAACGCGAGCACCTGTACTGGCTGGCCGAGGCGTCGCCGCTGCTGACCGGCACCGCGCGGCGTCCTATCCCGGCCGAGGTGCGCGAGATCGTCGCCTCGCTCGACCCGCTGCCAGCCAGCCTGACCAACGGCCGCTTCGACATCCTGCTGTCGAACGACGCGTCCGAGGAGCTGTTCTGGGACTGGCACGAGATGCCGTGCATCCACAAGAACACCCTGTGGTGCTGCATCACCGAGCCGAGCGCGCGCGAGAAATTCCCGCAGTACGAACAGGAGATGCCCTACCTGGTAGCGCGGCTTCGCGCCGTGTACGCCAGGCACGTCGACGACCCGGACTGGGAGGAGGACATTCGCCGGCTGTCTAGCCTGAGCGGGGAGTTCACCCGGCTGTGGGCCAGGCACGAGGTGGCCGACGCCGAGCCGCGCGTCCGCACGTTCATCCACCAGAAGGCGGGCCCGGTCACGTTCACGGTGACCGAGCTCGAGATCCCGGTGCTGCCGGAGGCGCGGCTGACCGTGTACACCCCGGCCGACGAGCAGACCCGGGCCAGGCTGCCGCTCACCAGGCGGACGCGCTAGCGCTGACGCCAGGCGGCGGCCAGCAGGACCGCGGTGGCGAAGATCACATAGGAGCTGCCGACCGCCTGCTCCCAGACGGCCCAGTGGAGCTCGCGGTTCCCGCCGCTGGGAAACCACCACTGCGGGGACAGCGCGAACAGGACCGCCCCGACGGCGGCGATCGCCAGCCAGCGGCGCCCCGGCATCAGGGCGGTCCCGTCCGGGCGTCCCGTCCGGCCCGGGTGCTCCATCCCGCCGTGGCGGCGGTCCCAGGCCAGGCCGCGCCAGCCGAGGATCGCCAGCGTCAGCACCGCCGTCTCGCCCCACACCCAGTGGTGCGACCACGAGATGGGCGAGATCAGCAGGCCCGCGAACGCGTTGAGTGACAGCGCCCAGGCGTCGGCGGACGCGGCGAACGCCCTGCGCATGCCCAGGCAGGCCAGCGTGACGACGACGGCGGACAGGACCAGCCACGTCACCGCGCCGGCGGGCGAGCGCGGGTCGAGCCCGGCCCGCGCGAGCACTCCCTGGATGGACTGGTTGGCGGCGTAGGCCGATGATCCGACGCGGCTGGTCTGGACGATGACCGAGGTCCAGTACTCGACCGAGTCGCGCCACGCGAGCGCGAACCCGATGCCCGCGCACGCGCAGCACGAGAGCGCGGCCCGGCAGGCGGCCCGCCGGTCCCGCCGCAGCAGGAAGTACAGCACGAACGCGGCCGGGGTCAGCTTTACCGCGGCCGCGATCCCGACCAGCGCACCGCGCGGCCAGCGCGGCGCGACCACCAGGCAGTCCGCCGCCACCAGCGCCATCAGCGCAACGTTGACCTGCCCGTAGTTTAGCGTGTTGCGCACCGGCTCAAGGAACAGCGCCACCGGCAGCAGCCACCACACGGTCCACCAGGATGTCGCGCTGAACGACCTCAGGAAGACGCGCAGCACGAGCGCGGTCAGGGCGATGGTGACCGCGGTCAGCAGGGTGACCGCGACCGGCATCGGCACCAGCGCCAGCGGCGCGAGCAGTACCGCCGCGATCGGCGGGTAGCTGAACGGCAGCCGTGCCCCGGTGCTCGTCGGCGGAAGCGCGCCGTAGAGGTCGCCGCCGCGCAGCCACTCGGCGCTGCCGATCCGGTACACGTTCAGGTCGATGCGGTACGGCCCGAAGCTCACCCCGTGCCGCGAGTACGACAGCAGGAAGAACGTGACCGCGGCCAGGTTCACCGCGATAAGGCAGCCCCGAGCCCAGCGAGAATCGGGCCGCTTGAGGAACGAGGGCAGCGCCGGGAGCGCCGCGGACTGCGGGAGCGCCGGGGATCGCGGGAGCGTGGGAATCAGGTGACCGCCGGTGTTGTGCTGCGGCGGGACCGCGTGGTCGCGTTGAAACAGGGGAGGGGCTGATGACTGCTGCGCTGGGTTGGCCACGCGGATAGGGCTATCGACTGGCCTGTCAGCGGGGCGTCAGCGCGACGCTTATGCCGTGCTTATCCGCGCCGGTGGATACTGGACCCGGCAGAGCCGGACGATGTGGGTCGGCAGGAGGGAGCCCCAGGTGCGCGTGCTCGTGGCCGAGGACGAGCGGGTCATGGCGGACACGATCGCCGAGGGCCTGCGCCGCCGCGCCGTCGCGGTCGACGTCTGCTACGACGGGGACGCCGCTCTGGAGCGGGCCATGACGCACCGGTACGACGTCGTCATCCTCGACCGCGACCTCCCGCTCGTGCACGGCGACGAGGTCTGCCGCGCGATCGTCGCGGCCGGCGGCGAGACGCGGGTGCTGATGCTGACCGCTGCGGCCGGGATCAGGGACCGGGTCGACGGCCTTGACCTGGGCGCGGATGACTACCTCACCAAGCCGTTCGCCTTCGCGGAGTTGGTCGCGCGGGTCGGCTCGCTCGGTCGGCGGGCCCGGGCCGCGCTGCCCCCGGTGCTGGAACGGACCGGGATCAGGCTGGACCGCCCGCAGTTCCGGGCGTGGCGGGACGGGGAACTGCTGCCGCTGTCCCCCAAGGAGTTCGCGGTCCTCGAGGTGCTGATGCGCGCCGAGGGCCGCGTTGTCAGTGCCGAGGAGCTGCTGGAAAAGGCCTGGGACGAGAACGCGGATCCGTTCACCAACGCGGTCCGCGTCGCGGTGCTGGCGCTCCGCAAGAAGCTGGGCGACCCGCCGGTGATCGAGACCGTTCCCGGCGTCGGCTACCGGCTGGACGGCTAGCCCGAACGCGACCATGACCGATTCCGAGGCAGACACAGCGACCCGCCGCCCGCTCGGGCTGGCGGCCCGGGCGCGCCGCACGTCAGAGGCCGCGGCGAGACCGGGCCTGCGCGCCTGGCTGCGGCCGTCGCTGCGCCGCCGGGTCGGGGCGGCGCTCGCCATCATGAGCGTCATCGGCTTCGTCGTCGTCGCCGGAAGCGTGGACACGATCGACAACCTCTTCGTGCAGCAGAGTTCTTACGGCTGCGGCGGCCTCGAGAGCGTCTTTCCGGCGCTGCCTGGTCCTAACGGCTCCGCGTGCTACTTCGGCGGCGCGGGGCACGTGTTCGGCGTGACGATCATGGTCGCGGTGATCGCGCTGACGGTCTGGAGCTGGTGGCTGCTGGCAGGCTGGGCGCTCGGCCCGCTCAAGGCCACCGCCGAGACCGTCCGCCGCCTCGGCCCGCAGAACCTTGGCCAGCGCATCGGCCTCGCGGGCGGCGACGACCAGTTCAAGGAGCTGGCCGACGCGATCGACGACGCACTCGACCGGCTCGCGGCCGGCTACGAGAGCCAGCGCCGGTTCGCCGCCAACGCCTCCCATGAGCTGCGCACCCCGCTGGCCGTCCAGCGGCTGCTGACCGAGGTGGCGATGGACGCACCGGACGCGGGCCAGGACCTGCACCGGCTCGGCGCCCAGCTGCTGCGCACCAACGAGCACAACGAGCAGCTGATCGAGGGCATGCTGACCCTGGCCGAGAGTGACCGCGGCCTGCAGGGCAAGGTGCCGGTCCGCCTGGACGCGCTGGCGGGCCAGGTGATCGACCAGCACGAGGAGCAGGCCGCCCGGCGCCAGCTGACCCTTCGCCGTGTGCTGGCGGCGGCCACCGTCTCCGGCGACCCGGTACTGCTCGAGCGGCTGATCGTCAACCTGATCGGCAACGCCATCAAGTACAACGAGCCCGGCGGCTGGGTTGAGATCGAGGTGACTCAGGGACCGGACGGCCTGGGCGGAACGCTCGCCGTCCGCAACACCGGCGTGCCCGTCCCGGCGGAGGCGGTGCCGGTCCTGTTCGAGCCGTTCCGCCGCCTCGGCGACGACCGCGTCCGGGGGCGCGGCGGCGTCGGCCTCGGCCTGGCGATCGTCCGATCGATCGTCGCCGCGCATCAGGCGGACCTCCAGGCCCGCCCGCGCCCGGACGGCGGCCTGGAAATCGTGATCGACCTGCCGGGCAAGTGACAAGCGCCCGCCTCGCACCAGGCACCCGGACTGACCGGGAAGGCTCGGCTCAGCCGGGGTAACAGGCTGGTTAGTCGCCGAGGAACTAGCTTCCGCCGCCGTTGCGGGGGAACGCTCGCGTGGTCAGTTGAGGAAGTAGCTCGAGCCGCCGTTCTGCGGGTTGGTGACCAGGGCGATGACGGTCATCGAGCCGGCGTGCGCGAACGTGAGCTTGAGGTAGATGTCCTTGCCGTCGTGCATCGCGCCCGGGTCGGTGATCAGCAGGTGGTAGCTGTTCGGGATCAGCTGGGTGGTCGCGTCCGAGGGGATCGGTATGTCCTTCACCGTGTGCATGACCACCGGGGAGACCCCCTTGGTGACCGGCCCGCGCAGTTCGACCGTGCCGCCGACGCTGGTGGACACCGACATCAGCTCGTCCGCCGCCCCGTTATTGCGAATGTCCAGGTAGCCGACGGTGGTCGAGCCCAGCGAGGCCGGCTGCTGAACGTACGCCCCGTTGGTGACGATCCCCGAGCCGCCCGCGTGGTTGGGGGAGGAGCACGCCGCCGCTCCGAACGCGGTCGCGAGAGCGACGCCTGCCAGCCCGATGACCCGGATGTACCTGTGCACGACCAACAGGCTACCCCTGCTCGATCGCGGTTCCGATCAGCCCCAGGGGCGGGGAGCCGAGGGCCATCAGGGCGGTGTGGAAGCGCTTGAGCGTGAACCCGGCGCCCCAGGCGGCCGCGGCCCGCTCGCGCAGTGCCATGATCTCCAGCTTGCCCCAGGTGTAGCGGCCGTAGGTCGGGTCGAACGTCGCCCGCCTGGCCTCTGACAGCGCCGCCGGGCCGGTCAGGTGGGTGTCCGCTGCGAACCGCGCCGCCGCCTCCTGCACCGTCATGCCCGCGGTGTGCACGCCGAGCGCGCAGGCCAGCCTGGTCACCCGGACCAGCGCCTCCAGCCAGACGCCGAAAGCGAACCGGGGGTCGTCGGCGAGGAACCCCTCCTCGACGCAGAGTTCCTCGGCGTAGTGCGCCCAGCCCTCGACGAAGGCGCTGGAGAACAGGGTGCGGCGCACGTCGCCGCGGGCCCGGCGCAGCGCCTGGTGGTGCGAGAAGTGCCCGGGCGCGACCTCGTGCACGGTGATGGCCGGCAGCGTGGCGGCGCTGAACACCTCAAGCCACTCCTCGGCCTGCTCCTGCGGCCAGGACTCGTCGGGCGGCGTGATCCAGTACCAGGACGGCGCGTCCCGCTCGGCGGGAGCGTTGGTGGAGATCATCGCCATCGCCCAGCGACGCGACTCCGGCGACTCGCCGACGAGGCACACACCGTCGTGCACCGGCACCAGGTCACGCTCGCGGGTGAACGCGATCGCCCGCTCCGTCCAGTACCGGGCCGTCTTGATCACGCCGGCCCGGTCGGGATGGTCCTTGACCAGCTCGCGGGCGAGATCCAGGGGCGCCCGTTGCCGGTCGATCCGGGCGGCCGACTCGGCCAGCCGCTCCATCAGCCGGGCTCGTGCGGCGTCCGCCCGCGCGGCGAGGGCGCCCAGGTCGTGGTC
>Ga0302325_10013416_pt1 | contig 17474 bp, 16 predicted proteins | sample Palsa_T0_2_FD_201948 | JGI IMG/M metagenome (GOLD analysis project Ga0302325, IMG submission 201948) | Peat permafrost microbial communities from Stordalen Mire near Abisko, Sweden - Palsa_T0_2 | ecosystem: Environmental > Terrestrial > Soil > Palsa > Peat permafrost | place: Sweden: Abisko... | reverse complement strand
GAAGGTGAGGTTCGCGCATCACTGGCTGATTCTGCACGGCCGCGAGATCTGTAAGGCGCCGACGCCGCTGTGCGGACGCTGCCCGGTCAACGAAATTTGTCCGAGCGTCCCAATCGTCGCGCGCGCGCTGCGCGCCGCTAAAGCTGGATCGGGCCCAAGCCGTCGAGGTGCGCGGGCCGCGGCAGCTCGGCGTCCTGGGCGATCCTCTTGAGCAGCGCGTTCGGCGTCAGGGGTTCGCCGTAGCCGGCATCGGTCGAAAGAATCGAGAGATTGATGAGGCCCTGCGCCCCGCTGCTCGCGTCGAACTGATACTCGCCGTCGAGCTCCAGCCCGCGTACGAGCACGAGCTGGCGTCCTTCGTCGAGGTCGAGCGCGACGCGTTTCTCGCCGAAGCGCAGCCGCATCCGTAGCGGCTTTTCCAGCCGCACGTACGTGATCCGAGGCGACGCATCCCGGCGCGCGCCGCTCCCGAGAATCGCGTTGAGACGGCGCGCCCCGACGGCGAGCGCCTGACCGAACGCCTCGAGCGCGCCGGAAGCGTCCGCTCCCGAAAGCGGCGGCGCGGCCGGGGTCGCCGAGTCGATTGCGCCGGCGACGTCTTTGCGGGCGCGGATCCGCATTGCCATCGCGACGATCGGATTTGGGTTCTCGTTCCCGTCCTTGCGGTCCATTCTTGTCGTATTCGCGTTCGGTGCGCCTAACTCTGCGCTGAGGAAGGCCTATGCCGGTGCCTTCGTGCAACGTTTGCCGCATGAGCGAGCCCCGCAACTCCCTCTCCATTCAAACGGACAATCGCATCGCATCGATCGACGAGCGCGGAAATCACGCCGCGCGCATCCCCGATACGCCCGAGCGCCGGCTCCTCGAGCGGCAGCGCAGCATTCGCGAGATCGTCTTCGGCGCGCAAGACGGCGTGTTGACGACGCTCGGCATCGTTACCGGGGTCAACGGCGCGACGGCGGATCGCGGCACGATCCTGATCACCGGCTTCCTCTCGATGCTCGTGGGCGCGATCTCGATGGGCGTCGGCGAATACTTAGGTGGTAAAGCGGAGCGTGAGGTCGTTGCGAGTGCGATCGACCGCGAGCAACGCGAGATGATCGACATGCCCGCCGAAGAGTTTGCGGAGCAGATCGCGTATTACAAACTCAAAGGCTTCACCGACGACGAGGCCAACACGATCGTGCGCCGGCTCGAAAAGAACCCCGAAATTTGGCTCCACGAGATGGTGCGCGATGAATTCGGCATCGACTTGCGCGAAGCTGAAGCCGGAGGTTTGCGGGCTCCGTTCGCGATGGCCGGATCGTTTGCGATCGGTGCGGCTCTGCCCGTCCTCCCCTACGCTTTCGGGTCGCTCTCGTTGCTTAGCGCGATCTGGATCGGCCTTGGGTTTGCGATTGCGGCGCTCTTCGGCATCGGCTATTTCGCGGGCACGCTCAGCGCGCGCCGGCCGCTCGTAAAAGGCCTGGAAATCGTCGCCTACGGTGCGGCCGTCTTCGCGATCGCATGGCTGGCCGGCCACTACGTGCCTGGGCTCTTCGGTCGCCCCGCGGTCGGCGTCGGGGGCTGACGAATCGGCTCGCAGCGGCTGATAGCCGGGTCCCCGACCACCGATACTTACGAGATGAGGCTATTCGCGCGCTTCGCGCAGTGGGCCGATCCGAAGACGCTCCTGCGCGCCGCCGCCGTCGTGCTGGCCTACTATGCATCGGCCAGGCTCGGCCTGCTGATGGCCTTCGAGCCCAGCAATGTGACGCCCGTCTGGCCGCCGTCAGGAATCGCGGTGGCCGCGCTTCTCCTGCTTGGCGTCCGCTATTGGCCTGCCTTGCTGCTTGCGGTTTTCTGTACCGAGGTCTCGACCGGCCTCGCGCCGCCGGTCGCGGCCGGGTTGGCTCTCGGCAACACACTCGAGTACGTGCTCGCGGCCTTTCTCTTGCAACGGTTTGGATTCGATGGCGGCTTGCGCCGCATTCGGGACGTCATAGCGCTTGCGGTATTGGGCTCGGTCGTGAGCCCGATCGTCGCTGCGACGGTTGGAACGGCGAGCCTCTGGCTCGGAGGCGTCGTTCCGAGTGCGGACGTGAGGACGGTGTGGACCACATATCTCGTTGGAGACGGCGTCGGGATACTCGTCTTTACACCGGTCGTCCTCGTGTGGGGGCGCCGCGGCCGAAGGGCCGGCACTCTTGTGGCGTCGCGAGCGGGCGAGGCTGCGTTGCTGACGTGCATCATCGTTGCGTCCGGCATAAGCGTGTTTAGCGGGGCCTCCAAATTCGCGTACCCAATCTTTCCGCTCGCAATTTGGGCCGCGCTTCGGTTCGGTCAGCGCGGGGCGACGCTAACCACGCTCGCGGTCTCGTGCCTTGCCCTTTGGGGGACGGTGCACGGGCTCGGGCCTTTCGCGCAAAATCCGCCGGCCGTCAGGATTGCGGACCTCGACCTGTACCTCGGGGCCTTCGGTTTCACGGGCCTTCTTCTCGCGGCTTCCGTCTTGAGCGGTCGTGACGCCGAAAATAAAGTGATGGTGCACGTCGCGGAATTGGAAGCGATGAATCGCGAGCTCGACGCCTTCGCGTATACGGTCGCGCACGATCTGCGCGCCCCGCTGCGCGCGATCGATGGTTTCTCGATCGCGCTGAAGGAAGACTACGCGGAAGTCCTGCCCGCGGACGCCCAGCGCCTTCTCGATCGGGTTGCCGGCAACGCGCAGCAGTTGGGTCGCTTAATCGACGCGTTGCTCAACTTTTCGCGTCTAGGCGCGCGCAAACTGGCTCGGGAAGAGTTGTCACCGCGGCCGATCGCGTTGCGAGCTTTCGAAATCGTGCGCGGCAGCGCCGCCGGCCCGCGCGTCGAGCTCACCGTCGGCGACTTGCGGACCTGCTCGGCGGATGCCGAGCTCTTGAGCGTCGTCTACCAAAATCTGCTCGGCAACGCGCTCAAGTTCACGCGCGACCGTGAATTAGCCAAGATTGACGTGGGTTGCCTGCCCACGCTCGCCGCGCCGGACACCGCGGTCTACTACGTACGGGACAACGGTGCGGGATTCGACATGCGGCACAGCGACCAGTTGTTCGGCGTCTTTTCGCGTCTGCACCGGCCCGACGAATTCCCCGGCACGGGCGCCGGCTTGGCCACGGTCAAACGCATCGTAACCAAACACGGCGGCCGAATCTGGGCCGACGCAGAGCCGAACGCCGGCGCGACATTCTTCTTTACATTGGCGCCCGAAGCGTCTTGAGTACGCGTTCCGTGTCTTCGACCACACCGCTCGCGTCGGTGCCGGTCGCGCTAACTAAGCCGTCGTTGCCGGCGCCTTCCACTTGCCGACGAGCGTGCGGGCGATGACCAGGCGCTGGATCTGCTGCGTGCCCTCGTAGATCTGCGTGATTTTTGCGTCGCGCATCATTCGTTCGACCGGATAGTCGGTCGAATAGCCGAACCCGCCAAGGATCTGCACGGCGTCGGTCGTCACCTTCATCGCGGTGTCGCCGGCTTTTAGCTTCGCGAGCGCCGCATAGAGCGTGAGGTCCGGGGCGCTCTGGTCGCACTTGCGGGCGGCTTCGTAGAGCAGCAGACGCGACGCTTCGACTTCGACCTTCATGTCGGCGAGCATGAACTGAATGCCCTGCTGTTGGCCGATCGGTTTGCCGAACGCTATCCGTTCCCGGGCGTAGTTCGCGGCGTAGTCTAGTGCGCCTTGGGCGATGCCGAGCGCTTGCGCGGCAATCCCGGGCCGCGACTTGTCGAGCACCTTCATCGCGGTCTTGAAGCCGGTGCCTTCTTCGCCGAGCAAATTCTCGGCCGGCACGACGCAGTTCTCGAAAATCAGCTCGCACGTCGGCGAGCCGCGGATGCCCATTTTCTTTTCGAGTTTACCGACCTTGAAGCCCGGAAAGTTCTTCTCAACGACGAACGCGCTGATGCCGTTCGGCCCCTTCGTGGGATCCGTTACGGCAAACACGCTAATCACGTCGGCAACGCTGCCTTGCGTGATCCAGATCTTGTTGCCGTTGAGCACGTAGCTGTCGCCGCGCTTCTCGGCGCGCGTTCGCATCGAGCCTGCGGCGTCGGAACCGCTTCCGGCCTCGGTAAGGGCGTAGGCCGCGATATATTCGCCCGAGGCGAGCTTGGGGATGTACTTCGTTTTCTGCGCGTCGTTGCCGGCGATGATAATCGGCAGAGCTCCGAGTTCCTGGACCGCGATCATGAGGCCGCTCGAGGCGCACGCCTTCGACACTTCTTCGACCACTTTGACGTAGGTGAGGAAGGACAGCCCGAGCCCACCGTATTCGGCGGGGAACGGAATGCCGAGCAAGTCGTTCTCCGCGAAGAGCTTGTAGATATCGCGCGCGAACTCGCCGTGCTCGTCGATTGCCGCGGCGCGAGGTGCGACTTTCTCACGAACGAGGTCGCGGACGACGTCGAGGATCATCGCCTCGTCGTCGGCGGAATGTGATTGCGGCGGCGTTGCGACGGCCATTGAACCGAGTCTCCCGGAATGCGCTGGAGGACTACTCTTCGTTCGCCCGCCGGGCGACTCCCCGGCGGCATGACAAGAGCGCGACCGTTGCCGGTCGCGCTTCGCTAACTATAGATAATTGCGTGAGTCCGAATCCTTGGACTTACTTCTTTCCACCCTTTTTTGTGGGTTTCTTCTTCGGGGCTTTCTTCTTAGCGGCCATGTTGTTGCACCTCCCTCCACGAACGGACTTCGACCGGCCCTTAGACGGAGCCGCATCTACAGCCCTAACGTTCGGCGAGGCCCCTGAGTTCCCGCTAGCCGGTACCGGGGCCGGCGCGCGCGGCCGAGGAAGCCGAGGGGCGATGCCGATCATCGAGACCGTCGACCTTCGGAAGGTCTTCCGGTCGATCAAACGCGAGCCCGGGCTGCGCGGGGCGCTTGGCGCGCTCTTCACGCGCGAATACGAGGAGAAGGCGGCCGTCGAGGGCGTCAGCTTTAGTCTTGAGCCGGGCGAAGTCGTCGGCTATATCGGCCCCAACGGCGCCGGCAAGTCGACGACGATCAAGATGCTGACCGGTATTCTCGTGCCCACATCCGGGACTGTCCGCGTCGCCGGCCTCGTTCCGTACGAGCAGCGTGAGGCCAACGCCGAGAACATCGGGGTGGTGTTCGGGCAGCGCAGCCAGCTGTACTGGGATCTGCCGCTGCGCGAGTCGTTCGAGCTGCTGCGCTCGATCTACGACATTTCGCGGGACCGCTACCGGGAAAACCTGGCCGAGTTCTCCAGGCTCCTCGATCTCGAACGGTTCATGGGCACGCCGGTCCGCCAGCTGTCTTTGGGCGAACGGATGCGGGGCGATTTCGCGGCCGCGATGCTGCACGATCCCAAGCTCGTCTTTCTCGACGAGCCGACGATCGGGCTCGACGTGATCGCCAAAGAGTCGATTCGCGAGTTCGTCGCCCGGGTCAACCGCGAGCGAGGCACGACCGTGATTCTGACGACCCACGATCTGGCCGACGTCGAGCGGCTGTGCCCGCGCATCATCCTGATCGATGAGGGTAAGGTCATCTATGACGGGGCGCTCGAGCGCTTGCGCGAGGAGTACGGGACCCACCGCACGCTAGTTGTGACGCTGTTCGAATCCTACCCGGAGTTCGCCGTCGACGGCGCCGTCGTGGAGAGCCGCGAGGCCAACGTCGTCCGGCTGCGTTTCGACCGCCGCAAACTCAGCGCCGAGACGCTGGTGCGCCGCGTGCTCGACCGCTACGCGATCTCGGATATCGCGATCGTCGAGCCGGACATCGAGTCGATCGTCCGCCGGCTCTACCTCGAGGGTTACGGTGGAACCGCTCGCGTGGAGCCCCCGTGAGCGTCACCATGCGCCGGCGCTTTCGCTTGGAGCCCTACGTCGAATTCGCCAAGCGAGCGATCGCACGCGAGGCGACGTATCGCTTCAACGTGTTCACGGGCCTAGGCTCGCTCGTCGTCCGCGTCTACCTGCTGCGCACCGTGTGGACCGCTCTTTACGCGCACAACGCGGCGCCGCGCGAGCTCCCCCTGCACGCGATCGTCACCTATTCGACGGTGGCGCTGCTGATGGGGCTGGTCCTCGACATCGATCAGACGCGCGCGCTGTACGATCGGCTGCACGACGGCAGCATCGCGACCGATTTCATGAAGCCGATCAACGTTCCGTTGTACTTCTTTGCCGACGGTACGGGCGAGGTGCTGTTCCATGGCGCCCTCCTCGTGCCGGCGCTCGGCTTCGCGCTCCTTCTCGTGCACGTCGACGTACCGTCGCTCGGGGTCCTCGCGGCGTTCGCCGTGAGCTTCCTGCTCGGGTACTTTGTCGGGTTCTTCTTGAACTTCATCTTGAATTGCAGCGCGTTCTGGACGCTTGAGATCTCGGCCGTACAGATGATCGTTACCTGGCTGACCGACTTGCTCGGGGGGCAGCTCGTGCCGCTCGTGTTCTTTCCGGCGGCGCTAGCCGGCGTCGTTTATGCGTTGCCGTTCGCAGCGATGTTTTCGACGCCGCTCCTGATCTACGTCGGGGTCATCGGCCCCGAGCGCTACTTCGACGTGATGGCCTCGCAGCTCGCCTGGATCGTCGTTTTGGGTACGGTGTCTACGCTGCTTTGGCGCGCCGGCGCGCGCCGGGTCGTGGTGCAGGGTGGTTAGCGGTCTGCGCGCGCGCCGGATGTTCGGGTTGTACCGCCAGTACTGGCGCATCAACGTCCTGACGACCCTCGAATACCGCGCGAATTTCATCCTCTGGTCGCTATTTACGGTCGTCTACCACGGCAGCGCGATCGCGGCGCTCTACATCGTTCTCCACGAATTTCCGTCGATGAACGGGTGGACGTTTCGCGACATGGCTTTCCTCTACGCTCTGTGGATGCTCGCGCACGCCCTGCAAAACACGTTATTCTCGAACGTCGACGACGTGCCCGAGCGCATTCGCGAAGGTGATTTCGACCGGGTTCTCATCCGGCCGGTCGACCCGCTCTTTTCGGTGATCGCAACACCCGGCCAGATATTTCCCGACGAACTGATCTTGGCCGCGTCGTTTTTTGCGCTCGCTACGGTTTACAGCGGCGTGCGGGTCGACGCTGCCTTCGTGCTGCTCGTACCGCTGGTGGTAGCCGGCGGGGCGCTGATCGATCTCGGCATCAACCTCGGCATCGCGACGCTGGCCTTTTGGTTCGTCAGGGTCGATGCATTGCGCTGGGTCGTGTTGCAGCTCGAGCAGGAGTTCACTCGTTACCCGATCGTGATTTACTCGCGCGGCGTGCGGTTCTTGCTCACCTTCGTCATACCGTTTGCCTTTATGAACTATTTTCCGGCCGCCTACTTTCTGGACAAGCACGACGGCACGTTTTTGCTGCCGCCCCAAGTTGGGCTGCTATCCCCGTTGATCGGGACCGCGCTCGTCCTCGCGGCCTACGCCTTCTGGCGCTTCGGCCTACGCCGCTATCAAGGCGTCGGCCACTAACAAAGCGCTTCGGCTGCGCTCGCGGAGCTTGTCCTGAGCCGGCGAAGGGCGAGCTCGTGCGCCGTTCGCCCTTCGACTGCGCGGCTGCGCCGCTCCGCTCAGGGTGACATGCTGGCTTACGGGGAGACGGGGACGTCGAGGGCGCGGTAGCGCTCGAGTGCGAGCGAGGTCAGGGCGATCGATGCGTGGGCCACGACCCGAACCAAAAGTTCGCGTTCCTCAGCGTCGAGGTCGAGACCGCTGACGTTTTGCCCGTAGGCGACGATCGCGCTCACCTTGCGGTCGTAGAAGAGCGGCGCAGCGAACGTCAGGATCTCCCCCGGGAATGCCTCGCGAATCAAACGAGATTCCTTGCCGGAGAACGTTAGCGCGCCGCGTGCGCGCGCGATCGCTCGCGCAAAATCGTCGCGCGCCGCAAATTCCGTCTCGCAGCCGTCCGGCCAATTGAAATCGTGCGTGAGCCGGTAGTTCCCGTCGGGGCCGCAAGTCAGGACGCCGGCGAACGAGAGTTTGAGCGCGTGGGTCGCGTCTTCGAGGAGTGCGCGGTACACGTCGTCCTCGTGCTCGGCGTCCAAGATGTAGCCGCCGATGAAGGCGAGCGCTTCGCGCTGCGCGTGGCGGCCGCGAAAAATGAAGCGATCGACGACGTGATCGAGCAGCTCTTTGAGTTTCCCCGTCGTCGATCCGATCGCGAGCGAGATGGCGATGAGAAATCCGTACGCAAGGTCGGTGTTTTGATAAAAGACGTACGTGCCGACCTCCTCGGCGAGCGTGATCGCGCCGAGCACGGCACCGGTTAATGCAGTATATACGATGGCTCGGCCGACGACGAGATCCACGTTGAACACGCGGTGGCGCAGCACCGCGAACCACACGGCGGCGATCGGCAGCGCCGTCGTTGCCACGAGCACGTCGCTCCAGACCGGCCCAACCCGCCCGGGCCCGAGCTCGTCGGACACGAGCCGCGCGGCGCCGGCGAGCGCGAACGTCGCGACGACCCACCCGATGCGGCGCCGTTCCTTGCCGTGCGCGAATCCGAACGCGAGGGCGAACGCCGCGATCGTCAACACGGTGATGCCGGTCGAGATGTGCTCGTAGGCGCCGTCGAACGTCTCGGCAGGAAGACCGGCGTACGTCAACCGCCAGTCACCGTACGCATGCAAAACGCCGGCGCCGATGGCGGCGGCGGCGAGCACGATTGCGAGCCATTTTTCGGTCCGCTCCGCGCGGAGCAAGAGGCACAGCGCGAACAGCAGCAGGGCGGGACGTCCGGCGCCGGCGAGAACGTCGCCGACCCACTGTGGGATCTCGCGCCACGGCACGTCGGGTTCGACGCTCGCGTACGTGCTCGGGAACTGGCCCGCACCTGCAAGCGAATAGGCGAAGATCGCCGCGGTCGCAATCCCGGGTCGAAGCAGAAACAGAATTCCACTCGCGCAGACGACCACGACGAAGAGCACGATCTTGAGCGCCGTCGTCACCCGCGACGCGAGCGTCTCGTCGCGTGCGATCAAGTGCAGCGTGATGACGCGGCCGTTGCGTTCGACCGGCAGGTGGCGATCGCGATTGTCGTAGGTGAACGTGGCAGGCCCGGCGATGCCCGGCTTGCGGTCGAACGGCGGGATCCGACTCGTGAGGACGCGGTCGCCGAGGAATATCCGATCGCTGCCCTTCGCCTCCTGTGCGGGAGCATGGACGACGACACCGTTGCCGTCGGTCGCGTAGCCGAACAGGCCCAGCGGTTCGAACATGCGGACCGCCTCGGGAAGGACGCGGCCGAGCGCGATCGCCGCAAACGCCCCGACGACGATTAGCCGAACCCATTGGGGGCGGCTGTGAGAAATCGCAGGAAGGGTCTTGGGCGCCGAGGTCATCGTACGCGTTGTACCCCGAGACGATGCGGTCGTAGGCGCCGGCTGGGCCCGACGAGGGAATTCTGTGACGGCGCGCTTATGTAAGGCGCGATGAACAAGGTCGTTGCGACCGCGGCCGCTGCGGTCGCGGATATCCCCGACGGCGCCTCGCTTGCGGTCGGCGGGTTCGGACTCAGCGGGGTTCCCTTCGTCTTGATCGACGCGCTGCTCGAACACGGAGCGAAGAATCTTGTGACCGTCTCGAACAACTGCGGCGTCGACGGATGGGGTCTGGGCCGGCTGCTCGATAACCACCGGATCCGCCGCACGACGGGTTCCTACGTCGGCGAGAACAAAGAGTTCGAGCGCCAGTACCTCGGCGGCGAGCTCGAACTGGAGCTCGTGCCGCAGGGGACGCTGGCCGAGCGTTTGCGCGCGGGCGGTTGCGGCATACCCGCGTTTTACACCCCCGCGGGGGTCGGCACGCAAATCGCCGACGGTGGATTGCCGTGGCGCTACGGCGCCGACGGAACCGTTGCAATCGAGTCTGCGCCGAAGGAGACGCGGACGTTCGGCGGGCGCGAATACGTTCTCGAAGAGGGGATCGTCTGCGATTATGCCCTCGTGCGGGCGAGCATCGGCGACACCGCCGGCAACCTGATCTTCCACAAGGCGACGCGCAACTTCAATCCATTGTGCGCGATGGCCGGACGGATCACGATCGCTGAGGTCGAGCAACTGGTCGAACCGGGCCAAATCGATCCGGAGTCGGTGCACACGCCCGGGATTTTCGTGCAGCGCGTCGTCGACGTCGGCACCACCGGCAAACGCATCGAGCGCGCGACGACGAGAAAGCGCGAGTAACGCGATGCCGTACACGCGAAACGAGCTGGCTGCCCGGGTTGCCAAGGAGCTGCGCGACGGCCAATACGTCAACCTCGGGATCGGGTTGCCGACGCTCGTCCCCAACTACGTTCCGCCGCACGTCACCGTCGTGTTGCAGAGCGAGAATGGGATCCTCGGGATGGGTCCCTATCCGTACGAAGATAATGTCGATCCCGATCTGATCAACGCCGGCAAGGAGACCGTCACCGTCCTTCCGGGCGCGTCGTTCTTCGATTCGGCGACGTCATTCGGCATGATCCGGGGCGGCCACATCGACCTCGCCGTACTGGGCGCGATGCAAGTTGCGGCCAACGGCGATCTCGCCAACTGGACGATACCCGGCAAGATGGTCAAGGGCATGGGCGGCGCAATGGACCTCGTCCACGGAGCAAAACGCGTCATCGTGATGATGGAACACGTCGCCAAAGACGGCGCCCACAAGATCCTCGAACGCTGCACGCTGCCGCTGACCGGCCGCGGCGTCGTCAACTCGATCGTCACGGATCTCGCGGTGATCGACGTAACACCGCAGGGCTTGGTGCTCCGCGAGTGTGCACCCGGCGTAACCTTCGAAGAGGTCAGCGCCGCTACCGGCGCCCCGCTGCGAAATGCCGCCGTCGTTTAACTTGCGCGCGAGATCGTTCCGAGGGTCGCGCCGAATTCGCGGAAGCGATGGGTTGCGAACTCGATGACGAGCCAACTTTCGATGCCGAGTTGCAACACGAAGCCCAACGTCGCGACATAGGGGCCGCTGCCGGCGAAGGCCGCGAGGGCCGCGACCAAAGCTGCGGGGAAAACGAAGAGCAAGGTCAGCACCAAACGCAGCATCATGATCGGCCCGCGCGTGTCGATCGGATTGGGAAACACCGCGTACAATCCGACCCCGAGGGCCTGCAGCGACCAATACGCGGTTATCGCAAGCGGTAGCGAGATCAGCGCGAGCGCGGCGTCGCCGGTCGAAAGACCGGCCACCAGCGGCGCGAGGCCGAACGCAAGCCCGCCGCGCCACGCGCGGCCAAAGGTCCACGCAGCGAGCCGCTTGCGGAGCGACGCGCTCGATAGCCAGAAAAGCGGCTTCGTGAGATCGCCGGAGAGGCCGGCTGAGGCGCCGTAGGGAGCGATCACGAGGACCATTAGGCACGTCAGTGCACCGAGCGTGTACAGCGGCGTTGGATCGCTCCAGCGCATTGCGCCAAGTGCTGCAGCAGCGCCGCAGACCGCCCAGAACGTGCAACCGATGAGCCACAGGCGGAATGCACCGCGTCCTCGTCTGAACCCGATCCAATCCTTCCAAACCAGCGCCAGTGCGCCGCCGGGAATGCGCGATACGTCCGAGGGCGTAGCGACGAAATGGGGTTGTCCGGGCTTCGAGCGGCGGCGCTGGTTCGCAAGGGCCTGTTGTGAGGCGGCGTAGAGTTCGGGAAGTGCATCGTTGCCGAGGAAGGCGATCGAGGCGACAAGTCCGCAGACCACGATCGCGAGCAAGATCGTTCCGATCGTGCTGCCGCGCAACAGCGTAGCGACCCCGGCCCCGGGATCGAAGTGTGTCAGATTTGCGAGCAAGTCCGCGGCGTGCGGGCCGAAGAATCCGGCGACGGCGTAAGCGGCGCCGATCGCGGCCAGCGTCCAGCCGCCGACAATAAGCGGCTCACGCAAATCGCCGCGCGAGAGCAAGAACACGGGCAACTCGACCGTCATTTGTATCGCGAGCGCGAGCGCCGCAGCGATGAACGCGCGCAGGACCGTCGAGGGCCGTGGATCGTGCGGCGCCGCGATCGCGAAGAGGTAAATGAAGCCGCCGAGCCAGCGCGTCCAGCTCGTGCCGAGTTTGCGCAACTGTAGCCAGATCGCGATCGTCAGCGGACGCAGGCCTGCGTTTGAGAACATCACGGCTTCGGCGCTCGAACGGAAGAGTGCGACGCGCCCCGCCGCCGCGAACCCGATCGTCGCGCCGAGCATTGCGAGGTAAAGGCCGCCGATCGTCGTTGCAAGCACCGGCTCGAGGGCGAAGCTGACGTACGCGGAGTGGTGCCGCAGCAACCGCGAGTAAACGAAGAACCCGATCAAGAACACGTAGGGCACCCAGATCGCGAGGCGCGGCGGCGAGCGCAGGATCGCGGCTAACTGATGGCGCGCGTAGCAGAGCTCGAGATACCCAAGCGCCGCGAAGCCCCGCTCACCCGCGGCGCCGCGTCCCTCCGGGACGCGCGGGTATACGCGCCATCCGTGGCGCTTCACGCGGGCTGGTCGTGCCGTTCGGGGAGCGCGACCCAGCGCTCGGCCCACGCTCCGAGCGCCGCGATCGCTGGTTCCAGCGCTTTGCCGGCTTCACTGAGGCGGTACGAAACGCGCACGGGGCGATCGGCCTCGACCGTCCGGATCACGATCCCCCCGTCCTCGAGTTCCCGCAGCCGCTCGGTAAGCAGACGATCCGATATGCCGGGGATGCCGGCGAGAAGCTCGTTGAACCGGCTTGAGCCGCGGGTCACGAGTAACATGACGATCGCCCCGGACCAGCGCCGGCCGATCAGCTCGATCGCGTAATGAAATTTCGGGCACAGGCCCGCCCCGCCGTCGTGATCCATCGTCTGTTTTAGCTTACCACAAGTAGCCTAGTTGACAAGTGGTAGCCATAGGGGTACAGTGACGGCATGCCGAGAGGCAATAAATAGTAAGTCGGCTATAAGGAGTAGGAAACGGTGGGATTCGAATATGGGTTGCTGGTGGTTCGGCTGGGGCTGGGGCTAGCGATTGCGGCGCACGGTGCGCAAAAATTGTTCGGTTGGTTCGGGGGTCACGGTCTTGCCGGAACCGGCGGATTCTTCGAAGCGATCGGCTTCCGGCCGGGCAAGCCCTTCGCAGCGATTGCAGGCTTCGGCGAGGGTGCCGGTGGCTTGCTGATCGCGCTTGGGTTATTCGGCCCGGTGGGGCCGGCCCTGGTGCTTGCCACGATGATCGTCGCGGCGGTCGCGGTGCACTTGAAGAACGGCTTCTGGGCAGCCAACAACGGCGTCGAGCTTGCGTATGTTTACGCCTTCGGCGCGCTCGCGATCGCGTTTGCCGGCTTCGGTTCGCTTTCGCTCGACACGCTCTTGCGCATAACGCCAACCAGCCCGAGCGCCGTCTACGGCGTTCTCGCCGTCGGTGCGATCGCCGGCCTCCTGACCCTTCCGCTCCGCCGCCCTGCCCCGCAGCCGGCGCCGGTAACGAGCGCCTAGCCGCCTGAAACGCACATCCATGTGCGGGCGGCATGGTTCGCCTCCGGCTCCCTAAGCCGTCAACTCGAGGAAGACGTCCTCGAGGGTTCGTCCGCCGCCGTATTGCGCTTGCAGTTCGGCGACGGAGGCCACGGCGACAGCGATGCCGGCTTTCATGATGATGAGGCGGTCGCAGAGGGCTTCGACGGACTCGATGTTGTGGGTGCTCATCATGACCGACGTTCCGGCTTCGCGCAGCGAGCGAATCAAGTCGCGCAGTTCGCGCTGACCGAGCGGATCGAGGCCGATCATCGGTTCGTCCAGGAGCAACACGGGCGCGCCGGCGAGGACGGTTGCGGCGACGAGCGTCTTCTGGCGCATTCCTTTCGAAAGCGTTTGGCCGAGCGCGTCGCGCTTTTCCAGCAAGCCGAAGCGGCCCAGCAGCGCTTCCCCGCGCGGCTCCCAACCGGGCGCGAGCGAAGCACTGCGAGCGACGAAGGCCAGATGCTCCCAAACGGTCAGCATCGGATACACTTCGGGCGTTTCGGGGATCAGCGAAATCGTGCGCCCGCGATCGCCGCCGAGCTTGCGGCCCTCGAACCAGATGCTTCCCGAGTCCGGCCGCAACAGGCCGCACAAACACAAGAAGGTCGTGGTCTTGCCCGCGCCGTTTGGGCCGAGCAGCCCGAGCACTTCGCCGCGTTCCAGGGTGAAGCGCAGGCCGTCGAGCACGATCGTGCCGTCGAAACGCTTGCTCAGTCCCTCGACCCGCAGAAGCGGTTCGCGGGCGCCGGTGATGTCTTTAGGTTGAATGTTCGTACCCGGGAAGTATCGGCGCGAGCGTGGGGCGACTGCCCTTTTCGAACTGCGTGCGATACAGGCGTGCATAGGTTCCGCCACGCTCGAGAAGTTCCCGGTGCGTGCCGCGCTCGACGATTCGGCCACCGTCGACGACAAAGATTACGTCCGCCGATAGAATCGTCGAGAGGCGGTGCGCGATAACAAGGCTCGTCCGGCCACGCATCGCTTTCTCGAACGCGGTCTGAATCAGCGCTTCGTTCTCCGAATCGAGGGAGCTCGTTGCCTCGTCGAGGATTAGGATGCGAGGATCTTTGAGCAGCACGCGAGCGATCGCAAGGCGTTGACGCTCGCCGCCGGAAAGCTTGTGGCCGCGCTCCCCGACGACCGTGTCGTAGCCTTCGGGCAACGTGTCGATGAAGTTCGCGATGTTGGCGGCGCGCGCGGCCGCTTCGATTTCCGCCTGCGTCGCGTCGACGCGACCGTAGCGCAGATTCGCTCCGATCGTATCGTGAAAGAGGTAAGTCTCTTGCGTGACGATGCCGATGTGCGAGCGCAGCGAGTCGATGTCGACTTCGCGCACGTCGACGCCGTCGATGAGGATGCGGCCGGATTGCGGATCGTAGAAACGGGGCACGAGTTGCGTGATCGTCGTCTTGCCCGCGCCCGACGGGCCGACGAAGGCCGCGACTTGGCCCGGGTCGATGTGGAAGTCGATGCCGCGCAGCACCGGGCGCTCGGGCGTATAGGCGAACTCGACGCGCTCGAAATCGATCTTGCCTTCCACGCGGGGTAACTGCAAGGCGCCGCTGGGCTCGGGCTTCATGTCGAGATATTCGAAGATGCGTTCGAACACCGCGAGCGCACTTACGATCTGGACCTGAATTCCGGCTAAGGTCGAGGCCGGCGTGTAGAGGCGCCCGAGGAGCGCCACGAATGCGACGATCGTGCCGATTGTCAGGCCGGCCCGAATCGCGAAATAGCCGCCGCCGAGCCAGACGAGCGCGGGACCGACGATGATCATCGCGGAGATGAACGCGATGAACCAGCGCCCGACCATCGCCAAGCGGATCTCGAGCTTCATCAGATCGGTCGAAACGGTGTAGAACCGGGTCTGTTCGTAGGCCTCGCGCACGAACGATTTGATCAGCGTAATACCCGAGATCGAAAGCGTCTCTTGGGTAAGGCTTTCGATCTGATCGCGCTTCTCGCGCGTCTTCTTGCGCACGACGTACATGCGCCGGCCGACCGGCCCCAGCGGCAGGATCATGAGCGGGACGACCGCGATTGCGATCAGCGAAAGCTTCCAGTCTAGAACGAACATCGCGATCAAGGTCGTGGCGATCGTGGCGATGTTGGTGACGATCGAGACCAGCGTTCCGGTGACGACGTTGTCGACGTTGTCGACGTCGTTCGAGACGCGGTTCATGATCTCGCCCGTCTTCGTGTTGGTGAAGAAGGAGATCGGCATCCGGTGCAGGTGCGACACCAGGCTCGTGCGGATGTCGCGCATGATCCCTTCGCCGACGCACGAGTTCAAGTAGCCTTGGTAAACCCCGATGATCGCCGCGATCAGCGCTGCCGCAACCATCCCGCCCACGTCGAGCCAGAGGCCGCGCACGTCGTGGTGCGCGAGCGAGACGTCGATCAGATGCTTCGTATAGAGCGCCGGTGCCAAACCAAGCGCCGAGCCGATGACGATCGCGACGAGCACCGCGAGCTCTTCGCGCCAATAGGGCAAGAAGAGCGCGCCAAGGCGCTTCCAATTGACGGCGCGCTGCACGCTCGGCCGCTCGGGGTTGAACATGCTCGACCACATCAAGTGGACCGGAGGTCCGCCTAGCATCTTATGACATGACCGCTTCGACGCCCGAGCGGTTTCTGCCCGGGTTCAGAATTCTTTCAGGATTGCGTTAGAGCATCCGGACATGAATATCGTCTTAAGAACCGGCGTCTTCGCGGCGTCGTCGTTCGCCGTCTGCCTGGTCTGCGGCTGCAGTGGCGGGAACCCATCGTTCTTTCAACAGCCCCGGCCGGTGAACCCGGCCGCGAAGTCCCTGCTCGCGCACCTCAACACGCTGACGACGATCGGCTCGGCGGTCGACCCGGTGAGCGGGGACCAAAACCCCTACGGCCTCGCGATCGCTCCGGTTAGCTCGGGGCTCGTGACCGCAGGCGACCTCATCATCTGCGATTTCAACGACGGTCCCACGAACACGCAAGGCGACGGGGAATCGATCGTTGGGCTCCATCCCGCGCCCGGTTCGGCCCCGTATCGCATCGCGCACGATCCGACGCTGCTGGGGTGCGGGGCAGTTGCGCCGAATCCCACCAACGACTTCGTATGGGCCACGGCGTTCAACGCCAACGACGTCGCGATCTTCGGACCGAACGGCTCCGATGTGGCTACGCTGACGACCCCAACGTTCCCGTGGAATCACCCCTGGGGGCAGATCTTCGGCACGAGTGCAGCCGGCGTTTCGGCGTTCTACGTTTCGAACGCAAGTGACGGCAGCGTCGACCGCGTCGCGGTCACGAGCAGCGGGCTTGGCGCAACGACCGTCATCGCGACCGGCTTCAGCATCAACAGCGGTGCCCCGGGCAGCATCCTTGCACCGAGCGGCTTGACTTACGACCCCGCGAAGGACGTCCTGTACGTCGTCGACGGCAATGCGAACGCGGTCTCCGCGATCCCGAACGCTTCCACAATCTCGAGCGCGGTCTCCGCTTCGTCGCTGCACGTGATCGCGAGCGGGCCGCCGCTCAATGGCCCGATCAGCTCGGCGCTCTTGCCCGACGGAGACCTCGTCGTCGGCAACACGCTCGATGCGGCCGGCACGAATCTCCTGATCGAGGTTTCGCCGGCCGCGGGTGTGGTCGCGACCAAGAACGTCGATACGGGTGCCGCCGGTGCGCTCTTCGGCATCGTCGTGACGGGCACACTCGCGAACCCGAAAATCTACTTCAACGACGACAACACAAACACGGTCGTCTTGCTCTCACACTAAGCTGTCGGATGACAGCAGCGGGATGCGGACGATGAAGCGGGCGCCGCCGGCGTGTTCGATTTCGCCACCGTGGGCCCGCGCGACCCAGCGGCAGATCGCTAGTCCGAGGCCGGTCCCGCGCGAATCCTCGCCTTTCGCGAACCGGTCGAAGAGCCGCGATTCCAGTTCGGGCGGGACGCCGGGCCCGTCGTCGTCGACCGTGAGCCGCGCCTGGCCGCCGGCGCAGGCGAGTTCGATCGTGACGCGCGAGCGCGCGCGTTCGCGCGCGTTATCGA
>Ga0302325_10013414_pt1 | contig 17476 bp, 17 predicted proteins | sample Palsa_T0_2_FD_201948 | JGI IMG/M metagenome (GOLD analysis project Ga0302325, IMG submission 201948) | Peat permafrost microbial communities from Stordalen Mire near Abisko, Sweden - Palsa_T0_2 | ecosystem: Environmental > Terrestrial > Soil > Palsa > Peat permafrost | place: Sweden: Abisko... | reverse complement strand
TGATCGTACAAACTCATCCCTTTCCCAACTAATATCAAGATCCGCACCGAGTTGAACGATGTAATCATTTATAAACCATTCCAATACACTGTCGCGGAATCATCAAAGACCTCTCTGGGCTTCACAAAGATCTTAAACCCCCATGTCACTCGAGAACCACAAGATGGTCAACACGTAGACGATCTCGCGTTGTCCCCGAATCGACTGGTTGCGCTACCCTCGGTATCGGGATACTCGACCGTCTTTCTTTGTGGACCGTATCCTGGATTTATAATGAAGACTGCTCATTCAATTGCTCGGTTTCATAAGGTGGTCGGGGAATCCGTTAGAAGTATAACTCCATTTAATGTTATCGACAGTGTGGATGATGGCGTCTTATACTACGATGCAACAGTATTGATCTCGTGTAGTGCAATGGTTGATTGTAGGGTGTTATTAGGATCTGTCAGTTGCCTTCGGAGTTCACGTATGATGGGAAATGGTCTGTACGACGAGTTCAGATGGGGAAGGATGTGAGCCATATAGAGTATTTTGAACAACATGGTTTGTATGCCATTGCAACAAATACTCCTGAAGACTTCCTTCTAGTTGATGACGAAGGACAATACAAGGAGGTTCCGGAAGGTTTGTCCTTTTGAGATTCTGAGTAACATTAGATCCACTAGAATTCTTACCAACAACAGCCACTGGAGCCCTCGAACTGATCCACCCCGTGTCCTGGAAAACAGTCGACACGTATCTCACTCATCTTGCTGATCTGACAATAGCTTCCAACTAGGTAAATACGAAACCATCATGTCAATGAAACAAGTGGACCTACAAATCTCTGAAGAATCCAAACGCCGCCGACCCTTCCTCGTCATCGGCACGGCAACCCTCCGCGGCGAGGACTCCGGCACCAAAGGCAACATCTACGTCTTCGACATCTCCCAAGTAGTCCCGCAACCCAACCGCCCGCACACAAACCGCAAACTGCGTCTCGCATGGTCCGAAGAAGTCCGCGGCGCAGTCACCGTGATCAACGAACTGCGGGGCTACCTGCTCTCGTCACAGGGCCAAAAAGTCATGGTCAGGGCCTTTGGAGAGGTCGACAAGGAGTTCCTTCCCGTGGCGTTTTATGATCTGAGTATGGTTGTGACGGTTGCGCAGACGATTCGTGATTTTGTGCTGTTTGGGGATGTGATGCATAGTATTTGTTTTATTGGCTTTCAGGAGGAACCGTATAGGATGACGTTGCTTGGGAAGGACTATGAGAAGATGGAGGCTACGTGTGGGGATTTTGTTGTTGAGGGGGATGGGCTGTTTTTCGCTGTCGCAGACGGACAGGAAAATATACATGTTTTCCAATATGATCCGGAAAGTATTACTCTTTTGTGGGTGAGAAGTTAATGGTAGACCCGCAATCGTTATCTGGGAATCGCCTTATTCGACGGGCTGATTTTCACGTTGGACATTTTCTGACGAAGATTTTGAGGACGAGGAAGATTGGTCCTGGAGAGTCGAAGCAGGATCCGGCGAATGCGTTTCTTGGGATCACGACTTCTCGAGAAGGGAGTCTGGGGTTCATTTCCGCGATCAACGAACGAATGTACCGACGACTTAATATCCTACAAGGACAATTGATCAATAATGAGGATCAGCCCGCTGCTCTAAATCCTCGAAGTCATAGGCTTTCGACTTATGATGGGAGGACGTCGAATCCAGCCAGAGGCATATTGGACAGGGAGATATTACTGCAGTTCACTCAACTATCAGGACAAAGAAGGGCGGAGTATGCGAAAAAGTCAGGAATATCAGTGGCAAGATTATTGGGAGATTTGGTTGAGATTGAGCGAAGTCTGCCGTATCTATAGACATTTAAACAGGCGGCGCATAGTGTAACATACAATCAAAGATCATGCTCCAATGTTGCATATTGAATATCTACCTGACAAACGTCTTTAAACACATTTTCACGCTATCCTCAAATCTACTCTTTAAGCTTTCCGAGGACGGTCTCTGGTGCATATTTCTAGTTGTCAGCGACATCTCCAGACTTTGATACCTCGATGACGTTCTTGTCATGCAACATATTGAACTCCTCAGTTGCATCTTTGCCAGCATATAGGAGGATGGCTTTAGGTCCGCCGGGGTGATTTTCAAGGAATTCGGTCACATTCAGAGCCATTCCATTGACTGCGACCCAACAATCGTCTTTGGTATTATGTTTTGCAATGTCGTCCAAACTGAATTCTTTATTTGGGATTTCGAGTTTCTTGGCTGGTTTCTTGACCTTGGCGGCATCTTTTCCAGATGATGAAGATGGATCCGAGGAGGAGGCGTTGTCATTCTGTACTGCTGCAGTCGATACTTGTCCCTCGGGTTGGCCAGCGCTTTGAGCACCCTGTGATCCCCCCGAGTTCCAGTCCACGGTGATCCTGCCCGGTCGAGCGGGGTCGATGTGCAGGCTGATCTGTTGCAACCGTGCTTGTGGGCTGCTTGCGCCGCCTTGAGATAGCACTTTCTGGAACAGATAGTTGGATGCGCCGGTTCCGGCGACTCGTCCGTAGACGACACAGCCAAGTAACGCACTGCCGCCGAGACGATTACTTCCGTGGACACCGCCGGCAAGTTCACCACAAGCCCACAATCCCTCGAGAGGTTTCTTTCCATCGTCGATGAGAATACGTGCTTGATCATCGATTTCAACTCCACCCATCGTGAAATGAAGAACCGGCTCCATTAATGCAACGTGGAATTCATCCTTGACATCGAATGGGTAGTTCTGGTAGAATTTCTTGCCATGAGGATCCTTCTTCTTTCCCGTGGCGTAATCATTGTAGTCTCTGAATACGGATTCAAGCTTGGACACCGGAATGCCCATCTCCTTGGCGAGATCTGCGCCGGACTTGAAGTGACGCATTAATCCTCGGCCTTCGTAGTGCTTGACGTGCCATTGGATTTCTTTGGCGGCTTTGGTGTTGAGGACTAGACGGACGGGGAATTTATCGCGTTTCCACATTGCGTTGGAGACGACGTCTCGTTTCTCGAGTTCATCGATAAATCGATCTCCTCCGGAATCAAGGAGAAGACCACCGACACCTCGGAGAGCCTCCGCGGCAAGGAACTTGACCTTGGCGTGAGGATCCTTGGGGTCGACAAGACCGGTTGGATGGACTTGTACTTTGTCCATATCAATACCCTTTCCGCCAATTGCCATGACCTAGAATTAGACCGATGAAATGTAATGTGGGGAATTACCATCTTTTGTCCGTCTCCAGTACAGTGGTCTCCGTTTGTGGTGCTCAATTCAAGTAGATCAGGACGATGTTGTTCCAATAGTCCACCCTTTTGGAAATCCGCTGCATATCCACCGGTGGCCAATACTACGGGGCCATACTCCTTGAAACTCTTGCCTTCGAATTCGTACTCTACACCAACAACCTTGTCGCCCTCTCGCAGACACTTTGTCACACGGGCCTTCTTGAGAATCGTTGCTCGCTCGGGGGTCTCCTCTGCGATATCCTCCAAGGCCTCCATGAGGGCATAGGTGATGACCATGCCGGGGAACATCTCCTTTCCTCGGTGTGTGCGGGGTTCGGAATGGCCTCCGAGTCGGGACACGAGCGACAGATCGAGATTGAAGACATCCTGCAGCCATTCGACGGCCGCGGCGGATTTGTAGGTGAGCACTTTGATGAGCTCGGGACGGGCGAGGTCGCGTGCGGATTTGAGCGTGTCGTCGTAGAATTTCTGGACATTGTCGGGGATTCCCAGAGCGATTTGAGTGCGGGTCAGAGCGCCGTTGATCCCGGAAGTCGCCTTTGTCGAGTTACCGCCTTCACACACCAGTCAGACACAGGATTTACAAGGGACAAGTTACCGAAGAAGGGGTTCTTGTCGAGGACGAGGACGTTGCCGCCCGACTGCAGCACACTGTGTGCAGCACTCAATCCGGACAAACCACCGCCAACTGGCCGTCAACAAGCGTCGTTGGGAGGACACATACCAATAATGACTTTAGCCATGCTTTTGCGAGTCAGAGAGAAATAGGACGAGAGGAGTGTGTTTGTCTGTCTTTTTATTTATTTATTGGCGTCTGCGTGGGATTCGACACAAGCCAGGGAGGGATTCGAGCAGCAGAAAAAGGCGGAGGAGGGAGGGTCACGTCGAGAGCCGCCTCACGTAATATAAATATAAGACTGACATGTGAAGCCCGCTCGCTGCCCAGCCCTCGCCGACTGACCGGTCTCGTGACAGTCCCGTTCGCAATGCCGGGCGCGGACCGGAGTCCCCGCCTCGTCATAAGCGGCAAAAGCGTCTGTTTCATTGGTTGGGGGGCAAATGCGAGATTAATTTTAGCGAAAAGTTTAAGCGAATTCCGACGCGGATAAAAGGGATCCTGACATACATTAGACATACTGACATCCCGTCAACCGCGCTCACTGCACCATGGGAAGCGGACACCGGGGACACTATATATATGCTTCTATGAATATGGGGCCTTATGCGCACGAGATCGACAGATTGGTGACTAATTATATATGCTTTCATTCTCTCGAATAGTTATACCCAGTTACAACCCCTGAAGCTTGTAGCTACATCTATACGAGGACCATTCGAGAATTGCGCACCTCGCCACCTCAATCCTTCTCAGAGAAATACCTTTCCTTCCTGAATTATATGCGAATGCTCGAGTTCCCTATCCAACCCGAAACATGAATACGCTATCGCACAACAGATTTCCCCGATCGATCACGTTGCTTTTTGTGACGGATTAAATATCGCAAAAACCACAATTTTTCCTGACCCCAATAGCCATGGTAATCCTTCTTCAATGCCTGTGGGGATATCTGTTAAAAAGCAGATCTCAGTTGAATGAAGTGGCCTCAACTATTCCGACAGTCATTGCTTCCATCCCCCTCAATCGCTGTTTCCAGCAGCATAATAACGCACCGCAGTATCGCACAAGCGCTGGGGATCAGACACGATGGAGTGGACTCAACCCCCTCAGATCGATTGGAAGACTTCCGTAGCGTCAAAACAGACAATGTTGACTCTTCTTTTGTCCTAATGGTAATAGTTCTTTCGCTTCCATACAGGTCGAAGTCCAGATACAAGGGAATCCTATGGTCCACTGACGAAGACTCATTCCGCGCGCTGCAGATGCAACTTTCTGAGATATTAACTCAAATCAGAGTGGAATATATCTTCTCCATCATGTTGTGAGACTTCCGGCTTCTCGGGGGAGAATACCAAAATAGACCTGTTGATCAGATCATATGCATGACTTAAAAGTTCGACTTTGTGCTGCAGGAGGAGCTCGAGCTCGTGTGAGTTGCTGTATTTGTTGCCTTGAGGTTTCGAATCAGCGGCCCCGGCGGGGGTACTTGAGTAATAAGAAGCCACGTATTGCGTCCAATGTCTTTCCCCTGCGTGTTTGATTTTGAGTAACACGCTCCATAGATCGACCTTATTTGCTTTCGTGGAATTTTCGATCGCTATTTCAAGAACTCAAATAAAATCATCAGGGCCGTGTGCAATGCATGACTTCTGACAACACCCGGTCGGTCGAACTCAATTAGCCATTGGAAACGAAACTTCCAGGAATCGGGAAGCATGAGTCGACGTCCTTCGCCTTCTGATGAGTATGCTGGCTAAGGGTTTTTGAGTAATAGCCGTTGCTCATGTTTTCGCTGCATGAACGGATCATGAGTTTGTTTGGATTAGCATCGTAGATATTCGAGATTTTGAGCGCCAGGGAAAATACAGTATGGAGGTAAAGGAGGAAGCGGGGGAGGTCTTGACCTTCCTCCTGCGCATGCTTTGCACAAGGCGAATCCTAAGGATTCTATCCATTACCATAATGGCGCGCTCATGGGCCAATCCGCTTCGGATAACACAGAGTGTCCCTTCAAGAACTATATTCTCCTACAGTTAGTTCCATGGATAGGGCTCTTATACATTCTGGATGAAGGTACTTGTATTGCTGAGACGCTTTATTGCCATAGTAACTGGAATACATAGTTTTTGGCCGCTTGCCTGGATCTGAACCTTGCGGCAGTGATAACACTACAAGCGCAGTTTGATACTCATTCAGAGAGAATTTTCGAATTCTTGTCTTGCCCATGTCGATACTTTTTAGACCGTTTGAATGTGGTTTGCAAAGTGAAGGTGAGGGGAAAAGCTTTTCGGAGTGCTTGACCTTGGAAAAGGGGGGAGTCAGCCTTTTAGTATGGGTCACCGATGGGATCTCCTGCCGCCCCGCCGCATCGTTTAGATCTGACGAGAACGATGGTTCTGTTTGTTTCTCCTGGCGCCAGACAGGGATCTCATCATATCTTGTCTCGTCTTCCAAGATCCCAAATAGAGCGCGGGAGGAAAGGTAAAGAAGGTTTGTTTGGTGTCGATGTTCTGCAGCTGGTACTTATGACCGAGATATCAATATGGAAATGAATCCTTTTCTTGCGTTCTGAGAATACTGAAGATTCCCGAGAGTGTTCGTTGAATATATACTCTCTGCACAGACACTTGAACACAATTCGGTGATCTAACGAGTCTTGCGTTAAATGGTCTGATGCGGGTGTGTGGGGGGTACGAATAATATGTGACTTCGTTGGTTTTGGAGTTGAATACCGGAAGAATGCTCGCGGGTGTATATCTCATGAATAAATAATACTTGGGTCCTCGTCGCCCACAAGTTCAGATATGGGAACCATGCACGACACTGGTAAGTAAGTGTTCAAGGACTCAGCACCTGAAAGCAATCCAATTCTGTTCGTTCCACCTGGACGTAGATTTGAAGAAATTCGGTGAGCTGGCGTGGTCGACAATACTAGTCCAGAAGGGCGGGCCCATCAAGTGATCATAGAGTTAGAGAGCCAGGAGTTCTGAGGCTTGGACCTGTCTGTGGTCATCGGCTGGGTGCGGGAGGACATTAGAGCACTCTCTTGGACATGGTTCTTGAATGAAATTGTTTCGGAAAGGAAGGCTATATTCGAGTTGGAGGAGTGCCAGTTGTGTTCTCTGTGTGTGTCGTTCGTGGGACCTGGATTCATGGACTTATGTGCATCTGATGACTTCGATACACCAATTTTGTAAGTGTTTTATTCGGTTGTTCTAGACCGAGGGAACGGAAACCTGAATCCTGTGAGAGAGCTCTAGTTCGTCAGATTACATTTGTCTCAGGTGTAAACTGCAATCCCATCTGTGTTCCTCTCCTTGTGGGAATGCATAGTCAGCTTTCTTCTCTCACGAGATCGAGCTGTTTGAATGAGGAACCATCAAACTTTTCCCGGAAATCGTAAGCGCGGTTTTGTCACGCCTGAATTCCATGCGTCGTCATCAGTATGTTGTCAAGGTAATAATCTGTGCGTGCTTTTGAATCCCAATCGTAATAGCCAGGATTGACGGACAATAGGGCATGTCGATGTATACGAAAATTCAAGCTGGCTTTCTTTTCCTGTGTACTTCTCTCAAAACGACACGGAGAGAGGAGGAATCGCGGTTCCTGGGTTGCGTCTTGATAGAATACAAGCGGGTGCAGTAAAGAGAACTCCTCCTCGGCATGGAGCAAGATTTGAGAATATTCGCTCGATCTTTGATATTGTGTTCAAATAACTTTGAATTGGGGTGAGAATGAGGAATGAGTCTTAATATACCGCAGGGACGATTGTACGTCAATCGACAAATTCTTTCAATGCAAGTGTGTTAGTTGCTTTCAACATACATTCCGTATGGTATGCCTTCTGAATAATTTGCTTTTCTTCATGGTTACCAATGGATAAAATCTGTATCCGAGAATATCTTCTTTATCATCTTCAGGAAAAAGTCTTGCTTCAATTTGGCGTGTTCCATCTGGCTCTTCAGATGTACGAAAAAACCGTAAGAAGTCCACTTGACGCCATGCTTGTGATTGAGTTCCATGAGATGGTCCGGCCTGAATAAACATGAGATGTTCATGCCTTAATAGATTTGTCGGTCCGTTTCATCCTGTACCCAATCTACGTGGGGTGTGCTTCTTGATGATGATAGAGGTGCGAGATTCCAACAAAGAAGATTGTGTTCTTGGGTCTTTTAGAATACCCGATCGATCCCTCTGGTTGGAAATTTGGTTTGATAGTTCCCTCGACAGGAATCGTATTTGATTCGCGAACTTCCTGGAGACTGAGTCTCCGACTCAGATCGCTCGTTCGAAAATAGAGGAGCAACCTTGAGTGCGCCTGCAGATAGACAAATAATTAGATATAAGAAGACAAGACAATTGCAGCATTACTTCATCTTCTTGGAATACGAGATCCTTCATCTGATGCAAACCCATCGTTTCCCAATACTTTTTCAGAGTTCCGCATACGGCCAAGACTCAGGGATATCTCACATGTACACTTGAATGGCGGTGTTTGACCTTCTGTAGAGTAAACGGATTTCCCCCCCGTCTAGAGTGTCGGGACGCGGGGTGCGGCAATGCGTTGATAAGAGAATCGGGATAAATATTGCATTCTGTTCGATAGCCATGGGAAATAATGGATAAGGCGTTTAGTGCATTGCCACGGAGTATTATGTCCGGTATACTCGCCCGCCGCGGGAAAATACTCTCTCATCTGACAGATGGAATATTCCTGCAAGCAGGTGCAACAGGCTTCTGTTTGCGAGTATATGGTTGAGAATAGATTTGTAATGTATATAGAACATGTGATCGTGAACGGATGAATAGGAATCCTGAATGCCTTGGCTCTGAGATTCGATGAGAACAGCTGCAGATTTAGAGAGAATGTTGAGAAGGGATATTATATATGGGTTCGATTTCGCCTCGTCAACTTCTGCATCGGAATCGGATGCGAAGCTGGACGAACCAATAATACAGGAGCTGGGTTTTTATTGTGGTCATGGCCGTGGTAGATGTATCATGTCGAATGAAGTTTGGTTTGTATGAGACATGGGGCGATATTCTCTAGCTCATTCATCATGAGAGGCTGAATTTGAATAATCGCACTAGATGTGGTATTTCGCGGACAATTTTCCATCAACTGAACTTGACCACGGAATGGTTATTGATGATTATCGTCATGTGTGTTTTGTTCCGTAGTCATGATTTTGGGATAACAGAGGTGTTTCCTTCTTCTGGTGCGGTTCCCCGGCGAAGGGGTTGATGGAGTATGACACGTACGTCAGGAGAGATATTGGTTCGGATGGGAATACGACGTGAGATAGAACTCGTGAAACACGTCAGATGAATCGGGAAATGTCAGCTAATGGTCTACAATTTTATCCAAGTCGTGTCATTCTGCGGAACCTCTTGATTTTCTTTAGACGAATTCTACTCTCACCCAAGATTGTCCTCTATATATGTGTCCCCTGAAATATCTCTTTGTACACCGTATCCAGCGTATCCTGTGTATATGACCTGACCCCAAGACCTCCTCCACCCCTATGTACTCAACTTTTAACCTCCCCTCTACGTAATCAAAGCAAAACTTTTAAGATACTCATATATCGGCATATTCTCATCAATAGTCTGCTGTACAATCCTCGGCAACTCCTCGTCCCTATTATGATTTCCACTATTAACCTGTGTCCTAAACCCCGTACTATTTTCCGCATCCGTGTGGAATCCCGGCCACTTCTCAAACTCTTTCACCTTCTCCTTTTTCCAAGTCAACATCCTCTGATCCCATTGCACGCCAATTTTCTCGCACACAAGTTTCAACGTCGCTTCTGGATCCGCGGTCAGCGTGTCCGCATCAATGAGGACCACAGAATTGGACCCGTTGACACCGTGGAGACGGATATAGTCGAATAGGATGCGCAGTTCGCGGTACCCCGCCTCATTTGGATCGTAGTGTGCGAAATGGGTTTCTTGGGCGGCTGAGCCGATACAACATCGGTAATAAGAGGGACATGACAGTGCGGGCGAGCGGATTAAAAAAACATTATCCATCTTGCGAAGATTTTCCAGGGTGACAATCACCTCTTGCGTATCAGGCGAGACAATATACTGCGCCATATCTTTGCTGAAAATCCGCTTTCCGTGGCCAGGGGAGGATAAGAGCTGGGATGTCACATCTGAGTATTGGATGGTCATCTTGGTGGGATGATTGGAGCGGATTTCGTCGTCGGTGTAGCGCTTCGATAAGCGTTCTGAGAGGTTGTAATAATATGGATCGCCGTAGGGCTCGTGCAGACATTTGAAGTCTGGGCGTTGCATGAAAGCGCGTTCCAAGGCTGATGACACGGAGCGCGGGTGACACCATAATACGATCGGCTTGGGATGCGACATGTTACATGCATATAACGAGTGTGATTGGTCTTAATTGTGGTCCGTCGCAATTGCGGCAGGGAGTTGCGACGGGATGGGAGCTGCGGGATCCTTTGAGGGATTGCGCTTGGATTGCGATGTGTTTGTTTGTTGTTCCTTGGAGGAAAAGTGGGTTGAAGTCCGTGTACGTCATATCGGTTTTGCCTGTTTGATCGGAGGGATATATTAAGTGGATTGAGGTACGTGAGATCTTTGTTCTGATACGTCTATAGCTGGAGACAATGCCTCACGGGGAAATCATGATTGGCGGAGATCGCGACAGGGGCGAAGTGATTACCGGAGCATGCATAAAATCCACCCCCACGTTCATATGAAATCCAGGGACGAACGAAAGCATCCGCAACACAAAAATAAACATGCATCTGCACGGGCGGTATGAAAGCCGCATGTCGTTATTCGTCGTTATTGATCTCTTATCAGTGGAAGGAACGGATAAGGGGCACTGATATGCGCCTATCCATCGTGCCAAGAAAATCCCGCAGCGCCTTGGTTTTTGACTTCCGTGCTAGCGCTGGTCGTACGCAGGGGCCTCGTCTCTATTCCCACTAAGGAGTTGCGACAGAACTCTAATTCGGAAAACAAAGCTTATGGCACGGACCCCTTGAACTCTAACTACAGCCAATCCGGAGGGCGTCGCTTTTAGCCGCGATTACCATTAATTCGACTAACAATAGGCCACATGTTCTACGGCAGAACGTACGGTCGCTTTACTTCGCTTTAGCACCCGGGCACTAGCTACGCCCCACCAACTATACATAAGGCCCACATATGTCGGGTATCCCCCCCCTTCAATATAAATGCGCAAATGGAGTTGATAGGACCTATTCGACAACGCCGCGTCCATTTCGAGGATGATGAAGACTACCATATCCCTCCATGGCCAGTGAGTGCTGAACGATTGGCCGAGATTCCTGGGTTGGACGGGGAACTTGCGCGCAACATCGCGCGGCAAAGGGGACTGTTACCGCCTGGGATGGCAACGCCTGGGATTCACAGTATTGTCCAGATACCTGCGCACGGGTGCCAAATATCGCAACTCGATCGGATGGGAAATGCGATACCGTGGAATGGCGCCATGGGTCATGCGATGGGTGGGGTACCGGGGAATCATATGTTCCCTGGGCAGGGAAACATGAATATGCCGGGAGGGATGATGGGTCATATGGGTCCGATGGGTCAGCAAGGGATGTACCCGCAGATACATGGACCGGGAAACGGGATGCCGTTGCCGGGTCCCAGTCAGATGAATGCGCAGTTTCAACAACCAATGCACTCGCACGGACAGATGCATAACCAGTTTCCTCAACCGGTCCCTACGCACGGGCAAGCACACGGACAGTTCCAACAACAACAACACCCTGGACCAATGATGCCTGAGATGCACGGGCCAGGCGTGGGGCAAAGGCCGCAGCCAATGCCTTTGCCTGGGCTGCCGCCTCTCGGAGGACATGGCCATGGAATGGGACACCCAGAGATGAGCCAAAGAGGATTCGGGCAAGATCCAATGATGCAGCCTCCTTTGACCAATATGCATCATGGACCTGGACCTGGACCTCAACATCCTCCACCGATGCATGATCAGAATCAAAGGCAATTCCCTGTCAATCATCCTCATCCACCTCCTATGAACAACCCAATACCACCAATGCCCCCTCTGCAGCGCGAACAATTTCCTCGGCAACCCGAAGTACAGTTTCCCGGCCCGCCTCCGCACTTCCCACCAGCGCACCACCAACCAGCGCATCCCCAACCACAAGCACCATTTCCAATGCCTGACCCGAACTACCCCCATCCGCCTCCGCCATTGGGAGGCTTCGGACACCCTGGCGGACAACTGCAAGCTCCCCACGGGGCACCCAAAACGCCAGGAAAATACCCCCTGGCCCCCGGTGCGAATCAATACGGCATAAAAGACATCAAACCCGTGAAAGACGGGAAGTTAGGCAAATTGGCTTTGGAACAGTATTTGGAGGGATCGTATGTACCTTTATTCATTTTCCTGTTGTTGGCATTCCTGCTTAGGGTGCGTTAAGGCCCTGCTGTCGGGAGCTGATGGCAGTACTACTAATCGGCATATTATAGGTCTATATATATCGTCATAGCTGAGACTAATGTTAATCCCTTTATCTCGAAATTATTCTTGGCTGTCTAGAGAGTGTATTGTGACCATCGCCACCACAAGGAGGACGAAAGTCATCATACAGAGATGGAGTGATATGACAGATCCAATTCCAGGTCCCGGGTGGAGGTGTATATTGCATTTTCAGCGAGTCACGTTACGTAAAACCTGGCTCGGGTGGCCTAGTGGTATGGCAGGAGATTGCAGATCTCAAGGTCACCGGTTCGAACCCGGTTCCGAGCTAGTTTTTTGCGTCCCCCTACAATGTATTTTGTGTGGTAGAAATTCGTCTTTTTCTATCTCTCTACATCTAAGAGAAACCGCAGCTGGCCGGTAATACTCCGGTCGTTTCGATCCGTCTCTTTTTGGTCGAGCCTGCAATTGAACTCGCAGGGGGGATCATCGCCAAAAAAAATCTCTTGGTCGGGATCACGATCATCGCACAAAAAGACGAAAGCCGAGCGGGAACGACATTCGGCCAATGCTGGGCCCTGCAGTGCGAGGCCTCGGTCGAAATGCCGTTTTGCAGAGCAAATGTCGTCGCTTGAAACGGCATATCCACGTCACGTCCGTCAGAAGCGCCGGTGACCCGGACAAACAATTGACTCCGAACGACCCCGAAAATTCTCGCCCGAGCGACTCGAATACTTCGGCCAACCCGCAGCACACGGCGGATTCAAGTCAACTGACGGCGGAAAGTACGTCACTGCCGGAGCGGATTCGCGAGGCCACGGAGGCAGAGCAAGAACTTCCTCGACGGCAACAGGAACGGGAATCGAAAGTCGAAGAGTCCGCTCGAGACTTCAATGGTCAGCCGGGTCAGAGACGCGGAAAGGTCCGCATGTCAGACGAAGAATTCGAAGCTCGCCGTCGTGAACGACAAGCGCAAGTGAAAAAAGTCCCTTCGGATTTCAATCTACCTACAGAGTCCGTGGCGGAGCGGAATGCCAAGTACCGACAACGAATTCATGATCTGAGGACACTCAAGTCCGACGAGGCGGCTTTGCGCGGCGAACAAATATTCGCAGAAGTCAATGCCAAAAGGAAGGAACGTGGGGAGCCTGAGTTGGCATATTTCAGCGAGCAAGGTGCGGGCCCTGGTCGTGAGAGACGCACGAGAGATGGAAACTCTGTTCGCGGGAACCAGAGAGACGGGCTGCCCGACAGGAATTCTGCCTCTAAAGACGCTTCAAGCAACGACTCAAGTCGTCGCCCAAGAAATTCCAGGGGTCGTGGTAAACGCGACGAACCCGAGACCATTTTTGACCTCCACTTCGGTCTTAGATTAGAAGAGAAGATGTCGAAAATCCGAAAAAATGGAGCAATGTACAACTACGCTCCGAAATTTGATCCTTCAGACACCTACGCCGAAGGCTTTGATGAAGTTGATTATGAACTCGGAACCGAGTTGCCGGATGCTGAGCCTGCTCCTGACGAGGGATTTACCATCGCCAATCGAGATGGTACTGTCACGCCGGGGAGAAAGACGAATCGGGATCACGATGAGTTACCTGAAGACGCATCGATTTATCTGGATGTCAGTGATATTGGTGGTGGAGCAGGAGAGAGGACATTCTATGCACCAGAGATCTCGAAAATCACTGACCTAAATGACCAACTCGAATCTCTGAAAGCCAAGTTGAAATCTTCACGAGAAGAGGGAATTAACTTGGAAGCTTCACTAGGCGAAAACTTTGATGAGCGCGTGGAAACGGATGTCCAGGAACTACTGAATATCACAAACGAACTCGAAGACGGACATATACGCTCAGCAAGAGTGGAATTCCGAACTCGGAGGCGCATCAAGAAAATGCAGAAAGAACTCGACAGCTTGTTGAGAGAACGAACTAATTCGCACGGATGGCTCGATCTTGTGCCCTTGCCAATACCACATAAGCCGGAAACCAAAAACGTTGACGACTATGTCGCCCCGATATTCACGCATGAATCTTTCCAGTACGGAATTCCTTCACTGCCATTTGGTTCGCAAGGTCGATTAGCTGCTGCGAGGGATGTGTCATTCGATGTTACGGAGCCATTTATTCCAGGTGATTTGACCCCCGAAAAGATTCACGACCTTCGTCAAGCGCTGTCGGGTGAACAAGGGAAAAAGACAATGAGCGAGCTCACCAGCGCGATGGAAGAATTCTCTATCGGCGAAATCGACAAGCGACCGCTTCCAACATTTAACAAACGGGCGAAAATCCCCAATACCCCCAAAAGTTCCGAACGACCTGGTGAGGTCTACGATATAAACAGAGAAGTGCAGTTCGAGGATCTCTACAGCGATACGCAGCTTGCAATATGGAAAGAAATGAACGCGGGTTCATTCGCGAATCCAATTCTCAACTTCCCAGAGCTGGGAAATGAGGACGCACAGCTTACGCTCGAACAGGAAGCGGAGGAAGATGCGGCTCGGGAACGAGCTTTCCAAGTCGTTGAGCAGGTGGACGCAGCTACACTCCGGACATTCCGTCGTCGTGATGAATTTGAGATTCGGGATATACGAAGACGTTTGGGCTTACCGATCGTAAGTGAGACTATGAATGAGCCATATTACGACAGAAAGCGTCTTTCAGGTATTCCCAAGGCTTTTTATGCTAAGCTTTAGATACTTCCCCGATCGATCTAGTCCTGCCTGGCAGTAAGAAACCAGATGTACTGAAAGGAGAGATTGTAAATGAGAAGGGAGCCACCAAGTCAGAAATAGCTGATGATACCGAAGCACGTCTTCAATTCTGGCGTGATTCAAAGGCACATCTCGAGTCATTAGCAGCCCGAATCGAGCAACTTCGTTCGGTAACACAGTCAGCAGCGGAACGTATGCGTCGTCAAGGTACAGGCGAACTTGTTAAACCCCTTCAACCAGGTCAACAACCCGGAACTGTCGAAATTGTGGAAGAAACTGCCGAAAATGGTCTAATGGCTACTTTACACTCTCAGTTCATCAACGTCCATAAAAAACTCGAGAAGCTGGAAGCCTTAATTACCGCCGCTCAACTTGGCCCTCGCGGGCCATTAGATCCAGAATATTCGGCCGCATGGGTGGAGTCATCTCTTCACGAATCCGAAAAGGAAGAATTCGAGCAGACAGCATTGAAAATGGGATATCCAGCCAACTCGGTGACGATGGAGCCTGTATTCACTGAAGAACAACAATCCGCCTTAACTAAATTCACGAATGAGATCATGGACGCAGCCAGTAGAATCGGTGTTGGAGGAGAGTACCGCGAGTTTAATGCTATCCCTGGAGAAGGACTGCCCTATCCTATGAGTCTTGCGGGACGATATGCAGCGAAGGCTGGGTTGGACAGCTATCAACGTGGGATGAGGATTTTTGGTATGGCTCAGACGTTTGAAAAGATGGGAATCGAGTTTGAAGATCCTCTGAAGAGATCGGATGAGGAAGAGAAAAATGCTGCGGGTGAGGCTGTTGGAGAGGAAATTGCAGATTCGGAAATTGAAGGCAGTGCAGATGCTGGTGAAATGGACACGACGCCAGAAGTAGATCAACTTGTGGGAACGCGTCCCAAAGATCCGGTCACTGCAAACTACATCAAAATCGTGCACCGCCTCCGCGAATCAATGAAGGAAATCGACGAGGACGTTTCGTCTCTCGAAAACGATTACGATGCATTCCTCCACAAACAACAAGTCCAAGCACCACCCAGCTCCTCATCTCAGACGCCCTCTCAAGAAGCATCTCCATAGACCTATAGAACAAAAATAAAAAACTCCATCCATTACTATCTATGCCGCCATGATATCTTCACTAACCTTATCGGTAATTTTGGTAATCTCTCCCAACGTCTTTTGAATCTCCTTGTCCACCTCCTTGAGTATTCTCTTAATTATATCTTCTCCCAATGTAGGATCATCTTTTGATGCCGCTTTAACCTGCTTATTGTGTTTCTGTCGAATGTTCTGGATGATGGTCTTCTGCTTCTCAGCTAGATCTTTGAGTTTCTTTTGGTTGTCTAGTCGGGTTTGTCTCGTCATCGGAGGAAGCGTGATGATGAGCTGCATTTCGTTCTTGGGAGCCGGCTGGGGGTTTAAAGCAGGATAACTCTGTGCAATTGCTCTTACAATGTGTTTTGTATACTAGTATTAGAATCACTGGAGCGTTCGGTGGTATGTACCTCAGTATCGAATACCGTGATAAGCAGTGACCTTGCTTCTCCGGGTTTCGGTCCCACGTTCGCAAGGTCCGAGAAATTCATCTTCCCGCCCAAGTTATCGGGCAATTCCACCTGCAGCGCCCTTATCATCGCAGGATCCGATTGTCCTCCCTTTATCGCATACGCGCTCTTCTGGAAATGAGCAACCGAGTCGTTTAATTGCTGCGTCAGGATCTGGATATCGAGAGGATCTTGTCCTAAAATATTAATTCGTGAACAACAACAACGGCGTGGCAACCTGCTCGGAGAAGACTACCTGAGGAGTCTTCTGAGGATTTTTCTTCTTGCTCTTCAGCTTCCTGTTGCTTCCCTTTCTGGTTGCGTTTGTTATCGGTGAATTTGGTTTTTTTGAGAAGGGGGTTAGTTGCATGGATACAGCGAATCTGAGGACGAAGGATTGGAGCGCGAAGGGACGTATTTGCCGTCAATACCAGACGTATTATATGCCGACGCATCTCGACAACAAAATCCCGTCTCTTTTAAAGTAAAATCGGTGAATTGAATGTTTCCCGTTGCAGCGAGGATTCACGACGACGGCCAACTTTGATCGACCAAAAATTAGTGAGCAAAATTTAGGGCACCACAAATGAATCAAGGTCTCCATTTCCCGCACTTTGCCTTATCCACAAATTGCCAATCCACGCTCATCGGCCTTTTTTAGTCGCCTTCAACATGCGCGAAGACGAGATCCGAGAGGCACAGAAATCACTGGAAACAGCCATATCGAAGAAAGAATCCTCAGTTTGTCTCCCACACTTGCGAGCTTACAATAGCCTATCGTCGAAATAGTAAATCGACTGAAACGAGGAGTCGTAGCGACTGAATCACTTCTCAGAGTATGGCCCCTTTGAGGACGGCAGGGGGACTCATGGTAGAGCACTAAAT
>Ga0302325_10013413_pt1 | contig 17476 bp, 13 predicted proteins | sample Palsa_T0_2_FD_201948 | JGI IMG/M metagenome (GOLD analysis project Ga0302325, IMG submission 201948) | Peat permafrost microbial communities from Stordalen Mire near Abisko, Sweden - Palsa_T0_2 | ecosystem: Environmental > Terrestrial > Soil > Palsa > Peat permafrost | place: Sweden: Abisko... | reverse complement strand
GTCACTTGGAACCATCTTCTTTTTTGGCACGGTCATCAGTAAGCCCGCCGCGCGCAAATCTCATAAACTTCGCGTAGCCACCTCAACATCAAAAACGCTGTGGAGTGTGAGCTAACGGGCAGACTCATATGGTCGCCGATGCGAGAACCCCATCCTTCACCCGATGTCGGCGATTGAGGGCCTGGCTGCAGCCGCATTTCAGGCGGCTTTTGCCCTTTGCAAACTCGTCCATTTATTTCGTGGACTACGCTAGGCTAGCGCTAGTTGGCCACGCAAAGCCGACGCGCGGCGCGGCGCAGTTTGAGCCGCTCGTTCGCCTTCTTTTGCTTCTCGGCCGAAACCAGGGTCTGGCAAGTATCGCAGCGCTTCCGGATGCGGGACTTGGTGACGAATTGCGCCCCGCAGCGGCGGCACTGTTTCGTCATGGTTTCTTCTAGCGGAAGAATCCCCGGTTTCTTGGGCAACAGATGGGAATAGTGAAAATCGCAATGACTCATTTGCTGTACCTTGCGTTTGTCGATTCAGTCCCGCGTACTGCAAATGTTCTCAAGAGATCTTGAGACTGGCCCGTTCAGCCAGAGGACTGTGTAGGTTCCTCCATTATACCCCAACTGGTTGATATATGCTTTCGGCGCCCAGTAATTCCCACCGTAAATGATTGATATAAAAGATTAAAATCGTCTCCGAATAGGCGCCCTTGAGCTGCCCGAAAACGCGGTCTTCCCACCCCTCGGTGAAGTAGGGCTTGGGGTCGATATCCTTGGCGAAGAAGCCGTTTTCGTGGGGTACGCCCAGGCAATCGAGTGCCGCCGCAATCATATCCAGGTGCGATACCAGCACCGATTGCGCCAAGTCCTTACCGAAATCCTCGTCGCCTTCCATGATTCGCGCCCAGAACTTCGGCGTGGATTTGCGCAGCGCCTCCGTATTGACCTTGTGCAAATGGGCCCGTACCTTGAAGCCTTCGTAAATCTGGTATGTCTTGAGCTTCCCGATGGAAATACCGCGGATTATCTTGCCGAATGTCTCCTCGCCCAGCCCGCGGAATAAATCCGAAATCTGCATAGAGTGTCAGTGTCAGGGTAGCATGGCCGTAAGGTCGAGGCGCCGCGGCATTCAAGGGCATTCAAGGCAGAGCCGCGACCGAAGGGAGCGATTTCCGCGACTGCTGCGAAGTCCCCAAAAACGGCTGACGCTCGCAGCAACAGAGGAGATCGCAGCCGCTTGCTGTATGCTTGATAAGAAGTGTCGGCGATTCCACTCGGCGGTAGGATTTCGCATTTCGATATCCTCGAAAAACTGGGCGAGGGAGGCATGGGCGCGGTCTACAAAGCTCGCGACCACCGCCTGGACCGGCTGGTCGCCATAAAAGTGCTTTCGGAGAAAGCCGCCGCCACTCCGGAACGGCAGGCCCGTTTCATCCAAGAGGCCAAAACCGCGTCCGCTCTCAACCACCCCCACATCGTCACCATCTACGAGATCGACCTGGCCGGCGACCTGATGTTCATCGCCATGGAGTATATCGAGGGGCGTACGCTGGAGCAGCTCATTTCGCAAAAGGGCCTGCGCTTTACCGACGCGCTCCGCTACGCCGTTCCGGCCGCCGATGCGCTGGCGGCGGCGCACGCCATTGGAATTGTGCACCGCGATGTCAAGCCATCGAACATCATGGTCAGCGCGAAAGGCGTCGTGAAAGTGCTCGATTTCGGACTGGCGAAGCTGACCAGCCGGAGCATGCCGCGAAGCGCCGCCGCCAGCGCAGACGCCAACTCTACCGTCACAATCACCCCCAGTCAGACCGAAGCCGGGTCGATCCTGGGCACCGTGGCCTACATGTCGCCGGAACAGGCCGAAGGAAAGGAGATCGACGCGCGTTCCGACATCTTCTCGTTCGGAGTCATGCTTTATGAAATGCTGACCGGCCGGCGGCCTTTCATGGGGGATACGAAGCTCTCCACGCTGGCCGCCATTGTGAACCAGGAACCCCGGCCCGCAAAGCAATTGGTCGAGGGGCTGCCTCCCGAGCTGGATCGCGTCTTGGCGCGGTGTCTCCGCAAAGATCCGGCGCGGCGGTTTCAGACCATGGCAGATCTGAAGGTTGCCCTGGAGGAATTGAAAGAGGAATCGGATTCCGGACGCCTCATAGCCGGTGTGCCGGTGCCCGCTCGAAAGCGCACGTGGCAGTGGGCTGCGGCTGGCGCTCTCATCGTGCTGGCGTTGGCCGGTGCATGGCTCTTGCGAAGACCCGCGTCCGGCCCGCCAGAGAAGCTCGTGCCTGTAACCAGCTACCCCGGCTCGGAGTTATATCCCAGCTTCTCTCCCGATGGCCGGCAGATCGCTTTCAGTTGGGATGGAGAGAGCGGGGATAATCGGGATATCTACGTGAAATTGGTCGGCGAGACGAACGCCTTGCGCCTCACCACCGATCCGGCTGCCGATTCGTATCCGGTGTGGGCGCCGGACGGAAAGCGCATTGCATTTCGCCGTGCGGGCCCCCACAGCGGCATCTACACGGTGTCTCCTCTGGGTGGAGCGGAGCAAAAGCTGTCGGATTTTGCCACGAGCTACCAAATGTCGTGGTCCCCGGACGGGAAGTGGCTGGCGGTCTCTTCGGACGAACCAACGAGCGCCATTTTTCTGCTGCCGGCCGAGGGCGGCGAGCCCCGGCGGGTATCGAGCCCCAAGGCTCCCGGGTTGGACCGGGCTGCAAGCTTCTCGCCGGATGGGCGAGAGTTGGCATACGCAAGCTGCACGAGCGTCAATACGTGCGATGTGTATGCCGAGGATTTGAACCCGGCGCGGGGTAGCGCCCGGCGCATCACCGACCAAAACTTCTCCATATTCGCGCTCACGTGGAGCCGCGACGGAAGGTCCGTGATCTACAGCGGCTCGCGGAGCTCTGGCATCCTTCCCTATCTGTGGCGCGCGGAAATCGACCGGCGGCAGCCGCCGCAACGGCTTGAAATTGCCGGACCACAAGCCAGTTGCCCCTCCGTTTCTCCGGCAGGCAATCGATTGGTATTTTCAAGGTATCTGCAAGACTTTGACATCTGGCGTTACCGGGTAGGCGGGGCCGCCGAACCGCTGATCGTCTCATCGCTCTCCGAAGACAACCCTCAGTTTTCTCCGGACGGAACCAGAATTGCCTTTGAGTCCAATCGCTCCGGGGAATCGGAGGAGATCTGGCTGGCGCAAGCCGACGGATCAAAACCGGTTCAGTTGACGCACAACCTCGGGCGTCACCAGGGAACCCCGCGCTGGTCTCCCGATGGCCGCTGGATCGCGTTTCACTCCCAGGGCGAGGATGGCCGCCGGGATATTTATGTCCTGGATGCGAGCGGGGGCAAACCGCGACGCATTACCCCGGAGCCTTCGGATGAAGCCGTGCCATCCTGGTCGCGTGACGGGAAATGGATTTATTTCTACTCCGATCGCACCGGCCGTAACGAGATCTGGCGCGTGCCCTTTGCCGGGGGTAGCGCGGAACAGATTACCAAAGAGGGCGGCTTCGAGGCTTACGAATCCGTAGACGGCACAACCCTTTTCTATACCAAGGCCATCTCTTCCCCGCTGTTCGCGAAGCCGCTATCCGGCGGCGCCGAACGCCGGTTGCTGGCCTGGGTGTCGCAGAAAGCTTTCGTTCCGGTGGATGACGGCATCTACTACATCGGCCAGCGGAGCGACAGCGGACAATACCCTCTTCAATTCTTTCAATTCTCCAGCCAGACCAGCCAGGTACTCACCAACATCGACGGGGTGATTTTTCAGGGTCTGAGCGTTTCTCCGGATCGAACGGCCATTCTGTTCACCAAGAGCTTGAGGTCCGGCGCCAATCTCATGATGATCGAAAACTTCATGTAGGCATTTGTGGGGCAGCCAATCCTGGCTGCAGCCGGCTTTCAGCCGGCTCGTACCGGACGCGAAGATTCGCGCACGGCGTGAAAAGCCGCCTAAAAAGGCGGCTGCAGGCAGGATTGCCTGGCAGGATTGCCTGCCCCACAAAGCGGCCGGCCAAGCCGATTGCTGTATGCTTGGTAAGACGTGTCGGCGATTCCACTCGGCGGTAGGATTTCGCATTTCGATATCCTCGAAAAACTGGGCGAGGGAGGCATGGGCGCGGTCTACAAAGCTCGCGACCACCGCCTGGACCGTCTGGTCGCCATAAAAGTGCTTTCCGAGAAGGCCGCCGCCACTCCGGAACGGCAGGCCCGTTTCATCCAAGAGGCCAAAACCGCGTCCGCTCTCAACCATCCCCACATCGTCACCATCTATGAGATCGACCTGGCGGGCGACCGGATGTTCATCGCCATGGAGTATATCGAAGGGCGCACGCTGGAGCAGCTCATTCCGCAAAAGGGCCTGCGCTTTACCGACGCGCTTCGCTACGCGGTTCCGGCCGCGGATGCACTCGCGGCGGCGCACGCCATTGGCATCGTGCACCGCGATATCAAGCCATCGAACATCATGGTGAGCGCGAAAGGCGTCGTGAAGGTGCTCGATTTCGGGCTGGCCAAATTGACCAGCCGGGGCATGCCACACAGCGCCGCCGCGGGCGGGGAAGCCGACGCCACCGTTACGGTCACCGCCCGCGACACCGAAGCAGGGTCGATTCTGGGCACGGTCGCCTACATGTCGCCGGAACAAGCCGAAGGAAAGGAGATCGACGCGCGTTCCGACATCTTCTCGTTCGGAGTGATGCTTTATGAAATGCTGACCGGCAGGCGGCCCTTCACGGGGGATACGAAGCTCTCCACGCTGGCCGCGATTGTGAACCAGGAGCCGCGGCCCGCAAAGCAATTGGTCGAAGGGCTGCCCTCTGAGTTGGATCGCGTGTTGGCGCGGTGTCTGCGCAAAGATCCGGCGCGGCGATTCCAGCACATGGCGGATCTGAAAGTTGCCCTGGAAGAACTGAAAGAGGAATCGGATTCCGGACGCCTCACGGCCGGTGCGCCCGCGCCCGCTCGAAAGCGCCCGTGGCAGTGGGCTGCGGCTGGCGCTCTCATCGTGCTTGCGCTGGCCGGTGCGTGGCTCTTGCGAAGACCCGCGTCCGGCCCGCCAGAGACGGTCGTGCCTGTAACCACCTACCCCGGCTCGGAGTTGTATCCCAGCTTCTCTCCCGACGGCAAGCAGATCGCGTTCAGTTGGAACGGCGAGAGCGGGGATAATCGGGATATCTACGTGAAATTGGTCGGCGAGACGAACGCGTTACGCCTCACCACCGATCCGGCTGCCGATACGTTTCCGGTCTGGGCGCCGGATGGAAAGCGTATTGCATTTCGCCGTGCGGGCCCCCACAGCGGCATCTACACGGTCTCGCCTCTGGGAGGAGCGGAGCAGAAGCTGTCGGATTTTGCCACGAGCTACCAAATGTCCTGGTCCCCGGACGGGAAGTGGCTGGCGGTCTCTTCGGACGAACCAACGAGCGCGATTTTTCTGCTGCCGGCGGAGGGTGGCGAAGCCCGGCGAGTCTCGAACCCCAAGGCTCCCTGGTTCGACCGGTCTGTGAGTTTTTCGCCGGATGGGCGGCAATTGGCATACGCAGGCTGCACGGGCACACTTTTGTGCGATGTGTTTATCCAGGATTTGAACCCAGCTTATGTCCCGCGGGGTAGCGCCCGGCGCATCACCAGCCGAAACGTCGCCATGGCCGGCCTAACATGGAGCCGTGACGGAAGGTCCGTGATCTACAGCGGCTCGGGCCTTGTCGGCCTCCTTGCCTATTTGTGGCGCGTGGGAATTGACGGAGGGCGGCCGCCGCAACGGCTGGAAATCGCCGGTCCGAACGTCTATTACCCCGCAGTTTCTACGGCAGGCAATCGATTGGTATTTTCAAGGTATCTGGAAGACTATGACATCTGGCGCTACCGCGTAGGCGGGGCCGCCGAACCGCTCATCGTCTCATCGCTCTCCGAATTCAACCCTCAGTTCTCACCAGACGGAAGCAGAATTGCCTTTTCGTCCGATCGCTCCGCAGAAGCGATGGAGATCTGGGTGGCGCAGGCCGACGGATCGAAACCCGTTCAGATGACTCACAATCTCGGGCGCTACCAGGGAACCCCGCGCTGGTCGCCCGATGGCCGCTGGATCGCGTTTGACTCCCAAGGCCAGGATGGCATCCGGCACATATACGTGATGGATGCGAGCGGGGGCAGGCCGCGACGCATTAGCCCGGAGGCCTCGGGTGAGTTCGTGCCGTTCTGGTCGCAAGACGGGAAATGGATCTACTTCTGCTCAAATCGCACCGGCCGTAACGAGATCTGGCGCAAGCCCTTTGCCGGCGGCGGTGCGGAGCAGGTTACCAAAGGGGGCGGCTTCGTGGCTTACGAATCCGCCGACGGGACCACTTTGTTCTATACCAAAGCCGATCCTTCGCCGCTGTTTTCAAAGCCGCTATCCGGGGGCGCCGAGCGTCAGGTGCTGGATTGGGTCTCGCAAAGAGCCTTCGTTCCGGTGGATGACGGCATCTACTACATCGGCAGGCGCACCGGCAATAATGGACAATACCCGCTTGAGTTCTTTCAATTCTCCAGTCAGACCAGCCGGGTACTTACTAACATCGATGGCGCGATCAGCTATGGTCTGAGCGTTTCTCCGGATCGAACGGCCATTCTGTTCAGCCAAACCGTGACGCTCGGCGCCGATCTCATGATGATCGAAAACTTCATGTAGGACAGGCCTCCCGGCCTGTACCCGGCTTTCAGCTGGCTCTTAACCAGCTCGCGAAGATTCGCGCATGGGCCCGAAGAGCCGGCTAAAGTCGGCTGCAGCCAGAATTGGCTGCCCCACAAAACGGTGGAATAAGTGGGTTGTCTGCATGAGAAATGTAATCATCCTCGGCTCCCAGTGGGACGACGAAGGCAAAGGCAAGATCGTCGATCTCCTCTCTGAGCATTTCGATATTGTGGCGCGCTATCAAGGCGGCAACAACGCCGGCCATACCTTATTCATCGGGAAAGAAGTTCGTCTTGAAGCTGATTCCGAGCGGCATTCTGCACCCCGGCAACAATCGGGGTTCGCCTGATCTGGCACAACGGAGAACTGCCTGCGGCGAAGAGCGCCGGCCGCTCGGACGCCTCTCAACCCGTCTTTGCAATCCGCACCTTGGAGCACACCCTGGAGTCGGCCTCTTCCGGAGCTCTCGCATCTGCCGGGATTGTGGCTCGTCCGGAACGGAGATCACGGTTTACAAAGACCGTCTGCAACGATTCCTTGCCGGCCGTACCAGTCTGGGAGGGGTGGCGGCGGGTTATGTTCTGGCTCACGACTTGGCGCACGCGATGCAAGGCGCCGCCCGCCATTCCGAATCCGGGATACTGAAACCGAATTGGTCCAGTGAAGACTGCCAGGCGAGGGTGTTCCACAAGCTGGCCTTCAGCCCACTGGATATCGAGCTCATCCACCGGGGATTGGCGGTCCAACGGGCGCGCCGGCGATCCGAAACGGTGATTCTGGCGGAGAGCGTCAGCCCGGCGGTCTTCAACCTTTCAAGAAAATAGTATACTGCTCCAGTGAACGCGGACCGCTGGAACCAGGTCGAGGACTGCTATCATGCCGCCATGGAGCGCCCTGTTCCCGAGCGCGCCGCGTTTCTGGCGCAAGCCTGCGCCAACGACCCGGTACTGCGCCGCGAGGTGGAATCCCTGCTGGCCCACGAAGGCCAGGCCGACGAACTGCTGGAGAGCCCGGCCTGGAACCACGTCACGCCTTCCGATGAGACCGGCACGTTCGCGCCTGATGTGCTGTCGGCAGGGTCGATGATGGCGGAGTACCGGATTGCGGGAAGGCTCGGAGCGGGCGGGATGGGCGAGGTATACCGCGCCACCGATACCAGGTTGCAGCGCGAGGTAGCCCTCAAGGTGCTGGCCTCGGAGTTCGCGCGGAATGATACCTGGATGTCCCGCTTCCAACGCGAAGCACGTGTTCTGGCATCGCTCAATCACCCGCACATAGCGGCCATCTATGGGCTCGAAGAATCGGGCGGGGTGAGCGCCATAGCCATGGAGCTGGTGGAAGGACCCACGCTGGCCGAACGCATGGAGCGCGGGCGGATTCCCGTCCCCGAGGCTCTGGCGATCGCCAGGCAGATCGCCGAGGCTCTGGAGTATGCTCACGAAAAGGGAATCGTCCATCGCGATCTGAAGCCTGCCAACGTCAAACTGCGGCCGGATGGCGTGGTCAAAGTGCTCGACTTCGGGCTGGCGAAGGCCATCGATCCGAAGCAAGCGCCAACGGCGACGGCGACAGGCGCTGGGGTCATCATGGGCACACCCGCTTATATGGCGCCGGAGCAGGCGGCAGGCCTGCCGGTGGACCGCCGGGCGGATATCTGGGCTTTCGGCGTGGTGCTGTTCGAGATGCTGGCCGGGCATCACGTCTATGCGCGGAAGACAACGCTGGAGACGCTGGCCGCGGTCGCAGGGGACGATCCGCCGTGGAACAAGTTGCCGGCGGAGACGCCCGCTGAGATCCGCTGGCTGCTGCGGCGCTGCCTGGACCGCGATATAAGGAACCGGCTGCGCGATGTCGGCGAAGCACGAATCGCCATTGAGAACTTGGGAAAGGAAACGGAGGTGACGGTAAGCGCCGCGGAGGTGACGGTAAGCGCGGCTGCGGCGCCGCCGGGAGCTTCCACAACCCGCCGAAAACATTCCCGGGTGGCAGTTGGCGCCGCGGTTGTCCTATTGCTGACTGCCGCCGGCTGGTGGCTTGCGAAAATCCGTCAACCCCCGGCACTGGCGGTGAAGCTTCGCCAACTGACCACCAATACGATAGAGAATCCGGTGGCCAGCGAGGCCATTTCTCCCGATGGCAAGTATCTGGCCTATAGCGATCTCCAGGGCATGCACATACGGAATATCGATTCCGGGGAAGGGCGCACGGTGCCTCAGCCGGAGGGTCTCCATGGGGAACGCTGCTGCTGGGTGGACGCCTGGTTTCCCGACAGCACAAGGTTTCTGGTCGATTCCGGGGAACCCGGTCCGGTCGCCACCATGTGGGTCGTCTCCGTTGTGGGCGGCGCCCCGCGTTTGCTCCGGGAGGATGGCGGCCCGTGGGATGTCTCGCCGGATGGCTCTACGATCGCATTCACAACGAATGCCGGCAGGGTGGATCACCGCGAAATCTGGCTGATGGACGCGGACGGCGGCAATCCGCGGCGGTTCCTGCAGGTGGACGAGGACAGCGCCCTCCAGTTTGCACGTTGGTCTCCGGATGGACGCCGCCTGGCCTACGTTAGGTTTCACCTTGCGGCGGACAGGTTCGAGATCACGTTAGAGAGCCGGGACCTGGACGGCCGCACGCCGGTTGCGATCTATTCGGAAACGGCCGCCAGCGAAGGGGACGCGAGATTGAAGGACTTTCTCTGGCTGGCCGATGGCCGGATGGTGCTCTTTTTGAATGAGATGGATACGAGTGGACTAAGTTCCCTCACCACGAAGGTCAACCTCTGGATGATGCGAGTGGACCAACGCACCGGTAAGCGCCAGCAGGAACTGACGAGAATAACCGACTGGCCCGCTGGTTCCAGCCTGGATTATCTGAGTGCTACCCACGATGGGCGGATCGCCTTCAGAAAGGTAGTCGGCCAGAGCGCCGTCTATGTTGCCGATCTGGAAGCCGGCGGGAAGCACATTCACGGGGACCCGCGCCGCCTTACCGTGGAGGAGGGCCGGAATCACCCGTGGGCGTGGACAGCCGATAACAAGGCGGTCATTCTGGAATCCAACCGCAGCCGGCATTTCGGAATTTATCGGCAAGTTCCGGGCCAGGACACCGGAGAGGGCATCGTTACCGGATCGGAGAATGCGTGGGCGCCCGTTGTCAGCCCGGATGGACACTGGATTCTCTATCTGGTATACCCCGCGGTGCGGGGTTTCGACACGCCCGTCCGGCTAATGCGCGCGCCCATTGCCGGTGGGTCGCCACAAAAGATGGCGACGACAGTGATGTACGGCACGCCGCGTTGCGCCGCTGGGCCTCCGGGCTTATGCGCCATTGCCGAGCCGGCCCCCGGGGGAAAGCGGATGGTCTTCACGGCTTTCGATCCGGTGGCCGGCCGCGGCTCGGAATTGACGGCGATGGACGTCGACCCGAAGGCCGACTATCTGTGGGACCTTTCCCCGGACGGGCGCCGCATCGCCGTCGTAAAGATGACCGGAGCCTACTCCGGCGAAGAAACCCAAGTTTCGGAGGGACCGATCAACATCCTCTCCTTAGACGGCCGGCAAGCGCGTGAACTCGTCGCCAACGGACGCAAGAATCAATGGCAATCCCTGGATTGGGCAGCCGGCGGGAACGGACTATACGTCTCCGCCGATGCGCCTGGGGGGTCCGTTTTGCTTTACCTCGATCTGCATGGCAACGCCAATGAGGTTTGGAAACATCCCAGCGCCGACCGGGGCACCCGTGGCATACCGTCACGGGACGGCCGGCGTCTCGCGCTCCTGGGCCGCAATCAGTACAGCAACGTTTGGATGATCGAGAAATTCTGACCGGCCCCCGGAACTTCCGTGCCAGTTGGATGCGCCCGTTTTCCCGAACATCGAAGATCCAGCCCGGAGTAGAAGCGCATCGCAGCTTCCAGATAGTGTACGGCAATTACGACGTGGCCCAATTCCGTGCCGACGTACGATTCGCGCCCAGAACTTCGGCGTGGATTTGCGCAGCGCCTCCGTATTGACCTTGTGCAAATGGGCCCGTACCTTGAAGCCTTCGTAAATCTGGTATGTCTTGAGCTTCCCGATGGAAATACCACGGACAATCTTGCCGAATGTCTCCTCGCCCAGCCCGCGGAATAAATCCGAAATCTGCATAGTGTGTCAGTGTCAGGGTAGCATGAGCCGTCAGGTCGAAGCTCCGCCGGAGGTCGTCGGAGGTCGTAGCAACCGCGATTTCCGCCTCTGCTGCGAGGTCTCTGAAAACTGCTCGTATGGTCCCCTTCAGTCTCTCCGGTAGCCAATCGGTTGGTGTTTGTGTCCCGGCGCAGTGGGATTCGTGCAGCCTCTGGCCATCAACCGCGGTGAAGGGTCGGCTGCTGTGATCGGCGATTTCTCGTGCACCTACTCAAGACCAGCCCGCCCTAGCGAAAAGCCATATTCGGCATCTGATCAGAGAGGTTGAGAGACTGTCGCCAAAACTCGGCTCATCTGGTGGTTTCGTGGGCATTTCAGTACTTCGCGGGATTTGCTTGCCTCAGCTCGCCGTGGTTATACGCGGGAACAGTAGAGGTAGGGGCAGCCGGAAAGACAATCACCGACATCGCCGCCTCCATGCAAACGCATAGCCCGCCATACTCGCTGACGGAGACATCGTGCGCCGGCAGCAAGCGGGCGACGCTCAGCGACGGCAGGGATGGGATAACGGTGCGATAATCGCGTCCTCCTGCTTCCGAGTCAGATCTGCGCAGGGGCTGTCACTAGATGCTCATTCCTGCCAAGCGCGGCCTGGCATCGCCGGTCTTCCTCAGAGTCTATCCGCACTATTCCGATGGCGATTTCCACCTCGGCCTCAATGCCGCGCAGATTCCGGGCGCGCCATATCCAATTAGCCTGCAAACTGAAATAGTCAGACTCAACTTGCGGGCTCCTGTCTAACCGTTAAAATGCCGCCGCCGCAAGGCCGGGTAGCGCGGCAGCGCTCCACCCAAAAACTTGAAGTGCACCGGATCCGCCGCAATTGCCGGCCTCAACAGCCCCGCCAGACATGCCAGTCGATCCAACGTCAGCCGCCGCCCGACCTTTGCAGTCGCCGGCAGATCCACTGTCGCATCGAACGCCAGTCCTCGCGTGTGATCCGAAACCGCCACAGGGTGCTGCGTCTCAATCAGCCGATGCCGGACGAACTCATCCTGGACCTGCGTCCGCAGAACCTGGCAAGCGGGACTTTGATTGTGTTTCAGTTCGTCCATCCACTTGTACCAGACATCCTGCAGATGCTTCTGGTAAGCCGCGGGCCGGTAAGCCGACTTCAGGGTCATTGTCCCTCCAACGCTAGCCACTTTCGATTCGAACCGGTTGAGCGCGCGAGCCGCGGCCGGAATCATGTCCGCGACATCCACTATGTTCGATCCCGTGCTCGCCTCCAATTGCTGGGCGACCGCCTCGTCAATTTGCTTGAGCGGCGCCACCGGACACCCCGGCTCCGCTTCAAACGCAGTCGCGCTGGAGACAGGAGTCGGCGCTGCCTGGGTCACCACCGGCCTCGATTCGAAGAGCGATTTAAACAAATTCTGCGCCGGAAGCCACAGCAAGTCTTCCCACGACGCGGGCGATGACTGGTCCGTTGTGCCAAACAATATAGTTGCGGGTTGCTGCGTCGGCGCTGCTACCTGTCCAAAAGCGATAAAAGCGTTAAAAAGCACAAAAGGAATCATAGCTACAAATCGAAAAGAGTTTCGCAACGAAGGTCTCCTGTGGCTGGGGCTTCACTCAATTGGACGCTTTGACACATATAGTGGTTGCAGCTTCCTGCTTTTAAATTGGGATTATTCGGCCCAATTCCTGACAGATGTAATCCGTTACGACCTCCAACAGCGCGACGATCAAGCCATCTTTGCGGAAGTGGCCGTAGCTGGCCGGCCCTGGGGATGACTCGGGTAAAACGGGTGGTTGCCGTCTACGACCTGGGGCGGATTTTCAATCACCAGACGGCGCGCAGCCAGTTCGTCGTCGGAGTTGTTTGGGGCATCTCTCTCGCGCTCTATGAAGACACCTACAACGCAATGCCGCCGGCTCGCCTGGTCGCGCGCTTCCCCCAACAGGACTTCCTACGCCTTTGGTGGTGCGAAGTGGATTTGCACTAAGACTAAGCCGCGGACGCGGCAGGTCCGTCCGCGGCGAATGATCGAGGACCTTCGGCTGCGGAATTATTCCGGGCAGACGATCCGGTCTTACACCGAAGCCGTTGCTGAGCTCGCTCGATATTTCCACAAGTCGCAGGACCAACTTGGCGCCGAGCAAGTGCGCCAGCGACTCCGGCAGCTTCGTCCACAGCGGCTGAGTGCTGCGAAGCTGATCTAGCCGGCGCTGCAATTGCTCCACGGCTGATCGAATTTAACAAGGCGGGCTAGTTGGCATGGGCTCGGATGCGTACGCCACCGGCGAGGCGCTCTACGCTCTGAACGTCGCCGGCGGCATGCCGGCCACCGATCCGGGTTACGCCAAGGGCGTGAAGTATCTCCTCAACACGCAGGCGGCGGATGCGCTGGCGCCGAATTCGCGCGCTATCGTTCACTGCTTGGGTTGGCAAGGTGAAGGCGTTTGTCCACCTGCCCAACCATTTGGAGTGGTAAACGCTGGGCGACTTATCCGGCCAATCTCTGCCCATTTTTATTTGGTGCCGAGTTTTCGGACTTCGGAAAGGATCTTGGTGAGGCGATTCATCAGACGGTCGAGGATTCGGCGGTCGGCGCCATTGGGAAGCGTGCGGCGGAACATTTCCAGCACATGATGTGCGGCGTGGAGGGAATGGAGCATACCCGGCAGATCAGCTTGCGTTCCCGACGCAGGGGAGGCGACTTTGGGAGGCGGCATCAGATGGCGAGGCTGGGAGCGAGCCAGATGGAATTCTCGCTGCAAGTCAGTCTGAGTGACCTCGGCATAGAGCAGCGTCATTTTCGGCGTCGAGTGGCCGAGCAGTTTCATGAGCGCGGGAAGGCTCACGCCCGATCTCAGCATCTCAGTGGCAAAAGTGTGGCGAAATTGATGTGGGACGATGGGGGCGGTGAGGCCGGCTGCAGTCCGCACATTAACCAGCGCGGCGCGGAGTTCTACCAGAAGCACGGGTCGATTGTTGCGGCGCGCCAGCAGCCGGCCGTCCGGCTCGACCGGGTCCAGTGAACGGAAAAAGCGCAGCCGATGGACGAGTTGACAGACAAACGAGTCGACCGGCACCATGCGTTCGGTTTTCAGTTTTCCCAAGGGCACATGAATGGCCCACTGTTGGGGGCCGAGGGGGCGAAGGCAATCGAACGAGAGATCGACGCATTCGCCGATGCGCATGCCGGTATGGCGAAGCAGTAGGAGCACATTGCTGGCGAGATCGTTGCGACGCAGTAGCTCTTGTTGGATAAGCCGATCCTGTTCGGGAGTCAACGGGCGTGGCAGCCGAGCATCGGGCCGGGGAATGTCATCCGGATAGAGAAGTCGGAGCAGGACAGGAAGATCTTGGGTCCAGGCCAACTCCTCCAATAAGCGGCGCAAGGAAATGGCGTGAAGGGATCGTGTGCTCTTGGCCAGACGTGGCCACAGGTCTGCCAGCCAGCCCAGAATGTGCGGGTCGCGACGCAACTGCTGCAACGACCTTACTTCAGGATGATGAGTGCCGAGATAGCGCAGGAAGTAGTGTGCTGTAGTCTGGTAGCGACAGGTTGTAGAATCGCTCAGCGAGGTCGTCACCGATTCGGCGGCGCTGAGGAATAACTCGGCCAGCGGATGTTTGAGCGGACGTCGCCGTTTCATGACTTCGCGGGTGGAACGGGTCGAACGATCAGAGCCACAGCGCGGGCGTATTGCTGATAGACATCTTGCGGAGTGATGCGGATGTAGACCAGCGTGGTTTGAATCTGTGCGTGCCCCATCAGTTGCATGAGGGCCGGCAAACTGATTCCGGCCCGGATCATGTCAGTGGCAAAGGTATGGCGGAACCGATGAGGGTTGGCCTTGTTCACTCCGGTGGTCTGGCGGTGATGACGGAACAAAGAACGCAGTCCCTCGGGAGTCATCCGGCTTCCCCGTGCGCGGCCCTTCAACGAAACAAACAGAGCAGAACCGCAGTTGACGGGTCGTTCCAGGCGCAGATAGTGGTCGAGTAACTCGATGGCTTCCGGAGCCAGCGGCAGCAAGCGCACTTTTTTGCCCTTGCCGAGCACGCGGATCTGCGCCTCCGCCAGGATCAGGTCGTCGTGATTCAGTGACAACACCTCGCAGGAGCGCAAACCTTGCAACAACATCAGCCCAACGATGGCAAGATCTCGCGAAGTTTGGAAACTCGACCAGAATCGCGCCACTTCATCGACGGACAGCGGAATCACGACGCGCTGGGGGACCTTCACCCGTAAACGGCTCAGAGCGGGACGCGGACGTCCGTAGCCCAGTGCCGAGCGTCGCCAGTAGAAATGCTGAAAGCCCGGCGCGATCTGGGCCGCCGCATCGGGAAACAGATTGCGCAGAGCACGCTCCACGACCCATACGCGGCGGTTGATGGTATCCGCGGCCGGCCGCGGCTCCTGGCCGGCCTGGAAGCGAACGTAGTCCAGAAGGGTCGAGCCGGTGAGCGCCTCTTCGGTGACGGCGTCGGTCTTGTGAATGTCCGCCCACCAGCGAACGAAGTGCAGCAGATCCAATGCATAGCTGCGCAGCGTGTGCCGGGCCAAGCCGCGGACGCAGCTCTGGTCCAAATAGCGGGTGATCCAGTCTACCTGCCGGCCGGTCTTCTGAACGATCACGCGAAACGGACTCTGCGCGTTGCTCGATCCGGGTTGATGAACCATGGCGTAGGTCATGAGTGCGCCCTCTGTAACAAGAGCCGGAACTGTTGGGCGTCTCCGCCGCCGCTGACAAAGAAACTGTTGGGGTCGTGCTCGTCGGGAAGTTCCACCGGGAACGCTTTACTTCCCTGTGCCCACAAACGCTGCGCGATCTGCTTGGCGGCGTGTTGCCCGCTGCCGTTACGGTCGGAATCAAAGGCCACATACACAACCCGCGCAACGCCGTCGCACAACTGATGAATCTGCGTCGCATTCAGGTAGATCCCCATCGAGCAGGTGACGTTGGGAAAACCCGCCTGCCACAAAACGGCCAGATCGAATAATCCCTCGACCAGAATGATCTCCGAACAGGCCCTCACTTTCTCCCAGCCATAGAGCCCTCCTTTGCCTCCGGGCAAGAACTGGTGTGGAGCCGCTTTACCGATGCTCCGTCCATAGAGATTGCCGTCCAACGGAAACACGATGCGGTGGGTAAGAGTATCGAAGCCTTCCGGCGTGACCACGCCGGCTTGCTGAAGGTATTGGAACGGGTAACCCAGACTCATTAGCCATGCGCGCAAACATCGGCCGGGCGCATAACCGATGCGCAACTCCTCGATCAGTTCCGGCCGATGCAAGCCGCGTTGATCGAGATAAGCGACCGCTTCCGGATGCCGGTGTAACTGGACTTGGTAAAACTTGGCCACGTCGCCCAGCAGAGAGCCCACGCCATACCAGCGGCGCAGCAACGCGATCGCTTCATTGAACGGCACTCCGTGATACAACTCGGCAAAGCGAATCACATCGCCGCCCCGTCCGCAGCCGTAGCAGTAGAACAGGTTCTTGTTCGGGTCCAGAAGGAAGCTCGGTTTGCAATCGGCATGCAGCGGGCATAGCCCCATTAGTCTGCCGCCAGCGATGCGCCGGACCGGCTTCCAATCCTGCCCCTCCACGTAATTCAGTAACGGAATCTGCTGTTTCAGTGTTGCGGCCACCTGACACTTCATGGCGAGTTTGCCTCCAGGCGCAGAATACGCCCGGCGGCTGCGCAATCCCAGGCAAGGATGGTGGGGCCATCAAATAAACTCACTCCGATCTCGGTCTTCATCCAAAACCAGAGACTGATCAGCCTGCGGCAAGCCCATCGGCGAAGCGTTGATGCATCTGGCAATCGATTGGGATCTTTGCAGTGGGGGGCCGATTGTTCCCAACTACCACTGTCACCGTTTGCTTCCGACGCCTGCTGCCGACAGCAGTAGCTGTAGTGTCCATGCGGAGGCGACCAAGTAGGTAAGATCGTGAAAGTCTTCTTGCACAGCGGGCATCGGCCCCGACGCACCCAGATCCAGTCATGCTGTCCGTCGTGTGCCTGTTTGCGGCGTCGCCCATGGCCGATGATCGACGGCTGCTGGCAGACCGGACAACAGCGCGGCATCTGCGCCAAAGTGATCTCGGTTACCCCGGCTCGCTCTTGTCTTCCGTCAACGGCAGTGCGATAAAAAGAATCACGGGCTGGCGTGAAGGCCTGCCGCTGGTCTTCCCGCCAGGTTCGATCCGGCGACCGGCCTTCACCCTCCTGTACAGACCAGTGTCGAACGAAAAAAAAACAATGGCATCTACGGGTTCGCTCCGGCTCCGTCTACACCGGACATTGGCCGGTATTTTGCGACAAGGCAGGAGTGATCTCCTCGAACAGCGTCTTTGGATGGGGACGGCGTTTCTACCGGGACCAATCACCCGAGTTCTGGCCCGCTGATTCGCACGTCAATGAAGTGCTGCGACGACTTCATCTGCGGTTACAACGGCAGTGGCGTAGTTTGGGATATTGAATTCGAGAGCGGCGTTCATCTCTTTTTCCGAGTAATCCGCGGTCGCGTCCTTCACCGTCGTGACGTCGTACCCGAGTTCAGCGGCAAACCGAACGGTGGCCTCCACGCAGGTGTGGGCGATGAGCCCCGTAACGATCAGCTTGTGAATGCCATGTTTTTTGAGCTGCAAATCCAGATCTGTGTT
>Ga0302325_10013412_pt1 | contig 17477 bp, 13 predicted proteins | sample Palsa_T0_2_FD_201948 | JGI IMG/M metagenome (GOLD analysis project Ga0302325, IMG submission 201948) | Peat permafrost microbial communities from Stordalen Mire near Abisko, Sweden - Palsa_T0_2 | ecosystem: Environmental > Terrestrial > Soil > Palsa > Peat permafrost | place: Sweden: Abisko... | reverse complement strand
GGTTTCCCCACTGTAATCTGTCTTCGCGTGGCCCCCCTCATCTGATTCAATAGAATTTTGTCTTGATCTCGACCCCGGAACAGCAAGAAATCCCGCTGACTTGTCCCCCCATCTTGACGTTGGCGACGAAACATTGTGTGGTGATGTCGGCCGGCTATCTCTTTCTCTACTGTCAAAGGACGTCGAGGCTCGTAGTTCAGGTATCGACACTCGGCTTGCCTGACTGTGGTGGCTTGAATGGCGTGGTCGGTTTGAATTTGGGGCTCTAGTTCCGTCGGTCGAGAGAGGGCTAGACGGCTCACCCTGTAGCGTAGATGGTGTGTTAGACATTGCTCGCAGAGCAACTGCATCACTCTCCATATCTTGGGGTGGGCTGATATTACTAACAGCAGATGTGTCTATGGTGATTGTAGGTCTGTCCATGAGATGTGGTGTTAGCACTGATGGTAAAGGTACGTATCTATAGGATTTGGGTGATTTACGCCCTTTGCCTGCTTCTGGCAGGACTTGGTGACAGTGATGAATGGTCTCGATCTGTCATGATTGGCCTAGTACAAGGCTATTGAACCTGAGAGTCTCTTTCTTAAGTCATAAGCGCTCCGCCCGAGGCGCAGAGTCTTGGCGGGTATATGGTAGAAGATTGAACTCGATGTCCTCTGCATCGGAGGTGGGCTGTGTCGTCTTGGAGGAGAAAGGATAACTAGGCTGCCAGAGAATATATAAGCCAAATTCTCTCAAGGTCTGTCTTGACAGGACTGTAATGCAATGGATCAAGCTAGGAAGGCAGACTGCGGTACTATGTTTGGCAGAGCTTGGATGATTGCTCTCGCAGTGTCCACGACGTGCTTGTTGACAAGGGTAGTATGCCAGGAGTTGAAGTATGAATCACAGGACCGGTTCTCCAGATTCTCACCTTCACTACGGTTATCAAACAGCCGCTGGGAAACCTTGCGCTTGTTGCTCTCGACGTGGGGATTCGGAGGATTTGAAATTACAGATAGGATCGTAGGAAGTGAGGCTCAGCGAAAGGCTCAGCATTCCATGGAGGAGGAACGCAACGTTCGGTACAAGGTTGTCGAGATAGATGGCGACGATGAATTGACTGCACAGAGATTGATGAGGTGCATTTCGTCGGAAATGGGCTTCATAGGACGAAGATACTCTGCTACTGTACATGTCCGGAGAGCGGTAGGGCCACCTGGGTGCAGATGGACAGGGAGCGCAGTCGCGGCGTGAATAGCGTACTAGCGCCGAAAACGAGGCTGTGCAACAAAATTTGGGTTTCTTTCCCACGCCGTGAAAGCGTCACCTACGGTCTATGGAACCGGCACAAAAAGCGGGTCCTCAAACATCGATGAAGAACGCGGGATGCCTGGCATATTTACGATTATCTGAGTTTGCAGCACTGCGCGCCTAGGATCTACTTGTTTCTGCTTCTATCTCGACGAGGTTAATGTTGACATTCGACATATGACGCCGCAGGTGTGCTGCAGCGACATGACTGACCTATTCTTGGGCCATGCCCCAAATAGACGTGGACGTGGACGTGGACGTGCCATCCGCTGGGGACAGACAGGGGTGGGCGGCCGAGGGGCAGGAGCCAACAAGTTCCTCATGTCCCGCCTTCCCCACTGGCAAGCATAGAGAAGGAAGACCTCGTTTAATCGACGAGAAAATGTTGGATAAGGTTAAGAAGTGGTTCACTGGCCATTACGACCACCGCGTTTTAAAGCCTCGACGATATTATCAAACACTTCAAATTCGAATGTTCTATAATAACCCTCTTTTGCGCACTCGATCGACGAGGTTTCCATAAGCATACACCTGCATTAAAGCAGTAGATTCCGCCAAAGACAAAGGAAGAGCGTTTTGGATTTGCCAAGAAACATAAGACGAAGACGAAGGCATATTGGAGGAGGGGGATTTACACCGACGAGTCAACGTTTAATACACGGATCTTAGAGAAAGAGAGGATGCATACAAATGGTACGAGTATGGGAATATAGGTGCATATCTTACAGGTGAGGCCAGGGGATACGGAACAAAGAAGGGTAACCTTATGTGCTTACTGTACAATGTGAGGTAGGGGAAAGGGGGATGGCAGCGGGTAAAAAAGGCGCTGTGATTCCGATGCAAATGATAATGATAAGGGGCAGCAAGAAGAGGAGATTTCCTGTACAAATGCTCCATCGTTTGCTGCGCGGGAGCATGCCTCGTCGTTTACATAAAACCCATCGTATCATAAAAGTATGAAAGAAAAAAATTAACAAAGGGTAAATCGCGAGGCGGATGCACGGGTCAAAATTTAGTAAGAATTTATGCCTTAGGCCAAAACATGGTCATGCGCTATTATTTACTGTAATAAATAAATATAAATAATAAATATAGCAAAAGTCGAATTTTGATTTTCTGAAATTAGATTTTAGCAATGTGTCATCAAGCTAGGTGGTGGCTTCAGTACAAGCAAATCTTAACCCAAAGCTAAGAGCGTTTCCTGGAGAAAGAATTTCCACCGAAAGTCAAAAACATGTTTCCGGTGTCTCAGCCTTGGCACTCTCATATCCACTGAAATGCTAGCGCAAGATTAGCGAGGCAAGGCCAGGCTGACCGACTGGCAGATCTGATGGCGTTCAGCGCCGCAGGGGAGCCTTTAGCGTGGCAAAAAGGGGCTTGGTGCCAAAACTTTCTCAACAGCGTGCGCGTCAAAGGCTTGCAGCTCATCGAATCTCAAATCCGGATTCAAGTACATTGCCTTACCATTCAGTCGCCCCCAGGTCCCGTGACAAAGTCATGATATGTGTGTGTGAGGCTGTGTCGACTCCTGCCGGCTCTCCGTTTTCCCGGCGTGTCACCGCGTCGGATCGAAGTCTCACATCTATGGTCACGTTCTTCTATCTGACTCGATCTGACGGCGATAGCATGGCGAATACGATTCTGTGATATTTAGTGGGAATTAGAATGGAGCTTCTCTTCCGCTCATGATTGAACTATGCTAGTAATTACCAAGCAAAAAACCCTCGCCGTCTGCCCGAATGTTCTAAGACTCGCTGATGAGGGAGGAACAAAGGAAACGCAATGCCAAACAATAATATCAGTGTAGAAACTTGTACACACGAACACGAAATGCTCTGATGAGAATCAATCGAATCGGTCTAGCCATGCCCTGAACGCTCACTGAACGCCAAAGCAAGTATCCTTTGTCCAGTCCAAGTCCAGTGCATCGAACCCTTACATAAGAAACTCCATCCTCTCCCCGCATGTGATATAGCCATCAGTTCTTGATAGCGGTAAACAGATGTCTGCTCGTAAAACCATCTTGTAGCTTGATCTCGACTTTCTGGTCCTCAGGCACCATCTCATGATTCAAATCCCACCCTGCACGACGACACAGCTCCGCCACAACCACGTCGCAATCGCCCAGCATATCGACGTCAAAATTGACATGAGACACCGGAGTACGAGAGATGTACATCTGCGGGATATGTGCTGGCAGATACGGCACGACTTCGGAGACAGGAGCCACCTTCAACGAAGTCCCGATGACGATGACCAAGTCCACTAGATTCTTGTCATGATTTGTCAGGCGCTCAGAGAAACGGTCTGGAAGTGCTTCGCCAAAAAACGTGATGTCTGGCTTCATGACTCCGACTTTTGGACTATCATCGTAATCATCTTCTTCTGAGCTGTCCGCATCAGTGTCGAAACGACGACGCTTCTTATCCTGGCCATTTTGAGAGCGCTTTCGCTTCATGGCTGCTGGAGCGCGAAGTTTGGCAATACATTGATCGCACTTGGGGATGCGTCCGGCTTTGATGTCGGGAAAGATGGTCTCGCCGTTGACTTGATACTTGCATTCGACACATGACGCTGTGGCAAAGGAGCCGTGACATTGGATAAGCTTCTCTGGCAGAATACCAGCGACTGCTTCGATGTTGTCAATGTTTTGAGAGTAGTTTGTCAAGAGCTTTCCCTTTTGCTGGAGTAGATGAATGAAGGCGTGCGTAGGGGTGAATCGGTCGGTGGACGGTAGAATGTCCCGAGCCACCGAGTAGAAGATGCTGGGATCCTCTTTGAAAATGCGGATATCAAAGACCTCTTGAGGATCATTGAGTCCAAGATGGGTGAGCTTGGAATAGAGACCGGTATCCTTTGAACGGAAATCAGGGATGCCAAGTGAGGTAGAGATTCCAGCGCCAGTAAGGACAATGATGTGCTTAGACTTTTTGATAAGATCGACAGCATCGTCAATAGAGTTGTACTGCGGCAGCTTAATTCTTTTAGAAAGCTCGCGGCTTATTGCTAGGCTCAAAAGACTATAGTAAGCATCGTCAGGCGAGCCGTCCAGAAAAGGGGGTGGCCGAAGTCCGAAAGCAGTGAGCAGCTTCTTGGCCGTAATGGTACCAGCCTCAACTGTTCTTCTGCAAAACTCTTCAGGGCCAATTGTGCGCAGTTGTTGTCGAAAAGCAACTGCTTCCTCAAGAGAGCAGGAGTCTGGGTGGGCTGTCTATTTTTAGCGCGTCATAGATGATGGAGTTTCAGAGTACTCACCTCTGTCGAACAGACTTTCGTCGCCCAGCTCCTCTAAGGTATCCTCAAAGAGAGACTCGACCTCGTCCCAGTCCTCGTTGTCGTCGTCTTCCTCATCACCTGACTCTCCAGAGGCATCCAGGACCTCCAGGCCAGGGACGTTGACGCCATTGCCACGTTGCGCTATGAGCAGCGCGTCGGCGAGGTCTGAATCGTCGTCGGAGTCAACAAGGTTGACAATTTGATGCCCTGGTGCCTTGACGGAGGCCGCACCAGAGCCCAGCTGACTGACATCCATTGTGCACGTTGACTGCTCTCTGCACCACGAGAGGTGAGGACGTTGCAAGAGACGCGATTGCCACAATCCTGGTAGAATTGTAGAATTTCGCCGGAGTTTTAAACGCCGACGGTTTACCTAAGATTAGCGGCGAGAGCCAGAGCGAGGTTGAGGCGTTAACCTTAGCTTCCGAGGCTCCTGCGCTGCCAGTAAAAAATAAAAAATAAAAGAGGGTAATCCTGTTTAGACGACCCAATGTCCCAATTGAGGCCGCATAATGGGACTTGATATCGAACCAACGCAGCGGGACCATACCTGATCCTCAATTGCTTGTCAATGGCAATGTCGAAGGCAGCTGGTGATGGAGTTCCACCGCAGGTACTTTTCACAAGCCAGTCTTTCGGCCTGAGGGATCACCAAGATGGCTCCCATCTGCACAGGCGACGACACTCTCGGAGCGCTGGTCGAGACGCCAAGCGTGTCCGCCTCCAACCTCCTATTGGAGAGCCGAGATCTTCAGCTTCTAGCATCTACATGGGCTCTTACAACCGCAGTCCTCGTCGATCGAGAGTTTCTTTGGGAACTCCCGGCAGTTCTGCACCAGCATCTCCTCGAACTAGTATCAGCCACAGCCATCTTGAAAGCCTTCTACAAGACCTCGATCTTGACATTGAAACCTATGGGGTGGAGGAGTTACGGGACGGGTTCTTTGACGGGTCCTTCCTCAAGCCATCCAAAGTCGATCACGAGGATCTGATGCGAGATGCAGAATACGCACTTCCTCTAGCTTTCCAAAAGAGCCATCCACTTTCTGTAAAAACTTTCCTACCCAAACAATGGCACGATATCAAGGGTGTCATACGAATTGTGACAACCACAAGGGCTGGAATTAAGTTGACGAAATCATTCTTGGCCTTCTTCATTTCCTATGTCCTCTGCCTTGTTCCCGTGATCCGTGTTTGGCTCGGACGCTACAGTTATATTATGGTTTTGTCTACTATAATCAACCACCCGGGCAGAACAGTCGGTGCCCAAATTGATGGTGCTTTTCTTACCATTATGGGATCAGTCGCCGGCTTAGGTTGGGGAGCTTTTGCACTCTGGGTATCAGACTCAACGGCCGCGGCGCGGAGAGGATATGGAGGTGTCCTAGCAACCTTTCTTGTTCTGTTTATGGGAACTATTGCTGCTCTCAGAACATACTACATCAGATTGTACCAGCTTGTTCTGTGTGCTGGGATCGCCATCAGTTACACTTGTCTAGCAGACACATCTGATACGATAGAGTGGAGAAAGTTGTTTAGCTACGGAATTCCGTGGCTCTTTGGGCAGGCACTCTGTTTGTTAATTTGCTGTACTGTCTTTCCCGACGCCGGAGCCAGGCCTCTAGCTGTTTCATTACACGATGCATTTACCGTAATGCAAGAAGGATTAACCGTTCCTCAGTTACAAAATTTGCGAAATCATCGACAACTGGCTTGGGCATTCGTCAGTTTGTCGCAGGCGCATCGAGATCTCCTCCTTGATCTATCTATCACACGCTTCCAGCCATCTGATGTTACAATATTACGAAATCTTATGCAGGCTGTTATCAGATCATTCCTATCGGTGCGGATGGAATGTCAACCCTTTGACGATCTCGAGGAAAGATTTGGTGAGGATAGAGCTCTGAAGCCCGACCATCAACCTGAGTCTGAGATTAGCCCTGACGATTCGCAAAGAGATCGTGTGAATGAGTCTAAAGCTCAAGCAAAAGAGCCTCCTCGATCGAAAGACGCTGTTATCGATATTGATCCATCTAAAAAGCGACCCTCCCTCGGAAGACATGATTCCGAGGAGCGAGCTGTGAAGTTGATCGCGAGTAAACTCGCCAGGCCCACATCTAAACTACTTTCTTCGATGAAAGAATCCCTTGCCAGATGCGACGCAGTGTTGCTGGATATGTCTAGCTATCGAAAGTACCTCGGGCCACCAGACTCGATTTCAACAGATGTAGTTAGTGCGTTGACCAAGCTTCGGAAGAGGATGATCAAGTACGACGAAGAAGAAGAGTCATTGATGGATAATCCCGAGCTGCCGCCGACCTACTCCAATCACCCCGAAGTGGTAGAGCTTTTCCTTTTCGTCCATCCAATCAGACAAGCAGTGACACCCGTAGAAGCGCTGCTAGTCAAAGTCATGGAAATGCAGCAAAGGCGTCGGGGATGGAGGCTTTACCTACCCTCTTACCCATTTGCCAAAGCATTACAACGCACAAATTCACAAGTCCGACACGATCGAGGAGGTGTAACAGCCGGTTTCTATTTCCACAGCCAAAGTCTGCTGGCAAAAACAATGAAGGGAATGACAAATGTTTACAAGCCTTTGCCTCGCCAACCTGGCACCAAGGAAAATCCCGACCCCAAGGTTGAAGTCAAAAGAACAGATACCATAGGAAAGTATGAGGAAGAGGAAGATGTTGCACTGGATCGCAACTCCCAGGTCTCGAAATGGCAACGGTACCGTTATAGATTTTGGACAGTCCTCCATGGCCTTCAGGGCTTTGAGATGAGATTTGCTTTAAAAGTTGTAATTGTGACATCCCTATTATCTGTGCCTGCTTGGCTGAGCCAGAGCCGGGGTTGGTGGAATGAGGACGAGAGTTGGTGGTCGGTTGTCTTCGTGTGGATTATGATGCATCCCAGGTAAGAAGCGTACTCCTCTCTCACCCGAACTTTCTAGAACTAACATTTACCTACAGAGTTGGAGGGAACTTCCAAGATCTAGTGACTCGCGCCCTGTGCTGCGTTTTGGGAGCAGTGTGGGGTGGCTTGGCCTACGGTGCGGGCAATGGAAATCCATACGTGATGGCCGTCTTTGCGGCGATCTACATGATCCCAATGATATACCGCTTTACGCAAAGCAACCATCCTCGCTCCGGTATTGTGGGTTGTATATCCTTTGTGGTCGTCTCACTCAGCGCCAAGGCCGCACATGGCTTGCCCTCAGTGGTTCAAATCGTATGGACCCGAGGTGTAGCCTTCGTCGTTGGTGTAGTCGCAGCTGTAATTGTCAACTGGATGCTCTGGCCTTTCGTTGCGAGACATGAACTTCGCAAAGCTCTCTCGGCAATGTTGATCTACTCTAGCATCATTTATCGAGGCGTTGTTGCTAAATACGTCTATTACGAGAAAGGAGAAGAGCCTATCACGGAGGACATAGAACGATCAGGTTAGTCACGATTCTCAAATCTCAATGTGAAAAACCTCATTTGGGACATGCTCAATAAGAACACTTGTTCAAAGTTTTAAATTCTCTCTTTCTCGACACTTACTTACAACCACTCTAGAAATGCTCGAAGGTCGCCTCCGTGAAGGTTTCGTCCGCATTCGTCAACTAATGGTTTGCCTACTACCCGTCACTTGCTCACTTTCGCCCCTCTAATCTGGATCCTTACAGGCACTCACACGCCACGAAATCCGCCTCCGTGGCCCTTTCGACCCCCTCCCTTATTCGGGCCTCATAGATGGCTGCGAGCGCTTCTTCGAATACCTCGTCGCCATCCGTCAATCCTCCCTATTCTTCCACCCTCACTACATATCTGACAATGAACAAGCAGCAGAAAGCCTCCTCGCTTACAGACGAGATGCCGTTGCTGCAATTCTCATGAACCTCTACGTTCTCGCGGGTGCTTTGAGAGGAAACAGGAAAGTCCCGCGATATCTTCCGAGTGCTGCAGCAGCGCGTAAGAAACTGTTAGACCACATGGCCGAGATAGAGGCAGAGCAAGCTCAGAACAGCGATGTCTCAAAAGTGAAATCCGTCAAGGAAAGTAGAAAATGGGCGCAGATTTACAGTTATTCGTATAATCAGAGTTTGACTGGATGCGTGAAGCAGCTTGAGCAGTTGCAGAAATATACGAAGGAGATTGTTGGGGAGCAAGGGTACGTTTTTTCTCATCCTGTCCCTACTTCTTGTATTCACTTGGAAGGGGGTGGCTGATGAAAATTTGATATAGCTTCGATCCCATCGACGCAACAGCGTACGGAGACCCCGTTCGCGAATAAATCCAGGCAGGCGAAGTGCTAGATAGAAACGAAAGTCATTCATAATGCATTCTCGTCTATTTAAATATCTAGTCCTGACCTGTTGCCATCCATCATTGCAATATTCAAGATTACGACTGTCCTGAATGCCTCACCTTGCCAAATACCGTATCCCAATGCTAGTACTGATGCAATCCAATCAATGCAGCGCCTCATTAACCATATCAGTCAGCACGCTCATCTTCGGCAGCTTAAACGGCTTATTCCCAGAGATCTTTTTCGGTCCCTTGGCCTTCCCGCCTGGGACAGTACTCTTCTTACTCTGGCTCTCTGTCATAACACCTTTTCTCTTTCCCCCAACATCTTCCTGTTTAACAGCCATCCACTGCGTCCCAGCGGGCCTACTTGCCCCGCTAACCGTGATCTGCGTCTGCCCATCCTCAAACAAATGATCCTCCAACGCTGTCTTCGGCAAGTCAAAGATCCATTCCTTCCGCTCCATCAACTTGACGAACCTTGCAACCATCTCCTCTTCCCCATTATTATCCGGTCCATTTCCTTTCAATGTCTCCCTGCTACCCACAACCAACAGCTTGGTCTTCGCTCTAGTGAAGGCTACATTGATTCTCCTCCAATCCTTGAGAAGCTCTCCGATTGATTTCGCCTCGTTGCTTCGCACGAGGCTGAGAATGATAACTTCTTTGTCGCGACCTTGGAAGCGGTCTGCGGTGTGCATTTCGACAGCGGGGCGACTCCGTAGGCCGTGCTTCAGAAGGGCGAGTTGAGAGCGATAGTGGGTCATAACTCCTATACTAGAAGCAGGAACGCCGACGCTGAGGAGTGACTCGACAATTTGGATACAGATTGTAGCTTCAGTGGGGTTAACAATGCGGTTTCCCTTTGCTTCTTCACGGGAGACAGGAAGGAGCGGGTCGGTGTTGATAAAGGATACTTTGCTGTCTGGATCCAGAAGGTCACGAATCCAGCATCGACCTTGAGTGGGACAGGGACAGATTGTCTTTTGGCTGCGAGATAGTGTCGAGGTTGAGAAATGGTGGGATTTCAGTCCGTCCATATCTGGGATCGTGATGCGGCTCTCTGCAACCTCTTGGCTGCCACATTTGAGACGTCCGTTGTAGATGAGATTATTGCTGAGTGCCATAACATCCTCGCACATCCGGTATTGGTGCTCAAGGTAAACAACAGAGGTAGGGTGAATGTCCGAGAGATGTTTGAAAAGACTGATGTCCAAGCCTCCAGTACGAGCCTCTTCATTTTGGACGAGAGGTGGAAGTTGGTTGTGGTCACCAACGAGGATGAAGGTGCGGGCAAGTCTAATAGGGCCCATGCAGACGGGAAGAGTGATCTGTGAAGCCTCGTCAACAATGCAATAATCGAAAGTACGCTCATTGAAGATAGCGTGATTGATTCCGAGACATGTAGTCGCTACAATTGGAGCATCATGCCATGCGTTTCTGATTTCCTCAAAAGAGTTTTTGGTTGTTGCGGCAAGAGTCGCGAATTCTTGTACCTCCATACTGATCTTGGCAATCGTTCCGAGGCGTAGGATGGGAAGATCATCATCTTTGAGCTTCAGCAGAATATTGTCGACAGCCGTATGCGTGTACGATGTGAGCAGAACGCTCTTGCCTTGAGAAACAAGGGCTCGAATGATATGAGCGATAGTCGTAGTTTTCCCAGTTCCCGGCATTCCTAGCACGAGAGCATAATCTTGAGCACTCATAACCTTCTGGATCGCCCTCCTTTGATCGACGTTGATGTTCTCGCGATCTTTCAAGATGTACGCTGTGGATTGTGTCTTGAATCGTGGGGCGTTAAGGTCCACGACCAAGCCCCTTATTTGACGAGAGCCGAAGGGGCCATCTGCCATGACTTGGATGAGATTGTTTCTGACGGTGGCCATGCCATTACTGAACTCATCCTTGTCGAGCCTGTATTTGACTGGCTCTTCGACAATTTTGCCTTCCGCTTCCTCCATGGTCGATCCTTCAGGGGCCACTTCCATAATGCTGGCAAAGACCTGGTTGTCCGCTAGATCAAATCCAGGCTGCCTAATCCGTGCATTATGAAGTCGACGGTCAACGGCAACAGTTATTCGACATTTTCGAACGTGCGTGATATAACCATTTGCCAGTGCGAAATGCCCCTTTTCGTCGGATATCACAATTGGTTCTCCAACTATCATCTGTGATTCGAGAAATGAGAAGCCGCTTGGCGGGTCCTGCTTAATTAGAGTGTATCGATATCGGTTGATCTTTGGGGTGTTCTGGTCTTCGTAGGCAGATCCCGGTTCGATGGTAACGTTGGAGAAGCATCTGCCCAGCTTCTCTCTCTCTGAACTTAGCATGGTCCACAGCTCTCGTCGAAACTTGAGACTTTCTTTCTCTTCCTTCACGAGCAGATCATCCCACTTTAGGAAAAATTCTTTGTGTTTCGGGGTCAGATGCTTCACGACATCATCGAACTTAGTTTTCAGCCCGCTTGTCTCGCCAGTACCGTCATCAGCCAGCTTGTGGTAGATGAAGCAAGGAACCTTGGCATAACATCGGTTGCACATGTTTTCCTTCTTTAACATAGGAGGAAGTTGGGCATGGCGCTCTCGTACAAAGCACGCAAGCTCATTCCGTTGCATGATCATGTGGCGAAGCTCGTGCCGAATTGCTGGTATTCTGATTGTTTCAGAGGTTTCCATATAGTATAAGATGCCGTATGCAATCTCTACATCATATCGATCAGAAAGTAGCAGATTGTAGAGAGCCGTTTGGGCACGGTGAGCTGCGCTAGGGTTCTTGCCGGTCTTGACTTCGAATGGAACAGCGAGTGTCCGCTGCTGTTTTCCGTCTTGCATTGTGACCTGGACCGTTGCGTCAATATTCCCTTTGAGGCCGTACATTGGCGACCAAACATGCTCCTCGATATCTAATAACTTGCTGACACACATTGTAGCTGTTTCCCCATTTCCGGCCTTGACAATCGCCTTGGGCTGCGCAGCATTAGCATGGGCGCAGGCAAACAAACAAAGAGGAACACGCACATTTGGCTGCGATGAAACGAATAGCTCCGCCCAAGATTGGAGCTCTGCTATTTTGCTCAACAAATACTCGACAGCTTGCGGTATCTGTAGCTTGATGGTGTACAGATCTTCTAGATGCCGAGTGGCAACATTTTGGATGAGGTTAGTCAACCATTCTGTATCCCATCTATTGGCAAGCATGGCAGCTTGAAAGATCTCGTGCAAGATTGTTCCGTATACGAGGGGAGCACTAGAGTCGCTAGTAGCTTTGACCCTGTCCTGAAGTATAGCACGTCGAGTACAACCAAATGAATCAGCCACAACGGTGGAGGAGATGAGATGGTCCGGATGTAGGATTAGTAGATTGTTATTATCATCAATGATGCATCGTCCACTGGCATCAAATATCCCGATGACATGAACAAAAGCTTTCAAAGTGACGGGCGTCTCGATCCAGGTGCCGCGCAGATGGACAAGTTTCATGGTCTTTACCTGCTCAATTTGGAGAAGCAAAATCTGTATTCCAGTCAGGCAAGCACTGCAATTGGAAATGAGTAATTACTTTCTCCCGCTGTTTCCGTCCCGTTGAAGTCTCGTATTCGGAGTCAAGAATGTTGGTGACAAGATACCTCTGAATGGCTTGTGCTTTTTGGGTTGGCTGAGTAAATCTTAGCAAGTTATTGACGCTATATTGACTACGGAAATCTTGCACATACAGGTAAACGACTGTTAGCTGTCTGTTGTACAAACTGCGTCGCAGTTGCTTCCGCAGCCTCAAAATCGAAGTCATCTAGGTCGTCATCCCCAAACTCATCTTCTGATTCTGACTTGGCCCTCACCATGCTCTTCCGTTCCCCTGGGATTCCAGCCCTTCCTGCCACCGCAGACACGACTTTGCCCTTCTCATTGGTCTTTGTGTCAAACTGAGATGCAATGTTCTCGAGATCTGCAGTGAACAAATCCTCATCCGAATCATCAAATTCGTCCGATTCTGCCTTCAAAGTGATTGATTCGGAAGATTCAGAAGCCTTTTCTTGTGGTGGACGTTTATATCGAGATTTTGCTGAGTCAAGAGCTTGTGGAGGCGGGACGGCGGGTAATTTTGGTATTGGTTGAGAAGGGTGTTGAGGTACGGTTCCTTCCACAAATACATCGATTAAAGTCGCATCAAGTTCGTCATCGTCGAATTCTCCATAATCCGATGAATTAGACTTTTCAGTGTATGACGGCCGTGGTTTAATGATAACATCGTTTTCGATCTGAACAACTTCACTATTCGAGAGAACAGGTTCCGCGGGGGGATTCGTCCCCTCTCCACCGCGGTTGTGACCAACATCATCGGATGGAGGTCGGTCTGGGGGTGTGTGGAAAGAACTTGAAGATGCAGTCGACATGGGGGGCTGCTTCGGTTGCGACAGCCCTTCTTGAACCCTTTCAATCAGAACAGCCAGCTTTGATGGTCCAATAGTAGCTGATTCAGTAAAGACGTCGTCGCCATCAGACCCTCCAACTCGTCTGCGTTTGGGAAATTGGTTTCCACAACTGTTAGCTCTCCGAAAACCAGTTGCCGATCGAGGCGTCACGCCTTCCTTGGAGGGTTGTGGTGATGATGTATGCATTAGATGAGCCAATACTGGGATCGAGGGACCTTGAGGAGTTGCGGTGTTTGATCCGTTGAGAGAATATCGGCCCCAGAGCTCGGAACCAGGGTCGAATTGAGGATTTAAGGATTCAATTTTGGTGCTGAAATGAGGTGAAGTTTGACCTGTAGGTGATCCAGTGGGAGAAGAACTTCTTGCTCGTTTTCTAGCTTTCCGAATGCCACCCAATGGAGCTGCTGAGCCGGGTAACATATCTTTCTCATGGTTCCATTCTATACGCTCATCTGGGGATATGTTCTGTACTGCACGCCGAACATCGCCCATCCCAATCAAGTCCGTCAATGCCAATCTGCCTGCGGGTGTTGTGGGAACATCCTTCACCGTTGGGCCGGGCAGCTTAGGTTGCTCTGGTGAAGCATTTTTTGCACTCTTTTGTACCATTTTTCTAACCCTCCCATTTCCTGCTCCTTCATTCTCTTTCTCGTCGTCTGAAAGAAGACTGATCACAGCTTTGGTGGCATTTTCGTCGTTAGGCAGACCCCCGAATTGAAAATTGCTGAGCCTGGTCTTCGTAGCTCTCGAGACTGGAATTGGTGATTTCTCCTGCAATAGCTTTGAGCTGGGCTTGTTAGCTTGTGGCCCTTGGAAGCTTTTGTTACGGCTCCATTGCGGTCGATGCTGCTGCTTGGAGGAAGTTAGTTATTGACTGTGTATAGGAGGGGTGATTACCATACCTTCGATTTCGCCGAGTGATTCTGATCCGAGAAGGATTTCTGAAGAGGCATCCTTCCACTAGATGCATAGAGTGTTGCAATACTGCAAGAGACGGATGGCGCCAACTCTGCCCTTTCTCGTTGTAAACACGCTTTTCGCACTTTCCGAATACGCGACGCGTCGCGGATACGGTCACGTGCAGGTTCTCTTTCCATGTGGGCTTGCTGAATGGCCCCGGAAATAGGCTATGCACGCAGGGCAGCTTTCGAGTCCAAATCTGATAAGAACTTACGAGCTTCCCCACACCCTCCCACAAACTCAGTCAATTGCCCTTTTGGGTAAGTAAAGACTTTATATCCTCTCCTGGGATTTCTGTAAAGCTGTCACGGTTTTGACTGCTGAATTTGCTGCAGATATTGCCGCCGCCATGTCTTCAGATAAGCCCTTACCGTTCATTTACCAGTTCGCCGCAGGTACGCTCCTTCCCCTCCATTGCGATTGCCAATTGAAGCTCACAAACTTATAGGGGCGGTCGCTGGTGTGTCCGAAGTAAGTCCCCAAGGTTGGAAGTTGACAGTCTGAGTTTGAGCTAAATCGCGCAATTTGACAGATCTTGGTGATGTGAGTGTCCCCCATTCTTGCCCACTCCGTAGCTCAATTACTGACTCTGGCCCCAAAGGTACCCGTTGGACGTCGTCAAAACGAGAATGTGAGATTCGAAACTATCTGGCAGGAGCCCTAGAAAGGACAATATTGACCGAGGTTCAGACAACTCCAACAGGGAAAGGGCTCTGGAGCAGATGCATACAATGGAATGGTGGACTGTTTCCGAAAGATCGTCAAGAATGAAGGGTATGTGGGTCTGTCATGGAAAGGGAACAAAAGTTGATGGGACTGAACAGCTTCTCCCGACTATACCGTGGCATCGAAGCTCCTATTCTGATGGAAGCACCCAAGCGAGCAACCAAATTTGCTGCGAACGATTCATGGGGAAAGTTCTATCGTGACCTCTTTGGAATGCCCAAGATGACACAATCTCTCTCGGTTCTTACTGGAGCTACGGCTGGCGCCACAGAAGCTTTCGTTGTTGTCCCATTTGAGCTCGTCAAGATTCGACTGCAAGACAAGGCCCAGGCAGGAAAGTACAATGGAATGGTAGACGTGGTCGTCAAGACGGTCAAAGCAGAAGGTCCCCTAGCTTTATATAATGGGCTGGAAAGTACATTATGGAGACATATCCTTTGGAATGCGGGTTACTTTGGATGTATCTTCCAGGTCCGAGCACTTCTACCGAAGGCGGACAACAAGACCTCGCAAATGGGGTATGACTTACTCTCTGGTGCTACTGGAGGCACAGTTGGAACGATTGTCAACACGCCCATGGATGTGGTCAAGTCACGAATTCAAAATAGCCCGAAAGTTGTCGGGGTCATACCCAAATATAACTGGGCTTGGCCATCAGTTGCGTTGGTCATGAAGGAGGAGGGTTTCGGGGCGCTTTACAAGGGCTTTTTGCCAAAGGTATTGAGATTAGGTCCTGGAGGAGGTATCTTGCAAGTTGTTTTCACAGGTGTCATGGACTTCTTCAGAAAGATAAGAGGCGAAGCATGATCAGTTAGACAAGGTAGCTAGATATTTCCGTTTCTTGCGTCAAGTCAATTGTCATATCAAATATCCCTTGTATATTCTATAGGTGAGAATAGAGGACAAGAGGGTCGCAGAGACCGGACAGGCCCAGCATGATAAATCAAATGGGGAAAAATCAAGCAAGTGCAAATCATACACAAAATACTTAGTAATAAAAATGCCAAAAAAAACGTGCTCGGTGTATCTTTCAGTATCTTTTAGGCTGAAAATTTTCTCAGTTTTCCTTCTTGTGTCAAGTTTCGCACAAGTTAACAAAGCATGTAAGGTCTCCCATTTGGTCTGCTTGCCAGTGACCATGTCCTAGCACCAATATATAAACCAAATAGCGAACCTTGTATTAATATTTCGTTATGCCCTCGTTGATCATCATGCTGTCAGTTCACTTTCTTTGAGTGGTTCGAGCCGCTTCGTACTTTTCAATATCCTTTGTTCTTCTGTGAAAGACCTTCAAGGCGGGGAGCCGGAAGGCCAGCCGCAACGATGTCCGCGCCTTTTGAGTTTCATTTTAGGACTTTTCGCGAGGCTAGAAAATGAAAGACTTCATTCAGGGGGTAATTACTGCAATTAAGTTTGGAAGCCTGCTTATATAGAAGAGGCTCAAGTCAAATAGGGGTAAGATTTTGAAGCAGCTCTCCAAGATGTCCATGGTTAGAACCTAGCAAGGGCCAGTCCATACAATCACTACATCTTTCTCATTTGGCTATGAATCAGTCGCATATGAGGAATTGAGTCTCATATAAAGAGTTCTAGGTTAACAATAACTCGTAGAATATACGGAGAAAGATGAACTCAGAATGCAACAGCTCTTTGGACAATCAGAGGGGAGAAGGCATAGAAGCTACCAGGGCTTGTATAAAATCCGGAAGGGAAGAATCTTGCACATATCACAAGTTGTAAGACAGTAAGAATAATCACTAGGGCTAAGGCTCGGAAATATTTATGACTCAATCCAACCAAGTAAGAATGTTTGTTTCCAGCCGCCCCACATAGTGGCAACTTTACTGAGTTAATGGACTGTATTCTTAGCTTAATGTTCTTCAAGACCACTTGTACATTGGTTACTATAATGTCCTTAGTTGCTCTAATGGGGTTAACAGTATTATAAGCCGAAAGGCCCTAAGGGAAGCCAAGAACAACCTTGACATTCGCTTGGGAGAGGGGAAGTGCACAATGCACGTGATTGTAAATAGTAGCAGAGAAGCAGAACGACGACGGAGTTTTGAACGAGAAATTTGAAGACAAATATTAAACTGAAAACCACTGCATCTTTCTTCATTCAAATAAAAAAATAACTTTCCGGAATAGATTTGGATTGCTATCTTTTTCCGTCCTGAGCGGCTAATGATCCATTCGCTTACTGTAGCGTAGAAGCTGCGCATGATAAACAGAGGGCTACTCGAACCTCCCTCTTCCTCCTCCCCAACACAACACAACAACCATCCAAATCGATTTCACACTTCCGATCCCATTCCCCGATCACTTCATCTTACGCGACGACGGTCCCACCAATCTACATACTCTATAATTCAATACCACCCTAAACCGTAAGTATATTCTAACACTATCGTCGCATTGTTGCCCTCTCAAGACGCGTCCTCGAAATGCGCCAGATCAGCGCATTTTACAACCACAACAATTTATACTAATTCCTG
>Ga0302325_10013410_pt1 | contig 17478 bp, 11 predicted proteins | sample Palsa_T0_2_FD_201948 | JGI IMG/M metagenome (GOLD analysis project Ga0302325, IMG submission 201948) | Peat permafrost microbial communities from Stordalen Mire near Abisko, Sweden - Palsa_T0_2 | ecosystem: Environmental > Terrestrial > Soil > Palsa > Peat permafrost | place: Sweden: Abisko... | reverse complement strand
GTACGAACATCATTATGAACAGAAAGTAAAGTCTTGGCAGTGTGCCCATCTTTAAATATGGGAGTATTGAGGATATAATGGTTTGGGATCCCGGCCGTGGGGTTCTCCCAGATTCCTGTTCTCTGTTAAGAGAGGATGGGTTGCAGGACGCTTGGGAAGTGAGATACGGTACAGGCACCGGGGGTGCTTAAAGAGGAGATACTGTTAGGGTATTCGGCAAAACACACAAGAAGCGTTTAGATTATCGAATACCCGGGGGCAATTCCACCAATCAGTTCAAGGAGGGCAAGAGGAGATGCAGGACGGGCACCATCTCGAAGGCTCAACGGCAACATGGCTTGAGTCGTTGACGTGCTGAAAGCGTGGGGAGCGCACGATGATAAGCTCTGGGAGTTTGAGCCATTGAGCGGTCAAGAATCAAGATAAAGGCTGCGGCGTGTGAGCGGGATTCCTTGCTTCTTAGGCAGGCCTGGAATACTGTAGAGCAACGACGGCAGGCCCCCAGGTCAGCGCAGGTCAGCGCAGGTGCATGCAGCACTGCAAAAAATAGAGTTGACAAGTTCGGCTTTGTACCCGTGTCGGATCGTGGCGCTGTCAGTGTGTCTGTCAGTGTGTCACGACTAGGGATCGAAGATTTATAATCCAGGGGGGCGTTATATAATAATGTAATATAATGGTATTTGGGCGTTATAATTATTATTATGCTAAATAATCATGGCGTTTTGGAAACCCCTAGATCTGACCAATCGGAGGCCTCCATTTTGGCTATCGTGATTTTTTGTCGTCGCGTTCAAGCTGGTTTTTATATACATGAATATGCGCACTTTGAGGCATATGAGGGACCAGGAAGATAGGGAATCAGAGCAGTGGAAAGAGCATTTTGAGGATATTCTTCTTAATATTGAGGACGATTTAGTGAGGGTAGATTTGGACGATAAATGGTTTTATTATTTATGCATTAATTATACTCAAATATCCCTCATTTATGCAGGGAGTTATGCATGTAAAATCACTAATTGGGCGTTATTATATAATATAATAATTACGTTTTTGCGAACCCTAGTCACGACTCACGCAGGCAAAGGCCTGCCCTTTCCCTGCCAGCCCCTGCCCCGATCCTGAGGGCCGGCGGAGCAAAATGCAGACCGCAGATACATTGTATTGCGTGGTTGGCCACCCGCTGATGAAAAAGTGGAGGAGGCACGAAGAGGAAGGCGAGAACGCGTCCCTTCGTACTGGTAAACGATGATACGACGATGTAAGCTCCTTCCTTTTTTAGACCCCCCCGTCATCCGCTTCTTGTCCTCGACAGTTCGACTCCTCAGGCTTGCACGCACCCAACATTGTTGACGATTATCACATGGAGAGAGATACCGGTATACGTACCTCCGTACCCTCGGCATCTTCTGCATTTAGACCTTGATGACTGCTTTCTGTGGTTGGCGAGCTGTCCGCAACGCCGTGAACCATGATCACGTGCAACTGTGCACTCTACATGATGCGCTTACTCTCTAAGTTGACGTTTGCTTAATTTGCTTTCTCCTTGTTAAGCTAAGGCCACGGTAGTCAAGCTGCAAGTCTCGGTAATAGCATATCAGACGAATCTTAGCGGGGGAAGCTACCTTTGCCCAATCGATGGACGAAGACCTGGATTTGTCCTCCCACCTTCGTGGCCGAGAGTATAGCTCTCATAACCACCCACCCGGTTGAATACACCTCAGAGAGCCCTCATAAATGAAAAATTTCTGTTGAATATCATTAAATATCAGAATACTTGGTCTATACTGCAAATAGGGCAATGGGTGCTCTGAACGCAAGCTTGCTAAATGTTATAGACGAGTGACTTGAACAGAAGAAAAAGACTCCAAATGAAAGTCGTGCTTTAGATATCACGAATACCCTTCAAAGTCATTCGGGATTCAACAACTTGATAGTCTCCCAAACGTTTCATCCCCAACAACCCTAAAATGTTTCCTCGACACTCGCGACTACGCATAAAGGGCATGAAGCCGTCAAACTCCTCGTCCAGAAGCGGCAACACGATGCCTTGGCTGGAACCGCATGCGATTCAAAGCTTCTAGAACGGAGGGATTTTCGCACACAGGGGAAGATTTAAGCACGACTATAGTTGTGGTATGTGGCGATCGTGAGACGGAAGGTTGGAGATCCTGCAGTGACTTCCGCACTTCGGATGGAAAATTCGGACGAAACAATCGGACGATAGAAACACTGGGATGGTAGCCATAGGGTCTCGGGGGTGTTGTTCGAGTGGTATGATCGATGAAGAGGAGCTTTCTCAATCTTGTCGTCGAGCACATGCTTTTAATTGAAGCATCATATATCACCATCCTCCTCCATAACCCCTAAAAAAACCTGTCCACACCTGTTCTCATCTGATAGCCCCATGTTTAGAATCTCGCCTCAGTTCCTCGATTGCCATAATACATTTGCACAGCTACTCGCAGGCTTTGACGGACGCAAACCGCAAACCGCAGACCAGCATAATTCAGCCACTTATTTCGTGCCAATGAGATAGAATCGCTGAAGGACTGCGCGCGACAGTGTATTGGTGGACGTAGTGACATCAGAAGTATGATGTGCAAAAGGCTGTAAACTGCGATAAGGTTCGATAGGACGACAGTCGGGCATGTAGATGACGGTTTCAAAATCCTTCAGCTTTAGATGCCGTTCCTATTCGTTCAGCTTGTCGGACCCCGCACGGGGAGAATTAAAGCTCACCTCAGAAGCTGACACCATGCATGTCCATTCAGTCGCAGAAGACTGTGGCTTCTCCTCACCCACATCCTCCAGCCTCATATCCCAGCCAATGAAGAAACCAATAGTAATGAGTGCGAAACACAGTGGAATGTAGTTCTGCACGATCCAACCTCCGGTCCAGCTTATAAAGCTCGTTGTCATCGTGCTGGTTGTAAAGCTGTGCGGAGTACTTGCTTGAAAATATGGAAACTGAAGGGCGACTACTCTAGAGGAATGGGGCCTTCAGCGCTCGAGATAAACGTGAAGAGAAAGTGGAAAGAAGAACGGTTTCTCGAAGTGGATTCCGTGAGATATGTATCACAGCACAGCAGTTGCCGAACGCTGCTTAGCAGTTTGAATACTAACCAGAAAATAAAGAAGCTACTGCTTATGTGGTGAGCCGCATTTGATTCGCGACTGGAGAAGATACTACCGTACATCTTCTTTTGGGTGGCCCGGATACGCTGTTTGGCTGCTTTGAACAAATGTGGGCACTTCCCGAGTCAGAATTGGAAAAGAGTACGAAACACGAAGTACAGCAGCGTCGATACAAAAGTACGCCGTCTTGCCAAACAATCAGAAGAATAGAAATTGCAACCCAGGAATTCTAAATGGTTCTTGGGGCGAAGTTCTTCGAAATCCTCTGACCAGTTTATGGCATCGATCATGATGTAGTTCCAAAACAAAGAGAAGGATAATTAGTGTGCTGCCATGTGACCTGTAATTACATACTCTAATACATGGAGGAGACACGAGCAAACAATTGTTATTGGAGGAGAGGAAAGAGAAGAAACGTGAGATAGAGCGCTTTGAAGTATTTGGGGTCCATGGATAAGCTGACACTAGCCAAAACGTTCCCAAGACCCTACACAGTGTTTGACCTCTCACCTTCAGCCCTACAGATGCCGCGTCCTCTAGAACTCGGACATAGTTCTATCGGCACTTCGCCACAACCCCGGTCATGAGTTCCATATTTTTCAAATAGCAGTCGAAATAGAAACAATATTGAACGTTACTCGTCGCAAAGCCCCAGCCACGACGTAAGGCAGTTTGAAGATGGTTCGGTTAGCAGAACCTCCGACGTTCGACAAGTCATCATTTGGTGAAACATGGAGAGGCGGTCTCGAGATCGGGGGCGCCTAGATGACCGGATAGGGTCCTGTCCGGGGTCGTAATGTTCTCTCACAGCCTGTGTTGCAACTTGCAAGAAACAACCTCGGTGGCGGGTAATTGCGTGTTCGTACGAAGGTACGAATTACTGACGACTAGCAAAAGGAAAACCAGGGGGTCGGCCGAGTTTGATAGGCCTCGACGCCACATGGCATCGCAGTGCGGTGAAAAAGCAACGTGACTTTGTCTGATCATCGGATACTTGGAGGGAATTCTTTTGGCGACAAGTCTTGATATCGGTGAAATAGAAGTGCTTTGATAGGTCTCGGTTGCTGGGAGCCAGACTGGCTGTTCCAGGTCTTTAGGAGGGCACCAGTCGTCAACGGCGTGCCACACCAGGGCGGCACCAGGGGCTATCAGCCAAGATTTGGACACTTGCGCAGAGATTAGCCTTACAATGTCTACAATTGGGAATGCCATCACCACACACTCGTGACAACATTCCATCACTGCATATGGGGTGCACACGGTACAAGTACATAAGAAATGGTTGGCGAGATCCTCGCATAAATGCTCGATTACAGTGAAATGGCTCGTATCGCGACTTCGCGGTGTTTGTCGACTGGTCCATATCGACTCAGCTGCCAAGAGCAAGGCAAATAGACATCAAGCGCCACCGCGAAAATTAAACAAAACGTCTCCTCGGCGCTGCTCACTCATCGGCCGCCGGCAAGCACTTCTCTCCGTACACAGCCTCGTTCCCTGATTGCGACGCAACACTGAGAGCCACACGAGTGCCACCAATAAAATCTGATTTCAGCCCTCACCAGCCAACCGAGCAGGGTCTGGATCTGGAGCAAACTTGAACCAGCCCGCTCTCACAAAGTCCCACTCGCATCCTCCCGCTGCAATCCTTCCCCTTCTCGTCCTCCTCCTCCTCACCCTCTGTACATGTAAAGTACAATACTCGAGCCTCCTCGCCCGCAAAGAAACGACCTCTGCTTTCCGTGTTCATATTGATTGAGATTCTTGAACATACTGGAGATCTATTCTTAGCTCAACAACCGACCCTGCACTGTTTTGGTGGCTTGAGGCTCCGATCCAAACAACATCCAGGGCCTCGCACAGCAGCCGTTTCGGAAGGTACGGGCCACCCTCGACTCTGTAACTCAACGAACAAAGAGTCCAAACCATTGCTGGCCTGGATTCGACATCAGCACACTTTCCCTGCCAATATACATTTGGGCCGTTCATATCCAAGCAGATCCTATGCCGCCCTCACGATAGCTACGGAAACAAACTTTAATGACTCGAAATATCAAGGCCGAATCCACCTCGAAACATCGATAGAGCTTTGTGGGCTGCGCTGTTGAACGGTGCAATACTCCACGACTCTCTCATTTCTCTCGGCGGCTCTCCGCCACCCAATTCGCCGTCATGGATCAAACAGCACATGCTCTGGCGTCTGCACACTTGCTGTACGCACGGGCGAATTCGACGAGCTCAACAAATCCAGATACCGCGGGGAGACCTCCAATATACAAGGCGATCGGTATATCATTGGCAATAGCTTCAGGGGTGTTTATTGGCATATCATTCGTGCTGAAGAAGATGGGGTTGCTCAAGGCCAACGAGAAATACGACGAGGTGGCAGGTGAAGGATATGGATATCTCAAGAACGCCTTCTGGTGGACGGGAATGACATTGATGATTATTGGAGAAATCTGCAACTTCGTCGCATACGCCTTCGTCGATGCTATTCTAGTTACGCCGCTTGGAGCCTTATCGGTGGTCATCACGACGATCCTGTCAGCAATCTTCTTGAAGGAACGGTTGAGTATGGTTGGAAAGGTTGGATGCTTTTTGTGTATCATTGGTTCGGTCGTTATTGTCATGAATGCGCCTTCTGAATCATCAGCGGCCAATATCCAGGAGATGCAACACTTCGTCATTGCGCCTGGGTTTCTCAGTTATGCTGGTGTGATCATTATTGGCTGCGCATTCATTGCCCTCTGGGCCGGACCACGATTCGGCAAAAAGACTATGCTCGTATATCTGTCAATCTGCAGTTTGATTGGAGGCCTCAGCGTTGTTGCAACTCAGGGTCTTGGTGCTGCGATTGTTGCCCAAATTAGTGGTACACCTCAATTCAACCAGTGGTTCCTCTACGTCCTGTTCGTTTTTGTCATCACAACTCTTGTAACCGAAATCATCTACTTAAATGTAAGTTTCCTCGTCGAAGTTATATCCATATTTGCTAATCATCTGCACAGAAAGCACTAAATCTGTTCAATGCGGCTTTGGTTACACCTACATACTATGTTTATTTCACGAGCTCCACGATTATTACATCTGCAATTCTGTTCAGAGGTTTCAAAGGAACCGTCACCTCTATCATCACCGTCGTTATGGGGTTTTTCGTCATCTGTGCTGGAGTAGTCCTCCTCCAGCTGTCTAAATCCGCCAAAGATGTTCCAGATACGGCGGTCTTTGCGGGTGATCTTGATCAGCTCCGAACAATTGCGGAACAAGAACAGCCAGAATCAGAACCTAAGGCAGATGCTATTCGAGGAGCAGCAGCCATTGTTAGAAGGTTCTCAACAGCAAGACAAAAGTGGGAAATAGACGAAGCACGGAGATTATACGAGGAGAAACAGCAAGATTTGGAACCCGTCGCAGAAGGCGAGCATATCGAATGGGATGGTCTTCGAAGGCGCAGAACAACATATGGAACAAACCCAAGCATACGATCTCGAGGAAACACCACTCCTTTCCCTCCTTTCGAAACTGTTCACACCCCTCAACAACACCCGCCTCTCGGCATGTCACATTTCCCTTCCGACTCGTCAGAAGATTCTGATCATGACGAAGAGCGCCCCAATACTGCAGGCTTAGGATCATCGTTCTTTGGAAGTATTCGCACAAGAGCCAAGTCAGTCATTGAACATCGCCAATCTCGAGCCGGCAATGCACCCGCGCCTCAAAGTCCGATGCATCCAGTGCCATTAACTGAGATCTCGATACCAGCTTACAAGGCCAATTTAGATGGAAATACCGCTTATTATGGACACGATGCTTCGGGCCCAGACTATGGATTGCCACCCGGAATGCAAGACCAGAAAACAGAACACGAAGGAGCTGCTGGCGATAGACAAAGACGCATAACTATTGTCGATGACGGGAATTCGGGGAGGTCTGGGAGCAGAGGGAGCAGCATAAACCCAGCCGTTGGGCCGACGCCGCCTCCACACTCGGCGAGAAGGCAATTCTCCTTCCAAAACGTATTCAGAAAAGGTCAAGCGACTCATGGTAGCGATGAATCAGTACCTCAGAGTCGATCGCCTATGGTCCGAAAAGGGCTAGGAGGGAGGAGAGGGAGTCATGGAGCCGCTGTCAAGGGCGCAACTGAGGAAGAACGGTTAGGCTTAGTGAAAGGAGACACAAACACAGGCAGGAATCCCGTGCTCCCACCATATGAAGATGAAGACGAAGAAGAAGACTCCTGGATGGGCGACGACAAGCCCAGTATGACATCAAGTCCAGAGCGTGAGACACCAAAACGAGACCTCACCCCACCCCGCCGAGGCTCCAAAGACAAAGACGCAGAAGTTCAAAAACGGAGTCCGGAAGACGAATATTATGATTCTCAAGCGAGGAAATGGGATGGGAGAGGCCCTCCTCCACCACCTTTTGATGATGGGAAGGGTGGTGCGTTTATATAAGGGAGAACGGCGTTTGAAATGATGATACAATGGGATGGATAATGAATTGTACAATAGATGATACCTACGTGATGGGTGGCATGAATGGAACACACGGCGGCTTGTATACTAGAAGCATGGAATATACAATAGACTATGTGAAAAGATCACGATTTTCGCTTTGAGTGTATATCGTTTATTTGTGCATTTGAGGTGAGTCGAGTGGCTCTACAATTCCCTGTTCCTGTCTTTCTCTTATTGAATTCTCTGGTGTTACGCTGTTTGTCAGTGTCAATGGTTTAGGGCAACCGGTAGGCTTAGAGTTACTTCGTTAGGCTGAGCCTTAGGGATAGGGAATTAACATCCAGTGACTAGTCTGATACATCAAGCACCTTTCATGATACAGGCTTCTTAATTAATTAGAAATAAAAACGTTTGAAATTAACAGGGTTTGATTTAGCTGCGCGGGAAACGTGAGAGGGATGATTGTACCGATAAAAGAGGTACGAACATCGCGGCAAAGTCATGCGACTTCAGGGCATGCAGGCCCGAGATCCACTATTCATCCACTAAAGCCTTAGTTTATAGTGGACACAAGCGCTGAAACACCCTATAATTATAGGCCTTTAGCCCTGTAAGCCTGTTCAGGGATTGAAAGATATTTCTAGCGTAAAGCCCCTGCAATTACAGGGGACCGTTTGTTAAACTGCCCTGTAAGGTCCCTAAATCTCAGGCTCTAAACGCTAAGTTGCCTTGCCAACAGCGTGCCCCTGTAGTTACAGGGCTCTACAGGGCACATACGCTGAAGTCGCATGGCTTTATGCTGCGATGTTCGTACTTCTCGCATTATATTCATAAATGCTTAAGGCAAAACTGAACAACCATTTCCCGCACCTTTCTTCCAAAAATTAGGGAAAACCCTTGTCAAGGAGAAATTAACTGTACTGCAGATTCTTGGATTTTCCGAGTTTTTTGTGCAAAGGTAGGGCTGAAAGCTAGTGGTTGTAATTTAAAGAAAGGTATCAATACCCCTCTAGAACTACTCTCCGCCCTTTCCTTCTCCTCACTATCCCGCTCCTGCTCTTTACTACCCCACTTTTTTACTTTACCATCCTCGACATCGAGTGAAGTTGCTATCTGGTTATCAGCACTTCTAGACAAATGGGTTTTATTTATTTTTTAGAACTCGGAGAGAAAGACAGCTCTACCACTCAAAGAATTCCGTTTTCTCAAGTACCTTGGTCTATTTGGGGCTTTGAAATGTCGAATAATATGCACTCGAAGACCTATATTCCTCCTACAATTATGGGAATCTCGAGGATAAAGCGGGTGGTGATGAGGAGGGCAATAAGAGATGGGACGACGATTAGGTGGTTAATGACGAAACGGGTGATGATGAGAGATGGGCGTAGAGTGGTGGGGAGCTGCGAAAGGATGGCCTGTGACGATATTTTGATTCGGGTGATGGGGTGATGGGGTGATGGGGTGATGGACGGGTGAAAGGAAAGAGGAAGAAGGGGACAAAGAAGAAGCGTCGGGTGGAAAGAGAGAAAATGAAGATATTGGTCTTGAATGAAGTTGGTGTTCAAGTTTGGTGATTCATTTTAGGCAGGTCTGTTAGTTTCACACTAGGTTAACTTGCAGATATATATTTTTTGACGGAACTTCGACAGCGGTGAAGGGAAGGCTTGATTCTGCAATTCAACCAGTAATGCGGATGGAAAAAATAAATGTAGATATTTGAAGGGCGTTGTATTTGAAATCATCGAGATTCTTTTTCGATTTAGCAAACTTCCGGGGTATCTGTAGAGAAAAGAAAACACATGTCAAGCCCAAGTTCCCCTCAACATCAACCATTAATAATTAAACTCCTTGCTCGAAGCCGGGAAATCATGGACTGTCCGATAGAAATCAATCGCGCACTGATCATCACACGCGAAGCTATCCACGTTTGCGATGGCTTCGAAATGGCATTATGTTCCATTCCTACACCAATTAATTAACTTCAAATTTTCAATGAAATTGGGAAGGGGACGGAGGGGAAGAGGCAGGCGTACGAGAGCTTACTACACTCCGAATTCCACGTATACTGAAAAAGCTGCCCGACAATCTCCACCGGATTAAGAACGTAATCCGCCCAATCACCTCCCCAAGGACTCTCCTGCGCTTTATCTCCAGGTGCTGTACAAGCTTCTTGTACGCCTTGGATGTAGGCGGTGAGAGAGGCCTTGCAGGCTGGGACACACATGTTGTCGAAGTCTGAGGGAGAAGGGTCGAATGCGGGACGCATAGAGGATACGAGGCCAAGAAGTGTGGGACCGCAGTCTATGGGGGCGCTGTAGGCGGATTTGCAGGTGGCGGAGGTTGTGTTGGCTAGGTCTGAGGCCGTGTAGTCCCAATCTGGGCCAGAGGCGTTGAGGTTGAATATTGCGGAGGTGAGGGTGGTGAGAGCTGAAGAGGAAAAGGCTGGAGGGCATCGTAAGGCGCGCCATGGCGGTTGAAAAAGGGGAGATATTGATGTATTAGTATGAGACGACAGACTTATACGACAGACTTAGGTGCAGAAACGACAATGGTGTTTAACGAAAGACTTTTTCGAGTTGTGACGTCAAAGGAGCGACGTGAGATTGGAAGAAAAGTGAAATGTAAAAAAAAATACGATGTTATGCCGCAGCCTTGTCGACCGCCAATTGGTCCGCTACTGTAAAAAAGGGGGGGTTCCAGGGGCCTTGGCGTCTTCATTTAGCGGTTGCTTAGCAGTTCTTTCCTAGGGAACAGGACCTCGATCCTTCATGAATTGAATCATGCATCTTTCCACCACGCTCTTCAATGCTTGTTCCGGCCAAGAGAAGGTAATCTGTCGGGGATAGGGAATAGTGAGGGCTCAAAGTATCAACATTTGGCGTCTCCCATTTCTTGCGTTGAATGAACAACAAGGCGGGGTCCACGGCTCAGTAAGATTCCGAATTACATCTAAACCGTAATCATTTAGCTTTTGATACGATATCTCAAGCAAGACTTGAATCATTGATAGTTGATGCATGAAATATTCAGGCATGGGAATCTCGAAACTGAGGTGGGGAGAAAAAGGGGTAGCGAGTATGGCACGTGACCTCCAAGGGAGATTTGTGATGGAAATTGGGATTTTCAATTCTATTCAGAATAGATTTCGGTTAGTGACAAGGCTTCGAATTCCAGATATCTGACTCCGGCTCGAACTTGGGATGTGTAACAATGATGAAGATTACCTCATTTACCCTATTCTCGTTTGAACTGTCAAAAACCACCTCCTACTACCCACCGTCCTCACACCTGTGCTGGCTTGATCGGTTTCTCAGCTTCAACCCAGTCGAAGTTGCCAAGCAAATTTGTCAGCCAGACATCTCCAGGACCTTCAGCGCCTTGAGGCGTCGAATTCTCGGCGAATAATGTACCGCTGAGGAATGTATGAGGAAATCCAGGATCGAACTCATACACCTCCTCGATCTCCTTGATATCTGCCTCGCTCAAAGAGACACTCAAAGCAGCGATATTACCCTCAAGATGTTCTACCTTCCTTCCACCGACAATCGGGAACACATAGGGTGTCTTATGCATGACATATGCAAGGGCCACGCTGGTAATTTCGGTGTTCTTGGTCTTGCCGATCTTCTCGAGGACCTTGGAGACGGCCCTAAAGTGCTTGATGGATGTCTTCATTTTGCGGCCGGGATTATCCTTCTCTCTTTCTTGGAATACTGCTTCTGTTTGAAAATTGCCTTGTCCTAAAGTACCGTAAGGACAGAGGCCCATGCCCTCATCGCGACACATCGGGATGATGTCGCGCTCGAAATCACGCAGGGCTGCGTTCCACATGCCTTGGTAGACAACAAAAGGGCGGAGGCCATGATCACGGGCATACTGGTTAGCCTTTGTCACGACCCAGGCTGGTGTGTCTGAGACGCCGAGGAACATCACCTTTCCAGAGACGACGAGATCGTTGAGACTGTGCATCAGCTCTGGGATGGTAACAGCATAGTCCCACCAGTGGACGTAGAGAAGGTCGATGTAGCTTGTTTGTAACTTCTTGAGGGAGGCATCAACCGAAAGGCGGAGTGATTTGATGCCATTCCCGCCGTAATTAGACTGGATCTTGCCTTTCTCGGACAGCATGTACGGGCTTGAATACTTGGTCGCCAGCACCATTTCGTCTCGATTGCCTCGCGAAGCCATCCATTCACCGATCCACCTGCAATCTCAGTGTTAGCGTTGCCCAATGAGTAAGAAATCAGGGGTCGAAACAATAGGTCCTTTACCCGAATGCATGTCCAAAAAAGAAAGGTAATTCGCGAGACACGTAAGAGAGGGACTTTGTATTCTGGGAATACACTTACATCTCAGACTGCCCATCTTGATATGCATTGGCAGTATCAATGAAATTTCCTCCTTGGCTGACGAAATAGTCGAGTATCTCGAATGACGTTTCTTTGCTACACTCTCCAAAACGGAACTGCCCAATAAATCAGCATTGTACTGTATCAAATATATATATATTGCAAATTAGTATGAGAAGGAGCCTTACCTTATGGGCATCGCCGAAGTTCATAGCTCCCAGACATAGTGGACTGACTCTGACGGATGCTGTCGGTGCTAACTGACGATGGCGTTCAAGAAGGGTTTTTGGTGGAGCAGAAGATGGAAATGCCATTGCCGTTGGTGGTGAAAGATGTGCAAACGAAACGCGGTCAAAAAACGAGAATGAAGAGCGATTGATGAGTTGATTATCTGAAGAGCAGGGCTGAGGATATGGTTCAGCCAACGCCTCGAGCAGGAAAGTACACTTATATATAAGTTGAGAATCAAGCAGGTAGCAGTTCTTAGTGGCCAAATCCACTGCAATGTCCGCTGTAGGAGCATCTTCGGTAGAACTTCACCGGGTTTTGAATCATGGCGCATGCCCGCAGCACCGTTAAGATCCACTTGGATTGTCTTGATACTTTTAGTTTCATAGCGGTGCCAGGCAAAAATGAAAGCACCGAGGCGGTGGAATTGGGGCACAGTACGCCGGCAGATGTTTGTGGCAAAGGCGAGGACGGATGTGGTGATTAATCCCGCTAAGTCCGGCTGAGGTGCAGGCCACCAGGGCTGTCCCGCACGAAGTTACCGCTCATGCAAGGCACGCCCCACTCTCGAGACATTCGAGTCATGACATGGGATAAGCAAGTTGCATAAGACCTTAACCTCCTCAGATTGACGTCTTGGTTCCTTATCAATTTGTGCAAAGCCTTCACCTGCTACGCAAGCAGCTATCAAGCACGTATCCACGGCGAGCTTCCTGGCCAATGATTGAACATGCGCCAAGATGAGCAAGTGACGCCAGCAATTCTGTTAGCCCGGATGCCCCAACAGACAGAAGTTCGTGCACAGGATGATGATTGGACGGGCAGAACAGATGCTAGGGCAAGGAGAAAGCTGCAGAACCGTTTGAACCAGAGGATCTGGCGTAAGAGACCCCATGAAGAGGTCGCCCTGCTTGGCGCCAACCTTGTCAAGAATGCAACGCTAAGAGTGGGGATATTCCAGGAAGTAGACGGCGGGAAGAACGAGAAGCATTGAAATTTAGGCTAGCTGATGCAACTCAAGACGTCGAAAGTCTTCCAAAGGAGGTGGAATCCTCGGACGAATCGACACCCCGGAGTCAACAACTGGAAGCCGCAAATGTCCGAACAGGCACGATTGAGTGTGTCAGACAAAATGTTTGTTTCCACAAGCTTGATACGGCCGGAATTTTGGAGCTGATGAAGCAATACGAAGTCTCAGCCCGTCAAGCTCACATGCTCGGTTCTCCCAGAGTCGACCAACTACTCACGCTCATCCAATTCAACGTTTTCCGGGCTCTGATCAGCAACACTTCCACCATCGGGTTCACGATGGAATGGCTGCAAGAGGACGCCATCTCTCCATGGAACTCGACTTACGAACCAGTCAATCCTTCCTGTCCAGCGAGCCTGCAACCTAGCCCGATTCAGAGGGAGATATCTCACCATCCCTGGATAGATCTATTCCCGATACCTCAAATGAGAGACAATATGCTGCTAGCCGGCGACACATACGATGAATACGAGCTCTGCAATGACCTTGTTGATTTCTGCGATGTGCCAAACGAGAGAACGGGTCTCATTGTATGGGGAGAGCCGTGGGATCCTTCTGGATGGGAGATCAGCGAATCGTTCTTGAACAGATGGGGATGGGTCGTGAAAGGTTGTGTAGAACTCCTAGCATCGACGAATTACTGGCGCGCGCAGCGTGGTGAAAGTGAATTGGTTTTCAAACTCTGATCTCGAGTAAGCCCCTGAACTGAATAGGGGAATAAGCGAAGCGGCACCAAAAAGGAATTTACATCAAAAACAGAACGAAATTGCAATACTTCAATCCCATCTTCATTTCTTAATGGATATGGGAGATTAAATACAAGCCAGACCACCTCGCTTCAAGTCCTTCGCATCTCACTCTCAGGAACCTAATGCGTTCCAACCATCCGATCCTCCAATCGTTCCACACGATTCCTGTCCGACAGCATACCCGGTACCGTCACCAACGAAGACTTTCCAAAAGAACATACCCCCGTTGCTAGTAGTGCGAACATTAAATAGCAACTACGCGGGAATGGGCTAGCAAAATCCGCATCGCTGAACTCGTACGCAATGCAGTACGAGCTCTCGATACACTGGATGTAATTGTCTGAGAGGGACGGTGCTGTCCATGTTGTGTTGACATATGCGTAGGTGTTGCTGCTGGGGGTGAGTTGACCGAGTAATTGAGCGGCCGTGCTGCAGGTGATGGGGACGCGGACGCGGACGCTGGTTGTGGTCGTTGCAGTGCTAGTATATTAGGTGACAGAGACAATGGTAGAGACTTAGGTGATTGTTATGGTTGATGGAAGAGATAGTGGGCTGCAAATAGGTGGGGCGCCAGTTGGAGTTGAGGTCCCTGGAGGCGGATTAGTTGTGCCGCTACCGCTGAAAGATCCATGGACTTCCCATCTTCAACTAGTCAATGTTCCATATTTTCCTACAGTATACTTTAAACTTTGAGTGCTCATTGATATGACGCGCCGCACGGCTCGGGTTTGACTCCGACACATGGAAGATTCCAAGCAGCAGCACAGATAAATACCAGACCATTGAGCGAATTTCCACAGTAGCACTTGGAATATGTTAATACTTGTTCGGTGAAATCTCACGAGCCAATGAAGGAACTCGACGTACATTCTCTCCATTTTCCAATCCACTTCAGGAAACTCCAAGTATTGCGCAGTTCGTCGAGCAGACCTGTACTGTCATAACATTGCTTCTGTTTTGCAGGCTAAGGGCCCTCGTTCCTTGGCCATCCTCGTAGCATCCATAAAATGGCCACGAAGGTCCCAGAGGAAGGTATGGAGTAGGCGCAGCTACGGCTGTTACCGCTGATATCAACGCGGATGATCATGCTAAAACAATGGCAAGATAGAGAGAAGCGAGTGTCGTCTTGATTTTTGAAGACAGACGTGATAAAATGAAGTGTAGTCCGAGTTATCCTCTGCAAGCAGACATCAAGGTCTTGCTCATTTGCCACTTGAATTTACTACTACCCCCCTAAATAATTGCTAGAGTGAGGTGGCAAACAAGGGTACTCCAGCTAATCAGAGAACTGGAATCTTCTCGAAAGCAAATCCGAGAAATTCTTTCGGATCCGCACGCTAGCAAACATTTAGGGGGGTGGGTAGTATTTGAGAGTGGGACACTTGAGACCCTTCCTCCCCGATGAATCATAAATTCACAATAATGCTTAGCAAAAGTGGCTGATCTTAAGCCAGTACATCACAGAGCAGGGTCGAACAAGCATTCGGTTCGACGAAATAAAGTCCAATCTCTTGGCAAGGATGGTCAGCCTTGTGGCAGATCACAAATGCCTGGTATTTGGTTGCATATTAGGGAGTTGAATGCTTAACTACGTGGCTTGCTTTTAGAAGTTGCTCATTCGACAGGTCTCGTCAGCCCAGGCTGAGCTTGTTTGTGGGTTGCCTGATATTGCTTTCCTCTAGTTCGTGATGAGAATAGAGTGACAGTAGACGCGTCGTTGAAATGTCCTAGGTGATTGCGTTCATTGAGAGTGATTCGTTCGCATTTTGATCGCGACTTTCTTCTTGTCTTTTCTGAAGCTGCGAAAAGGAAGTCGCTACGAATGGGCGGCAGATAGGCAGAATGTGATGGCACGATTGGCCCCAGAATTTCCTGCGTCAACATGGAGAGTGAAAGTGTACGAAATCAAAGCAACTGATCCAAGAAGGCTCCTGTAGGTCGAAATAGATGTTGCTAATGTCACGTATTTATTACCATAGGGGGGATTCTCGAGTGGAAAATACCGACCGAGAATTTCTGATGTACCGATTCGCGCAAATGAATTGCTTGACGGGTGCGATGTGCAACAAAAGCACGTGGTTTAGAAGCTCTTTTCTTGAACACGTCCTCTATTACAACTTTAGATGCCATCCACTACCTAGATCATCAAAACCATGCTCTTCATTATCTTTTGCCCAAGATTTCGATACATAGGAGACACGGATTGATGTGTTGCTTCGGTGCCAATAATATCACGTGCGTTTGTTGCACATCGACAAAATGCAACATGCAGCACAGTTTCTGTCGAACCGGACTGAGGAATGCGGCTTCCTCTCCTGACAATATCTAATTCACCTTGCTTCCTTCGCTTTTAGCAGAACTCTAGAGCTTCTTAGTCGGCGGATGCTGGCAAGTCCGATACATCGAACTACCTAGGTACGAAGTAGTCATTTCCAAGTTGCGGTCAATTACGCAGGTAGCCCCGAGGGGGTCTGAGTTGCATTTTTGATGCGATGTGCAACAAAAATGGGAGCGAGCTTTAGTCACGTGTCGTATCACAATGTTTTCAGGGGCTTTCCCTCACTGCCCCCAACGCGTTCAGACTATTATGTCTAAAACTCAAGTCTATCGCAATGAAGTCTTCAGAAAAGAACGACTGAGTTCTTCGGCATGTTAGAGGTGTTAGACTTAGGTACCTAGGTGTAACGGTTCTGACGTCACGTGCAGTATTTATGCCTAAGATTTAAGACTGCTCGGAGCGAGGGAATTTCCAAATTTCCCCCGCTCCGAGCGGCCTGAATTCCCAGGTCCCTAGCCACGTGACCAGAACCGGTTATTTATACCTAGGTACCTACCTATAGCTAGGTAGTCCTTTTCCTCTGCTCTCCTTTCCTCCTTAGCTTTAGATCCTAAGAGCGAGGTCTTTTTCTCATACTTCATTGATTTACTCGTGATCTCTCTGAGGGCCTACAGCCTACGTGCCGTCACATTAGGTGCTTGAGAATCACTGTTCGGCATGACTGCCAATTCAAATATCGCCGGATGTGAGGTTACAGAGAACTGAGTTCGAAGTTCTTGTCCCCCTTTTCACGTTAAAGTTTCGAAAACGATCCATATTGATGGAATTAAGTTACGAGATCAAATCAAAGCTAATGGCTGAAATGGTTCCCCTTTATGCTCAGTCCATCTTTTCTGGAATCTGGCTGCAAATAATTTCTGTTGTTGTGCCTAGCTGGAAAGAGTCTCTTTATTCAGGACTAGAAAGATATTCCAAGCAACACTTCCCCACCAAGAATATACTTGTATACCAGAGATTCTCTTACTATGGCATAGTCATTTTGACTAGACTTGTTTATGGGTAAAACCGGATAGCATCTAGAGGGTATAGCGGAGGATACCCATCTAGGGTGATTTTACATGGATGGTTACCTAGGAATTTGTCTAAATAGATGGTTTATCTAGGGGTAAATCATGTGACTATAGATCCCTTGTTTAACTAATTAAAAGGCTTGATTTTTAGGCACTAAGCTATATTTGGTCGCACTTTTAAA